>Ga0209284_10001099_pt1 | contig 42765 bp, 48 predicted proteins | sample FRY03_FD_187211 | JGI IMG/M metagenome (GOLD analysis project Ga0209284, IMG submission 187211) | Freshwater microbial communities from Lake Fryxell liftoff mats and glacier meltwater in Antarctica - FRY-03 (SPAdes) (version 2) | ecosystem: Environmental > Aquatic > Freshwater > Ice > Glacier... | reverse complement strand
AACTACTAAAAACAAAATTGCCGCACTTCTGTGCGGCCATCGACTATGTGGGCCCTGCTGGGCTTCCCGCCGTGCGGGATAAACTTCTCGCCCACCAGCTTACGTGCAGCACAACTACTAAAAACAAAATTGCCGCACTTCCGTGCGGCCATCGACTATGTGGGCCCTGCTGGGCTTCCCGCCGTGCGGGATAAACTTCTCGCCCACCAGCTTACGTGCAGCACAACTACTAAAAACAAAATTGCCGCACTTCTGTGCGGCCATCGACTATGTGGGCCCTGCTGGGCTTCCCGCCGTGCGGGATAAACTTCTCGCCCACCAGCTTTCGTGCAGCACAACTACTGAAAACAAAATGACCGCACTTCTGTGCGGCCATCAACTATGTGGGCCCTGCCGGGCTCGAACCAGCGACCCTCTAATTATGAGTCAGATGCTCTAACCAGCTGAGCTAAGGGCCCTCAAGGGGATGGCAAAAGTAGCTAATGAATGTATATTTTGCAACGAAGATTTTCGACTACCCTCATTTTATACGCTTATGCAAGCCTACACCAAAGTCAAATTGTCCACGGGTACAGTAATAAAGAGTGATTGCTGCAACATTGCTAAGTCTACTCGCACTTTCTTGTCGCCAGCACGACTCACCAAAGTGCCCTGTCGACCTGCCATGGGCCCCGTTTGGATTTCAACTCGGTCACCCGGTTTTAAATCTAAATCGCTGCTTTCAACGGCATAGCCGGTGTCGAATATCCGGCGCAATAAATCCATTTGCTCTTCCGGAATAGCCACAGCCTTGCGTTCGAAGGTCACAAATCGCACAATACCATAAGAATTAAGAGTGGCATAATATTCTTGCTCGCTAATGTTTACAAAAATATAGGACTTAAAAACAGGCTCCTCTACCCACTTTATCCGGTCGCTCCACTGCTTGCGAAAACGCTGCATCGGCAACCAGTTTTCAATTCCCTGCTGATCGAGAAAATATTTGGCCTTTTTTTCGTAGCGCGGTTTGGTGTAGGCGGCATACCATTTTTGCATAGTTGGTTAGTTATTGGGGAAGCACAACTGCCCTATTTTTCCCTCGGAAACGAACGCCCATGCGCCTCTTTGTACAACTCCTCTTTGGGCAATAACTTAAAATACTCATAAGTAATGCGCAAACCTGTTGCCCGATCTACTTTGGGCTCCCAACCAAGCAGCTTCTTGGCCAAACTGATGTCGGGCTGCCGTTGCTTAGGATCGTCCTTCGGCAAATCTTTATAAATCACTTGCTGATTGGTACCGGTTAACTTAATAATTTCTTCAGCAAACTCTTTAATCGTTATTTCTATTGGATTTCCAATGTTTACTGGCCCAGCATAATCGCTTTTCAACAAACGGTAAATACCTTCCACCAAATCATCTACATAACAAAACGAACGTGTTTGTGAGCCATCCCCAAAAACAGTGAGGTCTTCGCCGCGCAAAGCCTGCCCAATAAAAGCCGGCAATGCCCGCCCATCGTTGAGGCGCATGCGCGGACCGTATGTATTAAAAATGCGGATGATGCGGGTTTCCACACCGTGATAGGTATGATAAGCCATGGTGATGGCTTCTTGGAAACGCTTGGCTTCGTCGTACACCCCCCGCGGACCAACCGGGTTTACGTTGCCCCAATATTCCTCCGTTTGCGGATGCACCATCGGGTCGCCGTATACTTCAGAAGTGGATGCTACCAAAATGCGGGCTTTTTTGTCTTTGGCCAAGCCTAACAAATTGTGCGTTCCTAACGAACCTACTTTGAGGGTTTGGATGGGTATTTTGAGGTAATCGATCGGACTCGCTGGCGAAGCAAAATGCAGGATTTCATCTAACTCACCAGCCACGTGCACATATTTGCTTACGTCGTGGTGGTAAAATTCGAAATTGTGCAACTGCATCAAATGCTCAATGTTGCGCATGTCACCCGTAATCAGGTTGTCCATGCCAATTACTTCATACCCTTCTTTGATAAAACGGTCGCATAAATGTGAACCCAGAAAGCCGGCAGCGCCGGTAATTAAAATCCGTGGCATAGGTGAAATTGTCCTTCAAAGATAGCCAATCCCTCGAAAAAGCAGCAGGAAAGTGCCACTACAACTCCAGGTACTGAATGGCGTTATTTTGCGGTCCGAAAATGGCTTCTACCCGTTTTTTATCGGTATCAGTTAAAAAAATCTGCCCAAAACGTTCCTCCTGCACCAAACGCAGCAAGCTATTCACCCGCTGTCCATCGAGTTTTTCAAAGATATCGTCGAGCAACAAAAACGGCTTTTTACCAGTAAGCTCACTCAGGTAAATGCTTTGGGCCAGCTTGAGGCTGATGAGGAAAGCCTTCTGCTGTCCCTGCGAGCCGAAGCGCTTTACTGGATGCCCGTTGATGGTAAACAGCAGCTCGTCGCGGTGAATGCCCATGCTACAGCGCCCGCTTTCAAGGTCCGCTTTGCCAGCCTGTTGCATGGCTTTGGCGGGCGCTATTTCGTTGAAGCTACTCTCGTAACGAATCGCAACCTGCTCTTTATCGCCCGAAATGCTGCGATATATGGCTCCAAAAATAGGGTTGTAGAGGTCGAGCCAAGCCACCCTTTTGCTGTGCAACTCCGTATTTAAAGGCAGCAGCTGCATGTCAAAAACGTCGAGCAGGATGATATCCAGCCGGCCATCTTGCTTATATTGCCGCAGCAAGGCCTGCTTCTGCTGCAAAATTTTATTGTAGCGCATCAAAGCCAATAAATAAGCATGGTCAGTTTGCGACAGCAGCATGTCGGCAAAACGCCTGCGAGCCTCGCTTCCTTCATAAATAAGATCGAGATCGGTGGGAGCAATCATCACCACAGGAAACAGACCGATGTGATCGGCCAAGCGATCGTACTGCACCCCGTTTTTACGAAGGCCCTTTTTGCCCCCTTGCCAAGCACAAAAAAGCAGGTTTTCTGCTTCATCCTGCACAATTCTCGCCTGTAGATTGAAAAAATCCGCTCCAAAACGCACCAACTGCTGGTCTTGCTGATTGAAATAACTACGCGTTAAACACATGTAGTGAATGGCATCCAAAATATTCGTTTTACCGGTACCATTGGCGCCGGTAATGCTCACCACATCGGCCTCAAAACGCCAGTCTTGCCGGACGGCAACCCGATAATTCAACAAACTCAAAGACTTCAGCTTCATCTAATCTTGCTCGGATAATAAAATAGGCCGTATATTAGCGGCTCGTTCGAATTCTAATACATGGCAAAGGCGAAAGTTACAAAAGAAACCTACCTGAAGTGGTATGAAAGCATGCAGTTAATCCGCCGTTTTGAAGAAAAATGTGCGCAACTGTATGGACAGCAAAAAATCAAGGGCTTTTTGCACCTTTATATAGGCCAAGAGGCCATCGTCGCAGGCACTTATTCGGTCATCACACCCGAAGATTCCGTAATTACTGCTTACCGCGACCACGGCCATGCCTTGGCTTCGGGCATGTCTGCCGACTCGGTGATGGCTGAAATGTATGGCAAAAGCACCGGCTGCTCTAAAGGCAAAGGTGGCTCTATGCACATGTTTAGCAAAGAGCACCGTAATTTTGGTGGACATGGCATCGTAGGTGGTCAAATTCCCCTCGGCGCTGGCATTGCCTTCGCTGAAAAATACAATGGCACCAAAAACGTAAACGTTTGCTATATGGGCGATGGTGCAGTACGTCAAGGCGCGCTGCACGAAACCTTTAACATGGCCATGTTGTGGAAATTGCCAGTGGTGTTTGTGGTAGAAAATAACTTTTACGCCATGGGTACCTCTTTGGAGCGCACCACCAACCTCCGCGACATTTACAAAATGGGATTGGCCTACGACATGCCTTCAAAATGTGTGGATGGCATGAGCTGCGAAGCCGTGCACGAAGCCATGGAAGAAGCCGTTGAACGCGCTCGTAAAGGCGACGGTCCTACTTTTTTGGAAATCCGCACCTACCGTTTCCGCGGCCACTCAATGAGTGACCCCGCAAAATACCGCACCAAAGAAGAACTCGAAGATTACCGCGCGCAAGATCCGATTGTGGTTACCCGCGCTACCATCCTCAAAAAGAAGTATGCCACCGAAGCCGAACTCGAAGTCATCGATGAAAAAATCGAAAAAATCGTGAAAGCCTCTGTGGAATTTGCAGAAAATAGTCCTGTACCCGAAGCGTCCGAACTCTATACCGATGTGTATTTGCAGGAAGACTATCCCTTTATCATGGACTAATTTATTGGCTTACTAACCTATTTATAGCAACACAATGGCAAAGAAAGATCAAGGAGCAGAGAATCCTTTTGATTTCGGAATCGAAAACCTCGATATCCAAGATACCATCAGCAAGTCTGAGCGGTTTTTAGAGAAATACAAGCAACTTTTGTTCGGCATTTTTGGTGGTTTGGTGATAGTCATCGGTATGGTGTACTACATCAACGGCGTTTACCTGCCCAACCAGCAAGAAGAAGCTCAAAACCTCATGTATGTGGCAGAGCGTTATTTCGAAAACGACAGTTTAAGCTTAGCCGTTAATGGTGATGGCAATTTCCCCGGTTTTGAAGAGATAGCTGACGATTACAGCTGGACGCGCGCTGGCAAATTAGCCCATTATTACGCAGGCATCAGCTATTTGCGGATGGAACAATTTGAAGACGCCATCAACCACCTTAAAAAGTTCAGCACCAACGAACCCATCATCGGCAGCATTGCCTTGGGCGCTACGGGTGATGCTTATTTGGAGTTGGGCGAGCAAGACAAAGCACTCGATTATTACCTCAAAGCCGCTTCTAAAGAAGAGAACGACTTCACCACGCCTGTATATTTGATGCGTGCTGGTGAATTAGCAGAATCGCTCGGTAATAACAAAAAGGCCCTCGAACTGTACGAACAAATCCTCAAGGATTACAAAAGCACTACCGAAGGCCAAGCCGTTGAAAAGTACATCGCCCGTTTGAACGCGAGCAAGTAAACATGGCAACCGCCCTCAAAAATTTATCGGAATACGAGGCTTTTGAGCTCAAAAATGCGGACAAGTACCGCATTGGCATCGTTACCGCTGAATGGAACGAACACATCACCAGTGTTCTCGAACAAGGGGCACTGGAGGTGTTGCGGCAACAAGGCATCTTGGCTAAAAATGTAAAAGCCGTCACCGTACCTGGTAGTTACGAACTGCCTTTGGCTGCGCAATGGCTACATAAAGAGTTTAAAGCCGATGCAGTCATCGCCATTGGCTGCCTGATCAAGGGCGAAACCCCACATTTTGAATACATCAGCGCGGCGGTAGCCCACGGCCTCATGGAACTCAATCTCAAGCACAACATCCCTTTTGCATTTGGGGTAATCACGGTGCTCACCGAGCAACAAGCCCTCGATCGCGCAGGCGGCGTACATGGTAACAAAGGCACCGAAGCCGCCGTTACCATATTGCGCATGTTACAATTAAAAGAAGGTCTGTAAAACAGCCCTTTTTTTTTGCCCAAAACCTTCAGTAGTTTTGTCCTTAGCGTGTAAGTACTATATTTGACCAAGGCCTTTGCTAAAGCGGCTTTCGCACCATGAAAAAAAGATATTTCGCATACGCCCTGTTGCTGCTCGTTGCAGCTGCCTGCGGCGGTCCCACCGAATCGGTTGAGCGTAAAACCGACAACCTCCTGCTTACGGCTGAAGGCCCCTTGTACGATGGCTCTAACACCGCTACCTACACTTGGCCAGTTGATTTGAGCAGTCTTTTGGGCGAAGGCTACACCGCCTCCGACATCGCCAAGGCGCGCATCACTGGCATTCGCATCACAGCCGTCAATCCTGATAACTTAAGCCTTGTAAGCGACATCACCTTGCTACTGGCAGGCAGCGGTGTGGCCATGCAAAAAGTCGGCTTTTTGAACCCCCTGCCCGCAGATGCCAACAGCATTGAACTGGTTTTGGCCCAAGACCAAAATAAAATCGAGGCTTTTTTCGCTTTAAAGGAAATCACCTTGGTGGCCGACCTCAACTTAACGCAAGAACTTGAGGACAACCTCGAACTGCATGCGCAATTGACTTTCAACTTCGACCTAAAATCTAAATAAAACGTTTTATGAAAAAATCACTTATCCTTTTGCTCGCGCTCACCTTTGCGCTATTCATCCAAACCGACTCGCTACAATCGCAAGATGCGGAAGCAGATTTGATGGTTGGCGTTTGGGAGCCTTCTCATGGCAGAGCCCGCGTAAAAATCGATAAAATCGCAGATAAATATTACGGTAAGATTGTGTGGCTCAAAGAGCCAAACGATCCCGAAAAAGGCACGCCAAAAGTCGATAAAAACAATCCCGATGAGTCGATGCGAGAAGTGGCCCTCAAAGGTTATCGCATCTTAAAAGACTTTACCTACAGCGGTAAGCGCGAGTGGGCCGAAGGCACCATTTACGACCCAGAAAATGGCAATACCTACAGTTGTGTGGTAAAAGCTACCGACGATAACACCCTCGACATCCGCGGTTACATTGGCGTAAAGACCTTTGGTAGAACCGATGTTTGGAAGCGCTTGGCCATCAAGAAATAAGCTGTTGACAGTATGAAAAAACTATTTTTTCTAACGGTCCTACTCGGCTTTTCTTGGGCAACTCAAGCACAAGTGGAAGCAGAAGAGGAAGACGACATCGACTATGGTGCGGTGGAGCTGGTTGACGGCGGCAGGTCAAAAACTTTTGCTAACTCCCGCATTTCTGGCACCTCGCCACAGCGTTTTGTGAACGTGGGTTGGGATGTGCAAGCGCCTTATGATATGACCTTTTCGCCTATCGGCAGCTTTGCAGAAGACTCTGCATTTGCTGTAGGGCAGCAAGCCACTGGTCGTGCGCAATACACTGGTGGCTTCCGTTTCAACGCCAACATTCCCGTTATTTCGAGGAATAATTTGGTATGGCAAATGGGCGCCACGTATTGGGATACGCGTTACAACATTAGCAATATTGCTGGCGATTCTCTAGCTACTGGCAAACAGGTGCTTAACGCACTCAATGAAAACGGTATCCGTACGGGCGGCATCAACACCACCATTTATAAGCCTTTCGACGAATATCAGTTTATCCTCGTGCAGGCTTCGGCGGATATGAGCGGTGATTACGGCCTCGGTTTACAAAGAGAAGTGCGCACTTCGGTGGCTGTTTTGTGGGGAAAACGCCCCAACGACCGCAAACAGTGGGCTGTGGGTTTGTCGCGCACCTACCGGGTGGGCGCTATGAACTATATTCCGATTTTTTTGTATAACTGGACTGCCTCCAATCGCAAATGGGGCGTTGAGGCTTTGTTGCCAGCACGAGGCGCTGTGCGCTACAATATCAACCGCAAGAGCATGCTTTTGGCTGGTTTTGAGTTGGAAGGGCAGAGCTACAGGCTGAACGCGCTTTCCGAAACTTTATATGCTGCCAATAATGGCAGCCTTGAAATTCGCCGCGGCGAACTGCGCCCACGACTCGAATACATGCGCCAGCTCACTGGCTATTTTTGGCTGGGCGTGCAAGCTGGTTATCGCCTCAACTTCAGTTACCATGCCGACCAGCTGCCTAGTGGCAAAGAGTTTTTCAGGGGCTTTACTGGCGACCAAAAATTTGCCATGCTCAATAGCATCGGCAATGCTCCTTACGCGCAAATCACCATCAATTTTGTAAGTCCGTAAGCGACCTTCAACCAAAAAAGGCCACTTTCGTTGCAGAAAGTGGCCTTTTTATTTTCAAACAGCCTAAAACCGCTGAAATTAGCATAAAACACAAATGCCAACTCCTTCGGCATTCTTAGTAAAAAACAAGCGGGCATCGTCACCATCTGGCAATTTGAGCACTTTGCGGATGGCAGCCACTTCCAAAAAAAAGTCGCGCTTAGCCATGTGCACGCGTTTAATGCCCTGGGCTTGCAAATAGCTCTGCAGTACTTTGGGTTTATAAGGCAGCACTTCTTTAATCAAAAACTGCCGGCCCGGATAGCCGCTGAGCCAATACGGCAGCATGTAATACGCTGCTTGTGCATTAAAAGCTTTAAGACCAGCCTGTGCGGCATGGGCTTTATCGAGCCGCAACTTGGTGAGACCTGCATGGGGCTCCAGCAAATACATGCCAGGTTGTGCGCTGCTCATTTCTGGTAAATTTGCTGCTGCCAGGCTGTTAAAACGGTCAGCAACCAAGCCATTTTTACCCAGCAGTACCGCCTCATAGCGGGTAGTACCAGTAAAGCCAGGCTGGTAATGAAACAGCAATTCCTTTAACTCGTCCTGCCAACAAATGGCATAAACAGCAGTGGCCTTACCCAATTGCAGCTCACAAGCCGTAACGTCGTTCATGGGCGAGGCTTTAATCCACACCTCCTCAAATTTTTCGAGGAGCGCTGGCAGCAGTTTGGTTACATCGGGATTGCTGGCCGAAAAGTCAAACACCCGCTGTCCCCCCGGGCGCCTGTCCGGATCAATGTAAACACTGCCGCCCGCCAGTAATTTTGGCAACACTTCCTCCGCCAATCCTTCGTACAGGTGCACGGCCGCCTTTCCACCAAAATTATGGCGCAGCAAGGCGGTATGTTCTGAATCGGCCTCCACCAACTGCAAACGATTGGCAGTGGGCAGAACGAACCAAGCATCTACTCCTGCGCCGGCGGTAAGGTCGGTAAAATAGCGGTTGGCCATCAATTCGGCTTTAAATCGGGCTACCGGCTCTGCTGTACATTGCTCGAAGCTTTTGGCCGTAAACAGCCAAGGCAAAGCAGCCAACCCAGGTACCTTTAGCTCTGCCTTTTGTTGCAGGTGCATTTGCGCCAGAACATATTTGGCATCCTCCCCAAACTCCTTGACAGCCAGGTTTAACAACTTAGATTCGGCTGTTTTGGCCTCCTTTAGAAAAAAACTTTTGGCTTTTGCTGTGGTTAATACGGATAGGCGATCGGTGCTCATGGATAATTGAAAAAAAAATAACGTTATTTGTAGGATGCGATTCGCCGAAAAACGATTTTTGTGGCTCGCCCTGATTGCTTGCATGGGTTTTGCTGCTTGTCAGAAAGACGTCTGTCCCGCCTTCGAAACAAACGATAAGCGGTTTAGTAAAAAGGCGAAAGCTAAAAAAAAGTTATACTCGAAAGATCGGGACCTCTTTGGTAATAAACGATAAAGAAATGAAAAAGATAGTTTTAATCGCTGTAGTATTGTTGGCCAGTGCCGCCATGAGCGCCTGCAATCGCAATGCCTGTCCTGCTTTTACGCAGGTAGAAACACCAGCTGAGGTACGTTCGTAATGGCGTGGATTCCCCTCGAATCCGCCGAACAACTCGCTGATTTGGTGACTTTGTCGCACCAAAAACCCATTCTATTTTTCAAACACAGCACCCGTTGCAGCATTAGCACTGCGGCCTGGGGACGCATGGAACGGGGAGAAGCCAAGCTCCCACCCAACACCACCTTTGTTTACCTCGATTTAATTCGTTTTAGGGTATTGAGCAATGCGCTGACACAGACTTTCAACGTTGCCCATGAATCGCCACAAGTGCTGCTCGTACATCAAGCCCGATGTATTTACCACGCCAATCACTTCGACATTCGTCCAGAATACATTCCTGTGCTTGCTTAAATGCGCTCTTAGTTGCTACTATTTCGCTTGTTTCACTTTAGTTGCTTTCGTGTTTTTAATGCTAAAAGGTACTGCTGATTTACAAAAGTGAAAAAATGGCAAGCAGGGAGGATCAAAAAGTTGCCCTGAGGTCTTTGTGTAGCATCAAAAGCACTTCCCTTAAATTAAACGCCAGCTCAGCGATAGCCGTTAGCTAAAGTTTTAAACTGCATTTTAGGGCTTTACCAGATACAAACAATAAACATTTGCTAGCTGCTGCAATTCGAACCTAGGTAATTATCATCGTTACGTAACGCCCCCAACCTATTAATTGCCGTACTCAAAAGTAAGCTCCTGCACCAAATCGGGGTGCAGGCTCAAGGCCACAGGACAAGCACGTGCCGTGCGTTCAATAAGCACCCGGTCGTGTTCTGAAAAGGCCCGTGGAAACCTTAAGCTCACTTCTATGCTCGTAATGCGGCGCGGATTGGTGCCCATGTTTTTCAGCGCTTCACCTTCCATCCCACTCACGTTGATGCCATGCGTATCGGCCATGATGCTAATTACAGTCATCATACAACTCACCAGCGCACTGCTTACCAAGTCGGTAGGCGAAAAAGCGGCGCCTTTGCCTGAATTATCTAACGGTGCATCCGTAATAATTTCGTTGCCCGATCGTATATGGGTAGCAGCTGTGCGCAATTCACCCAAGTATTTGACGTGTGCTGTCTTCATATTCGCTAATTTAGAGAACTTTTCACAGCTTCATCTGTGTTTTAATTACCGTATGCAAAAGTGTTTGTTTGTGTTGATGGCTTTGCTGCTGCCGCTTTGCGGTTTGAAGGCACAGGGCAATGAGGAAGTCCCCTTGGGTACTCAGCTCAACTATTTCAAATATGGCACGGGTGGCATCGGCTTACACAACTTCGGCTGGTACGTTGGGGGCAAATACGGCAAAACCAAATCGAGGCTCGACGACCGCATATGGGAACTCGACATTTGGCGCACCCGCCATCCGAAAGAAGTGCGCATCAGCAACCCCTCTTTCATCAACCCCAGACCCTACGTCCTGGGAAAGCTAAACGATGCCTTTTTTTTGCATGTAGGCTATGGAACCCAGCGCCTCATCTTCGACAAAAGCGAAAAAAGTGGTGTAGAAGTGCGGTATCAGCTTAGCATAGGCCCCAGCTTTGCCTTGCTTAAGCCCATTTACCTCGATATTCTCTACCCTATTAGTCCTAACGAACCCCGACAACTCACCACGCGTTCCGAACGTTACGACCCGAACCAGCATTTTGAAAACAACATCTACGGCAGTTCGCGCTTCAGTTCAGGCATCAATGAAATAAAGCTATTGCCAGGTTTGTTCGTAAAAGGCGGTTTCATATTCGAATGGGGTGCTTTCACCGAAGAAATCAAGATTCTAGAAGCTGGTTTGGCAGTCGATATTTTTCCACAAGGAGTGCCGGTGATGTCGTTTGTGCCAGAAAAACAATTTTTTCTCTCCTTCTACCTCGGTTTCCATTTAGGGAAGCGCTGGTAATTGCTTAATTTTGAACTATGCAAGATACATTGGTATTGGACGTTCACCAAGAACGACGTAAAAAGCCCAATTGGCTACGGGTAAAACTGCCTACAGGAAAAGAATACCTCCGCGTACGCAACCTAGTAGATCAATATAAACTGCACACCATTTGCGAAAGTGGGAGTTGTCCTAATATGGGCGAATGCTGGGGTGCCGGCACTGCCACCTTCATGATTTTGGGCAATGTATGCACCCGCGGCTGCTCCTTTTGCGCTGTGGCAACGGGTCGTCCTGCCGAATTAGACCTCGATGAGCCCTACCGCGTGGCTGAAGCCATTCATTTGATGGAGGTGAAGCATGCCGTACTTACATCAGTAAACCGCGACGAGCTCAAAGACCGCGGTGCGAGCGTATGGGCAGCCACCGTGCGCGAAGTCCGTAAACTATCACCCGGAACCACCATGGAAACCCTCATACCCGATGTAAAAGGCAATTGGGAAGCGCTCGAGCTGATGATTTCGGAACGCCCAGAAGTGGTTTCCCACAACATGGAAACCATAAAACGCTTGTACCGCACCGTTCGTCCGCAAGCTAAATACGAGCGCAGTTTAGAGCAACTCAGTCGCATCAAAGCGGCGGGGTTACGCACCAAAACCGGCTTCATGGTAGGTTTAGGCGAAACCCCCGAAGAAGTAAACGAAATTCTCGACGACCTCAAAGCCGCTGGTGTAGACGTGGTAACGATTGGTCAGTATCTCCAGCCTACCAAAATGCACCTCGAAGTAGCCGAGTTCATCACCCCGGAGCAATTTAAGCTATACGAGGAATTAGGCTATGCCAAGGGCTTCAACTTTGTGGAAAGCGGTCCCTTGGTACGCTCTTCCTACCACGCAGAAAGGCACATCTGATGGCCATTCGCGGCAGGGCTCAAACACTCGACAACGTGTTGAGTGAACTTATAGACACCTATAAACTGCGTGGCAAACTCGACGAAGTGGAGCTGCACCGCTTTTGGGCAGAATTGCTCGGTCCGCAAATCAATGCCGACACCGAAGGTCTGTACTTGCAGGGCGAAAAGGTACTCGTGCGGCTCAGCAGCTCCGTACTGCGGGCCGAGCTCAGCATAACAAAAGCAAGTATCTTAGCAGGGATTAACCAACGTTTTGGATCAAATCGGGTCAAAGACCTTATTTTTATCTGAATCCACCAAAGCATATGGCACAATTAATCATCGTACGACATGGACAATCACAGTGGAACCTCGAAAACCGCTTTACCGGCTGGGTAGATGTTCCGCTTTCAGAAAAAGGTGTGGCAGAGGCGAAGGCTGCAGGACAAAAACTCAAAGACTTTCGTTTCGACGAGGCCTTTACCAGTGATTTGCAGCGTGCCCAACATACCTTGGCCTACATCCTCGAAGCCAGTGAGCAAACCAACATCCCCATCACCAAAAACCAAGCCCTCAACGAGCGTATGTACGGTGATTTGCAGGGGCTCGACAAAGCCGATACCGCAGCCAAATACGGCGACGAACAGGTGCACATTTGGCGCCGCAGTTACGATGTGGCACCACCCGCAGGCGAAAGTTTAAAAGATACCGCAGCACGAGTGATTCCTTATTTAGAAGCTGAAATTGTGCCTAAACTCAAAGCTGGCAAAAACATCATCATCGCAGCCCATGGCAACAGCCTGCGTGCTTTGGTGATGTATCTCGAAAAAATGACACCGGAACAAATCCTTAAATTTGAAATCCCTACCGGTTCCCCGCGTTTATATGAGTTAGACGCCGATTTAAACATCCAGAAAGCCGATTATCTATAATAAAAATCATTTAACAGCTAGAGATTGCGTTCTTGCGCAACCAAAGCTTTTGTGCGGCTCAAAGCCGAACTTCTCCCTAAAAATTACATCTGAACCTAGAAAATAAGTATGGCCATTAGTTTTACATCCGACAAAGAAGCAGTCGACGCACTTGCCCAACGTTATCAACAAAGCCTAAAAGAGGTGCAGCAGGTGATCATTGGTCAAGATGACATAGTAAAATCGGTGCTTATCGCCATTTTCAGCAATGGTCACTGTCTCTTGGTGGGCGTACCGGGCTTGGCCAAAACCTTGCTGGTGCAAACCATGGGCAGGGTACTCGATTTAAGCTTTAGTAGGGTGCAGTTTACGCCCGACCTCATGCCAGGCGACATTACCGGCTCTGAGATCCTCGACGATCAAAAGCAATTCCGATTTATCCAAGGCCCACTATTTTCTAACATTGTGCTGGCCGACGAAATTAACCGAACCCCGCCCAAAACCCAAAGCGCCTTGCTCGAAGCGATGCAAGAACGGCAGGTAACGGTGGCCGGCAAACGCTACGAGCTACCAAAGCCGTTTTTTGTGCTCGCAACCCAAAATCCTATCGAGCAAGAAGGCACTTATCCGCTACCTGAGGCGCAACTCGACCGCTTCATGCTCAATGTATGGCTCGACTACCCAAGTTTTGAAGACGAGCTGCGGGTGGTAAAACAAACCACTACCGACAAACAGCCTGTGGTAAACAAAGTGATTGGCGCTGAAGAGATTTTATACTTCCAACAACTGGTGCGCCGCATGCCCATTGCAGACAATGTGCTAGAATATGCTGTCAAATTGGCAAACAAAACACGGCCGAATAGTCAGTATGCTACTGCCGACACCAATAAATACCTCAGCTGGGGGGCTGGACCGAGGGCTTCGCAGTACCTCACCGTTGGTGCAAAATGCCACGCCGCCTTGAGTAATAAGTACTCTCCAGACATAGAAGATGTTCAGGCTGTGGCGGTTAACGTTTTACGTCACCGCATTGTGATGAACTACAAAGCCGAGGCGGAAGGACTAAAAGCTGACGACCTCATCAAAAAGTTGATGTAAGCCGCACAAAATTGGCACTTGCTTTGTTTTAAGCTGTATAAATCCATATAAATATGTACATCGTCCTCATGTTAGCCATCATGGCAGCCAGTTGGGCCGTCGGGGCTCGTTTCAAAAGCAGATTTAAAAAGTACGCAGCTACACCGCTGTCCTCCGGGTTCTCCGGCCGTGAAATCGCTGAGCAAATGTTGCGCGATCACGATATCCAAGATGTAAAAATAATTTCAGCGGAAGGTCAGCTTTCGGATCACTACAATCCCGCAAACAAAACCGTGAACTTAAGTCACGATGTGTTTTATGGCCGTTCCGTTGCCGCCGCTGCAGTTTCGGCGCATGAAGTTGGTCATGCCGTGCAGCACGCCCGGGCCTACGGCTGGTTGCAGTTTCGATCTTCCATGGTGCCGGCGCTGAGCGTTGCCAGTAAATTTATGCCTTGGTTATTGCTCGGCGGTATCCTCACCCTACAAGTATTTCCGCAACTCTTGCTCATCGGTATCGTATTGTTTGCGTTAACAACTGTATTTAGCTTCGTAACCCTGCCCGTAGAATTCGACGCCAGTCGCCGTGCCTTGGCTTGGCTCAATACCACCAATGTAACCAGCAGTCAGCAACACACCCAAGCCAAAGATGCGTTAAATTGGGCCGCTATGACTTACGTAATTGCCGCTTTGAGCTCGCTAGCTACATTGCTGTACTACGTAATGATTTACATGGGACGACGCAATTAAGCTGGAAGTATCTCACAAAGCCCCGTCAGCGAAATGCTTGCGGGGTTTTTTATGCCTTTTCCCCGCCATTGCTTACTTTTGTCACAAACAAGTCCATTTGTTCCGCACACCTGATTTCATTCGTCGCATTACACCTGTTGTTGACTGGGGAGATTACCGCCAGCAAGAGCCTGTGGTATACCTCACGTTCGACGATGGCCCAATTCCTGAAGTCACACCATGGGTACTCGATCTTTTGAAGAAATACAACGCCAAAGCCACTTTTTTTTGCTTAGGTAAACATGTGGAGCGTTACCCTGCGTTGTTTCGCCGCCTGCAAGCCGAAGGGCACCGCATCGGCAACCATACCTACGACCACCCCGACGGCTGGCGCACCGATAACCTCACCTATTATAAGAACGTGATCAAAAGCGCATCTGTAATCGATACCGATTTATTTAGGCCGCCTTATGGCCGCATTACCCCACGGCAAGTGCGGACGCTCAAAAAACGGTACAAAATTGTCCTTTGGTCTATTTTAAGTGAAGATTACGACCGCAAGCAAACGCCGGAACAGTGCGTAGCCAATGTCACAGGCAAGGTGCGGGCGGGCGACATCTTGGTGTTCCACGACAGCATCAAAGCCGAACCCAACCTCCGAGGTTGCCTTGAGCCCACCCTCCAATACCTCCAAGCCAGCGGTTTCCGCTTTCCAGTACTTTAAGATGCTCATCGACACCCACACCCATTTATACAGCTCACAGTTTGAAGCCGATCGCCATGCGATGGTACAACGGGCCATCGACGAAGGGGTAGAATTACTGCTTTTACCCAACATCGACCTCGGAAGTGTGGGGCCGATGCACCAGCTTGAAGACGCCTTTCCCCAAAACTGCCGCAGCATGATGGGCTTGCACCCGGGTTCCGTGGAGCACGACTGGCAGGAAGTGCTCGAGCAACTACTACCTTGGTTCGGCAAACGCAATTATGTTGCTGTAGGTGAAATTGGAATAGATTTATTTTGGAGGCAAGACAACCTCCCTGAGCAACAGCAAGCTTTTTTACAACAAATTGGCTGGGCGCTGGAACTCGATTTACCGGTCGTTATCCACTCGCGCGAAAGTTGCTCGCTCATCCTCGATTTATTGGGGGATATGGATGTAAAAGGCGTTTTTCATTGCTTCTCAGGCAGTAAAGAAGAAGCCGACCGCATCCTGGCACGGGGCATGTATGTGGGCATTGGCGGCGTCATCACCTTCAAAGCCAATCAGGGCGTCCGTGAAGTATTGGCGCAGATCGACCACAGCCGTGTGCTACTCGAAACCGACAGTCCATACCTGGCCCCCATTCCCTATCGTGGCAAGCGCAACGAAAGTGCTTACCTCCGCCATGTGGCCGACACCTTAGCCGATTGCTGGGGCATGAGCGCGCATGAAGTCGCCCAAATCACCTCCTCCAACGCCCGCAAACTGTTCAACTTATGAGCCGTCGCATCCTCATCATCTATACCGGCGGCACCATCGGCATGATCAAAGATCCGGAAAGCGGCATTTTACGGCCTTTCGACCTTGATCGCATTCTACGTCAGGTGCCTGAGCTAAGCACTTTTGGGTATACTTTAGATGCCCAAGCCTTTAAAAATCCCATCGACTCAAGTAATATGCAGCCTTCCATTTGGTTGGAATTGGCTGGTATCATCGAAAAAAATTACGTAGCTTATGATGGCTTTGTGATTTTGCACGGCAGCGACACCATGGCCTATACTGCCAGTGCACTCAGTTTTTTGCTCGAAAATCTAGCTAAAAGTGTGGTGCTTACTGGCTCGCAATTGCCGATTGGCCATGTGCGCACCGATGCCAAAGAAAACCTCATCACCAGCATTGAAATTGCCGCAGCCGTTAATACCAACGGTTCAAGTCGCGTGCCTGAGGTATGTTTATATTTCGACTATCAACTCTACCGCGGCAACCGCGTGATCAAGTACAATGCCGAGAAGTTTAAGGCCTTTCACTCGCCCAATCATGCGCCTTTAGCAGAGGCAGGCATTCGCATTCGTTACCACGATAACTACATTTTGCCCATACCTAAAGGTGCTTTTAAGGTGCACCACCAATTGCGGACTGAAGTTGGCAGTTTGAAGCTGTTTCCAGGCATGAGTTTGGCTGTTTTTCAAGCCATACTCCGTGCTTCCGACTTGAAAGTGTTAATCTTAGAAGGCTATGGTGCGGGTAATGGACCTACCGAAGCTTGGTTCCTCGATGGTCTCGCACAGTTTATACAATCTGGCAAAACGGTGATGGCCATTACCCAATGTAACGGTGGTTCGGTGGATCTTGGCAAGTATGAAACCAGCGCCAGAATGTTAGCAATCGGTGTGATTAGCGGTAACGACCTCACTTTTGAAGCTTCTGTGACGAAAGCAATGTTCTTACTAGGTCAAGGATTTGGCGGTCAACAGCTTGAAAATGAACTGCAAAGGCCGGTTTGTGGTGAGTTATCTAAATTTTGATAAAATAGCCTTAAACCTGCGCATGTATAGAATTTTCGTATATTGGCAGCGTTATTTGAAGGTCGAAGGAGAGGTGTCCGAGTGGTTGAAGGAGCACGCCTGGAAAGTGTGTATACTCGTAAGGGTATCGCGGGTTCGAATCCCGCTCTCTCCGCCAGCGCTTTGAGCACTGAACGTGGCCTACAATTAGCATTAACAACCAGATGAAACAACCTTAAAAACAATAGCAATTATGAAAAAAGTGTTCATGGTAATGATCGCCATTATGATTGGCGTGAGTTCCACAGTAACGGTGAAAGCCCAGGACGAAACAGCTGGTACCGACGCCCAAGAAACGGTTGACGAGCAAGCACCAGAAGAGGCTCCAGCCGAAGATGAAGAAATGGGTGCCGAAGAGGCTGCCGCTCCTGCATCACAAGGCATTCACTATGTGATCAAGCAGAAATTTATTGAAGGTGGCTGGGAATGGATGAGCCCAGTATTGATTTGTTTGATCATCGGTTTGGCCATTGTGGTTGAGCGTACCATTTTCTTAAATTTGGCAAGCACCAACACAACCAAATTACTCTCAAAAATTGAAGACGCCATGAAATCAGGTGGTGTAGATGCAGCCAAAGAGGTTTGTCGCAGCACGCGTGGTCCAGTAGCTTCTATTTTCTACCAGGGCCTAGACCGCTCTAGCGAAGGCATCGACATTGTTGAAAAATCAATCGTTTCTTACGGTTCTGTGCAAATGGCACAAATGGAGCGCGGCTTGATTTGGATTTCTTTGTTCATCGCCTTGGCGCCGATGCTCGGCTTCATGGGTACGGTAGTAGGTATGATTTCCGCATTCGACGCGATCGAAGCAGCAGGTGACATCAGCCCATCGCTCGTTGCCGGCGGTATTAAAGTGGCCCTGTTAACCACAGTTGCTGGTTTGATCGTTGCGGTTATCCTCCAGGTTTTCTACAACTACCTCGTATCTAAAGTCGATAGTTTGGTAAATTCAATGGAGGATGCCTCAATTTCGTTGATTGATATCCTCGTTAAGTACAACAAAAACTAAGGATAGCCATGACTGACGTAACTGTAAACATACTACTCATCATCACCTACATCCTTTTAGGAATTGGTGCGTTGGGTGCCATCATTTTCCCTATTATCAACATGGCTGGCGACTTGCAAAAGGCAAAGCGTGCGCTTGTTGGTATCGGAGGCGTGGCTGTTGTGTTTCTCTTCAGCTACCTGGCATCGAGCAATGAAGTGCTCGATTCATACGTTAAGTATAATGTGACTGAAAGCTCGTCGCAAATGATTGGTGCAGTTTTAATCATGATGTACGCCCTTGGTTTGGGTTCTATCGTGTTAGCTGTTGCCGGCGAGATTTATAAAGCATTCAAGTAAGATGAAGAAAAACCGAGCAACACCCGAAGTAAACGCAGGTTCGATGGCGGACATCGCCTTCCTGTTGCTGATTTTCTTTTTGGTAACCACTACCATCGATACCGACAAGGGTATTTCGATTCGCCTCCCGCCAATGCCGGAAATCGATCAACCGGAAGAGAACATCAAATTGAAAGAGCGCAATGTGCTCAAAATTTTGGTGAACTCAGCTGACCAATTGTTAGTAGATGGAAAATTAGTAACCATCAAAGAGCTCAAAAAAGCAACCAAAAACTTCATTGACAATCCATCTAAGGACCTAACCTTGTCAGAAAGCCCACAAAAGGCCGTTGTTTCTTTGAAAAACGACCGAGGTACTTCTTACAACACATACATCCAGGTGCACAATGAGTTAAAGGCTGCCTACAACGAGCTTCGCGAAGCCAAAGCGCAGGCCGAATATGGTCGTGCGTTAGAGAAGTTAACCAAGGAACAAGGTGATGAAATTCGTGACTATTATCGTCAGGTAATTTCCGAAGCTGAACCAGAAGATGCAGGAGGAGGTAACTAATGAAACTACAAAAGAAAAAGAAAGCCCCACCAGCCATTAATACTTCGTCGCTCCCCGACATCGTATTCATGTTGTTGTTCTTCTTCATGGTAACTACTGTGTTACGCCAAACGGATCTGAAAGTGAAATTGGTAGTGCCACAAGCCACTGAAATCCAGAAATTGGAGAAGAAGTCGCTCGTAAGCTACATCTACATTGGTCCACCTAGTGAAACCTTTCGTTCTCAATTTGGAACTGCTCCTCGTATTCAGTTAAATGATGCCTTTGCAGTCCCTAGTCAAGTTCCTGAATTCATCGAAAAAGAGCGTTCTGCCCGTTCTGAAGCCGAGATTCCCTTCTTAACCACCTCCATTAAAGCGGATAGAGAGACTAAGATGGGTATCGTTACCGACGTGAAACAAGAATTGCGCAGAGCAAATTCCTTGAAGCTTAACTACTCTTCTAGTCTAAGAACCGAAGTATATTAAGCACGCTCAATTTAATGAACCTCGCCATGTGCGGGGTTTTTTTACGTCTATACATTTCATTTTCGGCTATCTTAGCAGCGCGAAGTACTCATGAGCAATCTCGATCAAATCAGGCAGCCTGTTGCAAAAGAAATGGATTTGTTTGAAGACAAATTCAAAACGGCCATGCAGAGTCGGGTGCCCCTGCTCGATCGCATTACCCGTTACATCGTTAAGCGCAAGGGCAAGCAAATTCGTCCTCTTTTTGTGTTTTTGTCGGCAGGCATGATCTCCGACATTTCGGAGGCAACCCACCGCGGAGCCGCGCTGGTAGAGCTCCTGCATACTGCTACCTTGGTGCACGACGATGTGGTTGATGATGCCTACGAACGCCGCGGCTTTTTCAGCATCAACGCCTTGTGGAAGAATAAAATCGCTGTCTTGGTAGGCGACTACCTCCTAAGCAAAGGCCTGCTGCTCTCACTGCAAAACAAAGAATTCCACCTGCTCGAAATCACCTCCGATGCCGTTCGCCGAATGAGCGAAGGCGAGCTGCTCCAAATAGAAAAGGCACGCCGACTCGACATTACTGAGGAGGTATATTTTGAAATTATTTCCAATAAAACTGCTAGTTTAATTGCTAGCTGTTGTGCCGTAGGCGTAGCTTCTGTGAATCGTGAGCCCGACCTCATCGAGCGCGCACGCCAGTTTGGTGAAAAGGTAGGGCTGGCTTTTCAAATTAAAGACGACCTGCTTGATTTAGGCGATGATCCTACCGGTAAAACCAAAGGAGTTGACATCAAGGAGAAGAAAATGACCTTGCCTTTGATTTATGCCTTGTCAAAATGTGGAGCCTCTGAAAAGCGCCGCATCATCGGCATCATCAAAAACCACAACGAAAACCCTAAAAAGGTAGCCGAAGTAGTGCGCTTTATATACGAAAGTGGCGGCATTGTGTATGCCCATGAGGTGATGCGGAAGTTGCAGGCTGAGGCAGATGAATTGCTGTCAGGGTTCCCAGACAATGTGTATAGGGACAGTTTACGAAGGTTGGTTGCCTTTACGGTTGACCGCAACAAATAACTTAGTGCGGCTGATTTACGAAAGCCAAAATCTCCTCTACAAACTTACGTTCGTTGGCTAAGCGCGGCACTTTGTTTTGTCCACCTAATTTACCTCGCTTTTTCATCCAATTATAAAAAGTACCGTCTGGCATTACATGCACCAGAGGGGCAACCAGTGCTAGATCCTTTTGGCGTTTGGCATCATAATCGGAATTGAGGTCACGTAGTTTTTGGTCGAGCAGCCTGTTAAATAGCGCTTGATCCTTGGGTTTGTGTTCAAACTCGATGAGCCATTCATGGCAGCCCTTACTACCTGCAGTTAAGAACACTGGGCCGGCGGTGTAATCGCGAATGGTAGCACCAGTGGCCAAACACGCCGTTTGCAGCGCCCCTTCTGCATTTTCTATGATGAGTTCCTCGCCAAAAGCGTTGATGAAGTGCTTGGTACGACCTGAAATGTGAAAACGGAATGGGTTGAGGCAGGTAAAGCGGATGGTATCACCAATAAGGTACCGCCACAGACCTGCGTTGGTGCTGATGATGACTGCATAATTGCGGTCAGCCTCCACTTCTTCTAAGGTATAGGTTTTAGGGAATTCCTTACAAATGTCGACTGGATCCATGAACTCAAAATAAATCCCGTAATCGAGCATCAACAGCATTTCGGAAGAATCAGGCTGATCAGTGATACCAAAAAACCCTTCTGAAGCATTGTAGGTCTCCATGTACCACATTTTGTTCGTCGGAACCAGCTCCTTAAACTGCTCGCGATAAGGCGCAAAACTGACACCACCATGGAAATAAACTTCCAAATTCGGCCAAATTTCGAGCATGTTGGCCTTGCTGTTATGCGTTAACATCCACTTGAACAACACAATCAACCAAGTGGGCACACCAGCTAAATTGGTGACGTTCTGGTTAAGCGTATCCTGGCCAATTTTCACCACTTTATCTTCCCAATTCTCTAACAAAGCCACCGAAAGCTCCGGTGTACGAATAAATTCGGCCCAAAAAGGGAGGTTCTGCATCAGAACGGCTGATAAATCGCCGTAATAACTGTCGCTATGGAGCTGGTTGATTTGGTGACTTCCGCCGATGGTAAGACCCTTTCCTGAAAACATCTTGGTTTCTGGATTGAGATTGCAATAGATGGAAAGCAGGTCTTTGGTGCCTTTATAGTGGCAATCTTCCAGAGCCTCCTCAGTAACGGGTATAAATTTACTGCGATCGTTGGTGGTGCCAGAGGATTTTGCGAACCAGCGCACTTCTGAAGGCCATAAGATTTGTTGCTCGCCACGCATAACCCGCTCGATATAGGGCTGCAACTGTTCGTAGGTACTCACTGGAACCCGCTGGCGATAGTCTTCTGGCGTTTTGATGCTGGCGTAATCGTATTTTTTACCCCACTCTGTATTTCTGGCACTGCTCAATAGCTTACGAAGTACATCTTGCTGCACTTCAATGGGATGTTTAATGAACAAATCCATTTGGTGCATCCGATTCTTCATGAACCAGCTGAGTACAGAGTTGAGTACAGACATCCTATTCGAGTACTTTGCGTTTGAGTTCGAAATTCTTGCCCAAATATAACTTTCTGACTTCCTCATCCGCAGCCAAATCTTCTGCAACTCCTGAACGAAGAATTTTTCCCTCGAATAGCAGATAGGCTTTGTCGGTGATCGACAAGGTTTCGTTTACATTGTGGTCAGTAATGAGTATGCCGATATTACGCTTCTTTAACCTGAAGATGATGGATTGGATGTCTTCCACAGCAATCGGGTCAACACCCGCAAACGGCTCATCTAACAAAATGAAGGCAGGATTGACGGCTAAAGCACGGGCTATTTCGGTGCGGCGGCGTTCTCCACCTGACAAAACCTCACCTTTATTGTGGCGCACTTGGTGTAGGCTAAATTCCGAAAGCAGTTCTTCCAACTTCGCATTTTGCTCGACTTTGGTCATTTTGGTCATTTCCATCACCGCTTTGATGTTTTCTTCTACTGTCAACTGGCGAAATACAGAGGCCTCCTGCGGCAAATAACCAATGCCAATTTGCGCACGTTTGTACATCGGTAGGTCGGTAATGTTCACATCATCAAGGTATACAGCACCTTCGTCGCACTTCACAAGACCCACAATCATGTAAAAACTCGTGGTTTTGCCGGCACCGTTTGGACCTAACAACCCCACAATCTGACCTTGCTCCACGCTTACTGTCACATGGTCAACGACCGTGCGCTTCTTGTAGCGTTTTACCAAATTGTCGGATCGTAAAATCATACTAATCGAATTTGATGTCTTTAATATTGAGCTTGATGCTGGTAACTCCGCGCCAAGTATTCTCTTCTACCGTAAAAGCAATGTTAAATGGAATACCTTTGGAAATCAGCGGATAATGCTCGGCATGTCCAAATGCAATGGCGCTGAAAGCTACGCTGCCATCTTGTTGCACGCTGATTTGCAAGTGATTTTCGCCTACCACGCGCACAAAGCCATTGCTGAAGACCATTTTAGCTGTGAAAATGGGTTGCATATTACCAGGACCAAAGGGTGCGAATTGCTTCAGCACTCTGAAAAAGCGGGAATTAATGTCTTTAAGCTGGATTTCTTGGTCAATTTCCAACACCGGTACCAATTGCTCTTCGCGAATGGACTTGCTCACCACCATTTCGAATTTCTTGGAGAAGGCTTCGATGTTTTCTTCGCGCAGGGTGAGTCCCGCCGCATACTTATGGCCACCAAACTGATCCACCAGTTCGGCACATTGTGAAATAGCGTCGTGGATGTCGAAGCCGTTTACCGAGCGGGCCGAGCCAGTGAGGAAGCCGTCGGCATGACTAAACACAATGGTTGGCCTGTAATATTGCTCTACCAAACGCGAGGCAACAATACCAATCACACCCTTGTGCCAATTAGGGCCATACACCACCGTGGTTTTACGGCTCAGAAAATCTACGTGCGCTTCCGCTACCAAAATGGCTTCTCGGGTGATGTTCGCATCCACATCGCGGCGGTCGGCATTGGTTTCGTTTATGGTTTGAGCGCGACTTTCAGCTTCTTGCATGTTGAGACTCAACAGCAGTTCAACGGCATTTTTGGCATCACCCATCCTACCGGCAGCGTTGATACGCGGGGCGATGGTAAACACAATATCGGTAATGGTCAATTCCTTTTTATCGCAACACAACTGAATGATTGCCCGCAACCCCATGGTAGGATTTTCGTTCAGTCTTTTTAAGCCAAAATAGGTGAGAATGCGATTTTCGCCTGAAATCGGCACAATATCGGCGGCAATGCTCACCGCCAACAAGTCTAGGGTCTGGTATATGAACTCCGGGTCGATTTCATGGCGCTGACTAAAGGCCTGTGTAAGCTTGAACCCAATGCCGCAACCGCTCAAGTCTTTGAATGGGTACGGACAATCGTGCTGCTTAGGATTCAAAATGGCTGCTGCTTCTGGTAATTCGGCAGGCAAGTGGTGATCGGTAATAATCACCGTTATACCCAAACTATTGGCGTAAGCCACTTGCTCATTGGCTGTAATACCACAATCGAGGGTAATAATGAGCTTATACTCGTTTTTTACTGCCCAGTCGATTGCCTGCATGGACACGCCATATCCTTCACTGTGCCGATCCGGGATGTAATAACCCACCTGCTCATAAATGTGTTTGAAAAACCGATAGGTAACCGCCACCGCAGTGGTGCCGTCTACGTCATAATCCCCATAAATGAGGATTTTGTCCTGATTTCGAATGGCCTGCTCTATAATATCTACGGCCTTTCCCATGTCCTTCATCAAAAAAGGATCATGTAAATTAGCCAAATCCGGTCTAAAAAAATCTTTTGCAGCTTCAAAAGTACTCACACCTCTTCCTATCAGCAAACGCGCAATCAAAGGGTCCACCTGAATAGCCGTTGCTAATTGGCTCACCGCTTCTTCTTGATGCTTAGGTCTGTATACCCATCGTTTGTCCATAACTCCTCTCTATCAGCCTTTTATGAATTGCACTTTTTTGCAAAGCACTAACCCTAAAGATAAGCAAGTCCACGACATTTTTATGACTCGTTTTGCGCATCGATTTTCGCTTTTTAGCAGCCGTAAAAACACGGCAGAATTGGCTTTCAATCATTCTGTTATCTTTGTAAAAAAGAGCTCATGTTGCTAAACATCGAACACATAGGCATAGCTGTAAACTCGCTGACGGATGCAAATGCCTTGTACAGCCAGCTTTTAGGTGTGGCGCCATATAAAGAGGAAAGCGTTGCTTCAGAGCACGTCACCACTTCCTTCTTTAAAACCGGAGAAACGAAAATCGAATTGTTGCAAGCCAGCGATCCGAGCAGTGCTATCGCCAAATTCATTGAAAAAAAGGGAGAAGGCATTCACCACATTGCCTTTGAAGTAAGCGACATCAGAGCTGAAATGGCGCGCCTGCACGCAGCGGGTTTTATTTTGTTGAACGAGGAGCCCAAAAGAGGCGCCGATAACAAATTGGTGTGCTTCATTCACCCCAAAAGTGCCAACGGCGTTTTGGTGGAATTATGCCAAGAAATAAAGGGCTAGAGCGCTTTTACTGAAAAACAAAGGCGCTGGCGGGCAAAGTGCCGGCTTGAAAATCCATCAGTCTTCCTTCGATGACCACCGTTTTCTTAGGGCTTTTTACCTGCCACTCCATCAACGCACCATCGGTTGGCAAAAAGCCCCAATATTCACCTTGAATGGGTGTGACCAATTGGTTGTGAGCCACTTTTAAAGCAGTAGTATACCAGCCAGTAAATTCTGAACCATCTTTCAAAGTAAAACCAAATTCTAGTGCCTCCATGCCAGCGATAATGCGCTTTCGTCCGGTTAAAGTGGTTTTTAGCACCGCTGGAAGCGGCACCTCTGTGTTGGTAGGCTTAGCTTCTCCTTTGACCCAAGACATTAATTGGCCGTTTGCTTGGAACACGTAGTGCAGCACTTGGACCTCGTTGCGTGTAATGTGTATGCGGTTTGCCTCGAGCTGAACCAAAACTTCCGAAGTCACTCCGTTCATTTTTTGTTCGTAGTTGAGCCTGCCTTCAAATTGCTGGCCATTGGCCGCAAAAGCTACCATCAAAATCTGAAGTAAAACAACAAAAAGCCTCATATACGCTGGAATTGGAATTTAAAACACTAATGTCTGCTTTTCGCAGCTACTTTGCAAATGTCTTTTTAAGAAGCATTTAGCCATCCCTACTAAAAAAGAAATAGCCGTTACCACCTGAGCAGTAACGGCTATTGCAAATACGCTTAATTATTTGATGATGCCCATGGCCTTGCCCACTTTGGTGAAAGCGGCAATGGCTTTGTCGAGCTGGTCTTGCGTATGCGCCGCAGACAGCTGCACTCGGATGCGGGCTTGTCCTTTTGGCACCACCGGGAAGAAAAAGCCGATCACATAAATTCCTTCTTGGAGGAGGGCGTCGGCCATGTCTTGACTCAATTTAGCATCATACAACATGATTGGCACAATGGCTGCTTCGCCGTCTTTGATATCGAAACCAGCATCAACAATGCCTTTTTTGAAGTACTTCACGTTCCACTCGAGGCGATCGCGGAGCTCGGTGCTTTCTTCCAGGATTTTGAAGACCTCTAAAGATGCCCCTACGATGATAGGCGCCAAGGAGTTGCTGAACAAATACGGACGCGAACGCTGACGCAGCATGTCGATGATGGCTTTGCGCCCCGTGGTGTATCCGCCCATGGCACCACCCAAAGCCTTGCCCAAGGTACCAGTGATGATATCAATTTTACCCATGACCCCACAAAGTTCAGGTGTGCCGCGACCAGTTGCCCCGAGGAACCCAGCAGCATGACATTCATCGATCATGGTGAGTGCCTCGTATTTTTCAGCTAAAGCCACTACTTTGTCGAGCTGTGCCACGTGACCGTCCATGCTAAATACCCCATCGGTTACGATGATGATGTTGCGCACACCGTCCTTGCGTGCCTGCTGCAACTGCAGTTCGAGGTCGGCCATGTCGTTATTTTGATAGCGATACCGCTTGGCTTTGCACAAACGTACCCCATCGATGATGGAGGCGTGGTTCAGACTGTCGCTCACAATAGCGTCTTCCTCGCTAAATAGTGGCTCGAACACCCCTCCATTCGCATCAAAAGCAGCGGCATACAAAATGGTATCGTCGGTATGATAAAAGCGGGCAATGGTGGCTTCGAGTTCTTTGTGGATGTCTTGCGTGCCGCAAATAAAGCGCACACTGCTCATGCCAAATCCATGGCTGTCGAGGGTGCGCTTGGTAGCCTCAATGACGCGCGGGTGGTTCGACAAACCGAGGTAGTTGTTGGCACAAAAATTCAATACAGTCTCACCTGTACTCAGCTGTATTTCAGAGTCTTGAGAGGAACTGATGATGCGTTCCTTTTTATATAAACCAGCGGCTTCAATGTCGGCCAGTTCCTTTTCTAGCAAGGGTTGTAGGTTGGTCTTGTACATTATTTTCTATTTACCACAAAAATACGGCTTTGTTTCGAGCTTTTCTGCGGCTTTTGTGGGTTATTGACGCGCAAAAGGCCTTCATTACCCACTTGAGAGTATCCCAAAACGCTTAAAAAGACAAAAAACCAGGCTGGATTACTTTATATTTGTCACGAAATATAAATAAACCCATGAAAATAGCAGTAGTAGGCACGGGCTATGTAGGCTTGGTTTCCGGTACCTGCTTTGCTGAAGTAGGCATTGAGGTAGTTTGCATCGACATCGACCAAAAGAAAATCGACAATTTACATAAGGGCATCATGCCCATTTACGAGCCTGGCTTAGAAGAAATGGTGTTGCGCAATGTGGCGAAGGGTGGCCTCCACTTCAGCACCAATTTGGGTGAAGCCATCCAAGGCGCCGAAGTGGTGTTTATTGCAGTGGGTACCCCTCCGGGTGAAGACGGAAGTGCTGATTTAAAGTATGTACTGGGTGTGGCTCGTGAAATTGGCGAGCACATGAGCAATTATTTGGTGGTGGTTACCAAATCGACCGTTCCAGTGGGTACCAGCCAGAAGGTACGTTCTGCTTTACAAATGGCCCTCGAAAAACGTGGATCAAAAATGACCTTTGATGTAGCTTCGAACCCTGAGTTTTTGAAAGAAGGCGCGGCCATTGAGGATTTTCTAAAGCCAGACCGCATTGTGGTGGGTACCTCAAGTAAACGAGCCGAAGAAACCCTCGGTAAATTATACAAGCCTTTTACGTTGAACGGACATCCGGTGATTTACATGGATATTCCTTCAGCCGAAATGACCAAATATGCCGCCAACGCCATGTTAGCCACCAAAATCAGCTTCATGAACGACATCGCCAATTTGTGCGAAATCATAGGTGCAGATGTAAATTTGGTTCGCAAAGGCATTGGCAGCGATGCCCGCATTGGCCATAAATTTATTTATCCAGGCGTGGGTTACGGCGGCAGCTGTTTCCCCAAAGACGTAAAAGCTTTAATCCGTACGGCCAGCGAAAACGGTCACGACATGCGCATTTTAGAAGCGGTAGAAGCTGTAAACAAAGACCAAAAAGAAGTGCTTTCTAGCAAAGTTGTGAAGCATTTCGGAGATAATTTAAGCGGAAAAACCTTTGGTGTGTGGGGCTTGAGCTTCAAACCCAAAACCGACGACATGCGCGAGGCGCCATCGGTAGTCATTATCAACGAACTTTTGCGTCGTGGTGCCAAAGTACGGGCTTACGACCCTGTTGCCATGGAAGAAGCCAAGCATCAATTGGCCGAAACCATCACTTATGCCAAAGATCCCAACGATGCTTTGCTCGATGTAGATGCCTTGCTGCTGATCACCGAATGGCCTGAGTTCCGCATGCCAAATTTCGATGTGGTAAAAAAGCTGATGAATCAAGCCGTGATTTTCGACGGTCGCAACCAGTACGACCGCCATGAATTGCGTGAAATGGGCTTTACTTATTATGGTATCGGTCTCCAATAAACATAGCCGATTAAACAAAGCCGCAACTTACTTCAGGTTGCGGCTTTTTTATGGAAGAAACCTTTTGACCAGTGGTTCGGTAGTTTCTACGTCAGATAAAAGTCAAGCCTTCCCGCAACGATTCGACGCAATAGATAAATGCTTAACTTCGTGCACGAAAACAATTTCTAACATGAAGCAGCTTCTTCCTTTTGCCCTAGGTTTGTTCATTTTAACCAGCTGTGGTGAAAAAAAGATTGACCAACAGGCAGCGCTTACCGCTCGCATTGACAGTCTCGAAAACATATTGCTCACCGATTCGCTGAACCTCAGCGATGAACCGGCATCGGAAGTGATTAAAGCCTACCTCCAATTCTCCGATACCTATCCTAAAGACAGTAACGCGGTGGACTACCTATTTAAAGCCGCCGATGTAATGCGGGGGATGTACCGATACCAAGATGCCATTCAGGTGTTGGAGCTGGTTGTGAGCAGGTATCCTAAAAGCGACAAAGCGCCTGCTGCCTTGTTTTATGCCGGCTTCATTTTACATGCCGATACGGAACAAAATACCCTCGCTGTTCCTTACTTTCAACGTTTAATCGACGATTTTCCGGAGCATCCGTTGGCGAATGACGCCCGCAATTTGCTGCCCTTGCTCAACATGAACCAAGAGCAAATGCTCGACTTTTTGAAACAGCACAATCCCGATACCAGCGAACTCGTTTCTTAGTACTGCATCAGTGTCTTCAGGCGGGCGAGCAATTTATCTTTGTTGAGATTCTGTTCGAGCTTACCGTTTACTGCCAACGAAATTTTCCCGGTCTCTTCTGAAACGATCAGCACTATGGCGTCGCTGTGTTCCGAAATGCCGAGGGCAGAGCGGTGTCGCATGCCTAATTCTTCCGGTATATCTGGGTTTTCGGTCATGGGCAAAACACAGCCAGCGGCCTTTAAGCGGCCAGAAGCAATGATGACAGCGCCATCGTGGAGCGGACTCGTTTTATTGAAAATGCTTTCGATTACCCGAACGCTCGGCAGGGCGTCGATGGCCTCGCCTGTATTCGCGAAAAATTGTAACTCTGAGGTGCGGGCGAAAACCAGAAGTGCGCCCGTTTTTTCGGCAGCCAGGTTCATTGAGGCCTTTACAACCTCTTCCAAACCGTTTGCTGTTTCATCGCTACTTTGGATGCCCTTTAAAAAGAGATTTCTCACCCAGCCTTTTTGCATAAAGCCTGTATTCTTGCCAATCAGCAATAAAAACCGTCGTATTTCGGGTTGAAAAAGAACGATTAGTGAGATTACACCAACTCCGATGAACTGCCCTAAAATGCGCGCTAAGAGTCGTAATTCAAGTGCATCCACTACCAAGTACAGTACATAAATCGATACTAAGCCAATGAGAATATTGACCGCCAAGCTACCTTTTACCAGTTTGTAGAGCTGATAAAGCAGGAAAGCGACCAAGCTGATATCGATGATATCGCGCAATTCGAGCGCCAGAAAACCAAAATCAAAGAGTTTCAAGTTTTTTCCAAAGTTGAATGGCCTCCGCGGCCGGTTTAACATCGTGTACCCGCAAGATACGCGCTCCTTTGCTAAGTGCGATGGTGTTTAATACTGTTGTTCCATTCAATGCTGTTTCGGCGGTGCCTTTTAAGGTGCGGTATACCATCGATTTGCGCGACAAGCCAACCAAAACTGGATAGCCGTACAACACCAACTGATCGAGTTGCCGCAACAGCGCAAAATTTTGGTCGATGGTTTTGGCAAAACCAAATCCTGGATCCAAAATCACATCGGCAACCCCCATTTCATGCAGCAATCGGGCCTTGTTGAGCAGTTCTGCCATCACATCGGGCACCAAATTATCATACTGCGTTTGTTGCTGCATGGTTTGAGGCGTACCCCGCATGTGCATGAGCACATATGGCACTTTGTGCTTGGCTACGGTAGCAAACATTTGTGCGTCGAGCGTGCCGCCAGAAACATCGTTTATGAGGTGAGCCCCAGCCAAAATGGCCTTTTCTGCCACTTGACTGCGGAAGGTATCTACCGACAAAAGTGCGTTGGGCAAATGTTTACTCAGACTTTCCACCACCGGAAGCAGCCTGTCTATCTCCTCCTCCACAGAAATATGATCAGCACCCGGTCGGGTACTGTAGGCTCCCAAATCCAAGAATAAAGCCCCTTCTTTGAGCATGTTAGCGGCAGAATCGAGTAGTTCGTCGGCCGATTTTTGCCACTGACGACTGCCGCCATAAAACGAATCGGGAGTGAGGTTTAAGATGCCCATCACCACTGGTTCAGAAAGTTCAATGCACTTCCCTTGGCAGTTGAGCGTTATTTTAGTTGGAAACAAAGTATCTTTAAGCATCGAAACGCCGCTATTGGCTGTTCGAAATTAAATCATTTCAAGTTGAAACCCCAAACTGCTATTGCATTCGATCAAATAATGCAGGATTGCCGAGTGCTGTTCGAGAAAAAAACACGCGATTACGGCACTGCTTGGCGCATTTTGCGTAATTCGTCGCTCACCGATCAAATTTACATAAAGGCTGCCCGCGTCCGTAATATTGAAGAAAAAGGCACCCAAAAGGTGGCCGACGACGTGCGTGGCGAGTATGCAGGCATGATCAATTATTGTATCATGGCCCTCATTCAGGCTGAATTGGCAGTGGACGCGCCTGCCGAACTTTCGCTCGAAGAAGCGCTACAATTTTACGACCACCAACGCGACACCACGCGCACTTTGCTGCTCAATAAAAACCACGATTATGGTGAAGCTTGGCGCGATATGCGGGTCAGTTCGTTCACCGACCTCATTCTTATGAAATTGTTGCGCATCAAACAAATTGAAGACAATGCTGGCCAAACCCTTGTTTCCGAAGGCGTGGATGCTGGCTACCGCGACATCATCAACTATTCTGTATTTGCCCTCATCAAAACCTCAGAGACCGTATGACCATCCTCATTAGATTACTTACTGGCGCATTGTTTATCTTTTCTGGTTTCATCAAAGCCAACGACCCCATGGGTTTTGGCTACAAACTCGAAGAATATTTCGGCGTATTTGGCATCAGTTGGCTTAATCCAGCCGCTACTTTCCTTGCCGCCTTTATTTGTGTGATTGAGATGGGCCTGGGCTTAGCCTTACTCATTGGCTGGCGTCGCATGTTCACACTTTGGTCGTTGTTGGCCATGATTGTGTTTTTTACCTTCCTCACCTTTTACAGCGCTTGGTTTAACGTGGTGACCGATTGCGGTTGTTTTGGGGACTTTTTGCACCTCACGCCTTGGCAGTCATTCACCAAAGACATCGTGCTGTTGATGCTGATCGCTTGGTTGTTCTTCCGTCGTGATCAGTTTCAATCGCTCTGGAGCCCCGATGTGCGCAACCGCTTGATGATTGCTTTTGTGGCGGCATCAGGCCTCTTCTCCGCCTACACTTGGGCCTACTTGCCGATGATTGATTTTAGGCCCTACGCCATTGGCAAAAACATCCAAGAAGGTATGCAAATACCAGAAGGCGCACCCATCGACGAATACAACGACACTTGGTATTATAAAGTAAATGGTGAAGTAAAAACATACAGCACGGATGAGGCACCTTGGGACTTGCCCGGCGCTGAGTTTGTGGATCGCAAAACCGTTCTGATAAAAAAGGGCTATACCCCTCCCGTGCACGATTTTACCATTACCGATTTAGATGGAAATGATTACACCGAGGACTTTTTAGTAGCTCCAGCCACGCTCTTTATTGTTGCTTACGACCTCAAAAAATCGAGCAACGATGCTTGGGCCGAAATTGGTAGCATCATCAAGTGGGCAGAGGTGAACCAACTGCGCGTGGCATTCTTAACCGCCAGCACCAATACGCAAGTGGCTGAATTTAAGTCCTCCCGCCAAGCCGATTGGCCCGTATACATTACCGACGGCACCACGCTTAAAACCATGGTGCGTTCAAATCCTGGTTTGATGGCGCTCAAGGCTGGCACGGTAGTCAACATCTGGCCCGCACGGAGCTTGCCAAGCTTGGTAACACTGTCGGAACTCTATCAAATCGACTGATTCATGTTGTCGTACCTGCTCAAGCGTCTTGCCAACGGCTTTCTAGTGCTGTTTGGGGTGGTGAGCGTGGTATTTTTTCTTTTCAACGTCCTACCGGGTGACGCCGCGCAAATGACCCTTGGGCAACGCAGCGACATTGCCTCTTTGGAAGCAGTGACCAAGGAGTTGGGACTCGATCAGCCGCTGTACAAACAGTATTTTTTGTACCTTAATGACTTATCTCCCCTTTCGTTACACGAGAATAGTTTAGAAGAGCGGGCCAAATACGGTTTTACAGCTTTGGTGCCGATGGGTGGAAACCGCTGGTTATGTACCAAAGCCCCTTATTTACGGCGATCTTACCAAAGTCGGCAGACTGTTAACCAAATTATTGCCTCAGCTTTGCCGGGCACCGCTATTTTGGCCTTGAGTGCGATGCTCATTGCCACCTTTTTCGGACTGCTGCTCGGCGGAATAGCTGCTCTCTACGCCCAAACTTGGATCGACAGAGCCGCGGTATCTTTGTCAATAGTGGGCATATCGGCCCCTTCCTATTTTGCGAGCATCCTCATCGCTTATTTATTTGGCTTTGTGTGGCAACGGTATACGGGACTATCCATGACCGGCAGTCTTTTTGAAGTAGACGCCTTCGCCGGCCGGAGTCTCGCCTTGCAAAACCTCCTTTTACCCGCCATCACCCTTGGCATTCGCCCCTTGGCAATCATAGTACAGCTAAGTCGCAACACCTTTTTAGAGGTGCTTTCGCAAGATTACATACGCACAGCCCGAGCCAAAGGTCTTAGCGAATGGCAAGTCATGCGCAGGCATGTGCTCAGAAACGCCCTTGGTCCTGTGGTTACGGCCATTTCTGGCTGGTTCGCCTCTCTTTTGGCTGGTGCTGTGTTTGTAGAATACATTTTTGGCTGGAAAGGCTTGGGGAAAGTCACGGTGGATGCTCTTATGAAATTTGATTTGCCTGTGGTGATGGGTGCCGTTTTATTCATTGCCGTGGCCTTTATCCTGATCAACATTTTGGTTGATTTAATGTATGCTTGGCTCGACCCACGGATCCGTTTACAATGAACAGGGTGTACCTCATCGGCTTACCGGGCTCGGGGAAGAGCACTTCAGGTAAGCGATTTGCCAAACAATTGGGCTGGGGATATGCCGATCTCGACAAATTGATAGTCATTCGCGCCGACAAAGGCATTTCTGCCATTTTCCAAAAAGAAGGTGAAGCAGCTTTTCGACAATACGAGCAGGCCGCTTTGCTCGAAACTGCGGCCAGCACCCAGATCGTTATTGGCTGTGGAGGAGGCACTGCAGCTTGGGAAAACAACATCGACTGGATGCGGGCGCATGGCGTAGTAATTTGGATCAACATCAGTTTGGTGGAGCTTGGCAAACGATTGCTCAAAAGCGTGAATGAGCGCCCCATGTTTCCCGACCGTAATCCAGCAGCTATTCAGCAGCAATTGCAAACGCTTTATGAAAAACGGGTGCATTATTATCAACAGGCACATATTCAGATAAATAGCGAAGCAGCCTTGCTGCGGATAAATAATCTTGTGATTGATTCATATTAAGAACACACATATACAACAATCGTTTAATCCTTCGGTAAAGCCGAGTTCGCAACGTTGTGCTATCTTTACAAAAACCTTTTAATGCAAAAGCGTAAAGTCGATATGGTGGTGATCTCTGATGTGCATCTCGGCACTTTCGGTTGTCGCGCCCACGAACTCGTACAATACCTTAACAGCATCGAGCCTGGATTGGTGATCCTCAACGGGGATATTGTAGACATTTGGCAGTTTCGCAAAAGTTACTGGCCAAAATCCCACACCTTGGTGATCAAAAAAATCTTCGAGTTTTTAAGTGCCAGTATTCCTATTTATTACCTTACTGGCAACCATGATGAGATGTTACGCCGTTTTTCAGGTTTGAATGTTGGAAACTTCCACCTCAAAGACAAACTCCTGATGAAGCTTGATGGTGGAGCGGCTTGGTTTTTTCACGGCGATGTTTTCGATGTAACCATGCAATACTCCAAATGGTTAGCGAAATTAGGCGCTGTGGGCTACGATGCCCTCATTATGCTAAACAGCGTGGTAAACTGGTTCAGCGAAAAACTCGGCAAAGGCCGCATTTCATTATCAAAAAAAATCAAAGACAGCGTAAAATCGGCGGTTAAGTTCATCAACGACTTCGAAACCGTTGCTGCTGATTTAGCTATCGATAACAAATATGCCTACGTAATATGCGGTCACATCCACCAGCCGAACATCAAAACAATTGTAAACCCTAGGGGAAAGGTTATTTACCTCAATTCCGGCGATTGGATCGAAAATTTAACCGCTCTTGAATATCATCAAGGCGAATGGGCGATATACAAACACGATGCTAGCGAACACGAAAGGGTTGATATGAAGGCCATGAACAAAGAAGTATCCATTTTTGAACTCTTCAAACAAAGCCACAGCAGTGAAGAATTGGTTTTTCTAAGTAAAATTATTGCGCATAGCAAGACTGTTGCCATTTAGACTATGAACATCCTATTTGCAGTGCAAGGCACGGGTAATGGCCATGTGAGTCGTGCGCGGGAAATACTCCCCTATTTGCAGCAGCACGGCGAAGTTTCGCTCCTTATTTCTGGGACGCAATTTGATGTTGGTGCCGATTTGCCCGTGAAACACCTCCATCACGGCATGGGCTTTGTTTTTGGCTCGCAAGGTGGCGTTAACATGGCCAAAACCATCCAACAGCTTCGCCCTTGGACTTTTGTGAAGGACGTAAGGAATTTGCCTTTGCATCAATACGACATCATTATCAATGATTTCGAACCGCTTACTGCCTATGCTGCGAAACTACAGGGAAGAAAAGTCTACGGTTTGAGCCATCAGAGCTCCTTTTCTTCTATGCTGGCGCCGCGGCCAACCTACAAACACGATCACATTGCAGAATGGCTAATTCGAAATTATGCACCTTATACTGAGGCTACGGCTTTTCACTTTAAACGCTATGATCACTTCATTGAAACGCCGGTGATTCGTAGAGAAGTAAGAAGGTTAAAGCCAAAGCAAGGAGATCACGTAACCGTTTACCTACCTGCATACGCCGATGACTTGCTTATCCGCTATTTGAGCAAATTGCCAAAGATGCAGTGGGAGTTATTCAGCAAGCACAACAAGATTGGATTTCAATATAAAAACGTAAAGGTCCGGCCAATTAATAATCAAGATTATCTGCAATCGTTAGAACAATCCGTCGGTTTATTAACTGGCGGTGGATTTGAAGCTCCAGCTGAAGCCTTGTTTTTGGGGAAGAGGTTGTTTATGATTCCCATGAGCAATCAATTTGAACAACACTGCAATGCCATTGCCGCCTTGGACCTCGGAGCTGCAGTGTCGCTAAAAATAGATTACCAACTGACCGACAAGCTCGATTGCTGGTTAAAACAATCTGTTGACCGTAAAGTGGACTTTCCCGACCATACGGAGGGGCTCATCCGAAAAGCCATACTTACAGCGAGTAAATGGTAAAATAATCACAGAAGGCGTTGTTAGCAGCGGGCCTAAAAATGAATATCAGTTCATATAAACTTTAAATTTATTTATAATTTACTGTTTATCAGTTTTTCAAAAACTGTATGGGTTTTTGTATGGGGTCGCTTTTTGCAAAAGTGATACAATAAAGATAATTTGTTATTTAATTATTTTACGTATGATCTCCTCTAAAGCAACCATCAAGCGCCTTCCTCTTCAAACTTGTTTGCTCATGAACCGATCGGAATATGAGCCTAAGTTCGACGCACTGTTAGTTTACCTATTGGAGCCTGCCACACCAAACATGGTTACTTTTCAGTCCTTTGAATCGGTTCTAAAAAAATGTCAATTTCAAGACGTGATCCTTATCACAAACAATTTTGAAGGCCTTCAAGAAAAATTGGAAGCGGAACGCCTGCAGTCACTTTTGGAAAAGCACAGACTTTACGTTCTTGTGCTTCGAAAAGAAGCCCTTTTGACTGCTTTCCCCCCTTCTCCTTACGTTCGGTACATCAATAGTTTAAACAGCGGCGTTATTCGATCACGACTCAAAAAAACAGTTCAAAAGGAAATGCGGCTCATCAAGAAGAAAATTCTTATCACATTATTGGAAGCTTCGAGAAATCAGCTGCTTGAATCGAAAAAATTGAAGAAAAGCAGTTTTACATCAACATTCCATTTTCTAATTCATTCGCACTACACCAATGCTCAGTTTACAACTGCGGACTTGGCAAAAAAGATGCAGGTTTCAACGAGTACTTTAGAAAGAAAAATCGTGCAGCTGACGGATAAAACACCCAAGCAATACCTGCTTGCTTATCGACTTGAAAAGGCTAAAAACGAACTGCTTTTTACTTACGGCAAAATTGGTCAAGTGGCAAAAAACAATGGTTTTTCCTCGTCGACCTATTTTAGCACGCGCTTCTTACTGCGATATGGCACCAATCCTTCCCAAATAAGGCAAAAAGAAACCTCGGGGTCCTTAGGATAGCGCCTAAAAACTCATGATGTACTCTTCTAGGGTTATCTTTATGGGCAAACCCATTCTTTTACGAAGTCGATAACGTGAAACACTCACACTTTGAGGTGAAATGGCAAGTGTCTTTGCTACATCCTTGGTGCCATAATGAATCCTCAATAAGCAAGACAGTTTTTCTTCCGTTTGCGTAATTTCTGGATGTACATATCGTAATTTTATTAGAAACTCCGGATATATTAAACTAAAAACAGACTCAAACGCTTCCCAGTCCTCCTGTGTAAGTAACCGAACATTTCTAAGGGCTACTAAACGTTCCACTTTGGCTTCATCAACTAGAATTTCCTCATCCGTAAGTATTTCACTTTTAGGGTAAATGAGTCTGAATACAGCTTTTTTATTCGCTCCAAATTTAATCCCGTCCACTGCCACATTTTTCACTCCGTTATACGACCATTGCAACAAGGCTGATCGGAAGAAATAGATCGTTAGCAGCAATGCAAGCAGCAAAGAACCAGCAAAAAGTTTCCACTGCCCAGCAGTGACTCCAGCCTTTGCATTCAGAGCCAACGAAGCCAATAATGTGGAATCTCGCCGCTCTTTCACTTCCACAGATTTTTCATTCAAAAGTTGATGTAACCTGTGAAACTCCCTGTAGTATTCTAGTGCTAATACATGCCGCTCTTCAATTTCCATTAAATCCGAAATGGCATGTAAAACATATAGTCTGTACCGCTCATCGTTAATGTGCGTGGCAATTGTTAAAGCTGATCCTAACGCTTTACCAGCTGCGTCATATGCATGCGAATGTTTAAGTGCGATACCTTTAAAATAGAGAGCATACCATAAGAGCACCTGATCTTTTTCTGTAGCTAGCATTGCCATGGCTTCACCACTCTCTACAACTGCATTTGAATATTGCCCCGAATATAAATGTTGTTTTGCGCGAAGTATGTGCCAGCGAGCCAAATCTTCAGTTGAAGCCCCCAATAAAGAAAAGTTCAACAAGGCTTGATTTACAGCAGGCACTTCTTGCCACTCAATAGCCCGGTTATGCTCAGGGCACTCCAGTTTAAAGGCACATATAACTTGTCGCATCGAAACCCGGGATTTCATAGGGCCACGCTGACAAGATTTCTCAGGACCCTCGATAATCTCCTCAAAACAACGCGCAGTTGCGAGCGCTCCTGTTGATAGCAAGCTCAACAGCACCCAAAACAATATGTAACGAACCAAGATCATTTCAAATGAAAACGAAAATTTACGCCCTACCAAACCACATTTCCAAATTAATAAAAAAAATGCGGTAAAAATGAAAAAACCATGACTAAAATGGTCATGGTTTAAAACATTCAATAATTGCTTGACTTATAGTGGCTTATGAAAAAATTTTAAATATGCATACTATTTTAAAACAAGGGCTTTAAATAAAGCCTGCATTCTTTGAAGAAACTGAGGTCAGCACGCTACCTATTAAAAAGAATAATTGTAACTCAATCCTATTTGCGTACCTGGTATGAAGCTGGTGTAAAACTCATCTGTTGCACCAAAAGAGCGATACACCAAGCTTCGGTCGTCGTTAAGTATGTTGCGTACACCTATCGTTAACCGATGCCGTGCATTTGCACCAAAGTTATAAAAGGCATTAAAATCTAAACTATGGAACGGCACCGTGTACACATCGGGCACACGGCCCGATGCAACTACGCTCAGCTGTTCCCCTTGCACGTTGTACGACACCGATACACTTGCTTTCGATTCGGGTAGTTCGTAGCTTAGGTTGGCATTAATAGCATATGGCGATTGTCCGGCCATGGGACGAACATTAGACAAGGTTTCTCCTGGACGCAAATTGTTGGTTCGTAATTCAAATTCAGTTTGTCCACTTGCGTCCACAATAACGCTGTTAATATCTACTGCTGAATACACGAGGGTCACGTTTCCACCAAAAAATATGTTTTTCCAAAATGCTCGCTCACTGCCAAAATTCTTCTTCAACTCGAGTTCTGCCCCGTACAAAAAAGCTTCCCCTGAATTTCGAGGTTTTAAATTCGCAGGACTGGTTGGAAAGGATACCATTTCAATGTGGCCATCAAAAGTTTTATAGAAGGCAGAAACAGCAAATAATTCTCGCGGGCTCATATAATGCTCAAAACGAAAATCTAAATTGTTAATTAAAGTCTGCTGCAAGTCGATATTACCCGTAAAGGTCCGTTTCGAAATAGGGTCATAAATCTGGGCAATCGATTTTTCTTTAAAAGAAGGACGGGCTATAGACCGATTACCAGCAAATCTCAAATTTGTTTTATCTGTAATGGTATACACCAAATTCAAAGACGGGAGCAAATTCAATTCATCTAGCGTTTTTTCATTGTCGTAAATCGTTACCCCCAAGTTATCCTGTCCCGTATAATACATATCTGATTTTTCTAAACGAAAACCATATATGGCTTTCAGCGTGCCAAAAAACCTTTGCTCCACCTTAACGTAACCCGCAACTACCGTTTGCTGTGCACTGAAGTTATTTGCCGGCTGGTAGTTACCGAGGGTATAGGTGCCATTTCTAAAATTCTCATCCGCTGGGTTACTACTCCAAATATTATCTGATTGTAAAAACCAATCGGGACTTAACTGGATGCTGTTTAAATTGTTTCGTCGGTGCTTAAACTCAAAAGTTTCGAAGTCACGGAACTTGTATGCACCGCTCATACCAGCGCTAACCTCTAAGGCAGGCGAATACTTTCTACTTATGTCGCCGCGTGCCGACTGATTAAACTCGTTCAAATCACGCCAAAATCTGTCAATACCCGCGCCATTACCCGTACTCAAAGAAGTATCTCCGTCGGTAACCGATATGCGGCTTTCTCGAAAATCCGGGTCATAAACACGGGCATAAGTGCTGGCCGTTTTCCATTTTAAGAGGTATTTCTTGTATGCGTGACTGCCTTCCAACATTAAGGTCGAAATGTTACGTTGGGTATAGGTAAGTACGTCTTCAATTAAGGTTGCTTGGTTTTGATTGAAATCTTGATTGATTCGCTTCGACGCTGTTGCTTCACCTGATTGACTGTGTAAAAGGGTTGCTGAATAGCTATTGTTTCCTTTTTTGTAACTGCCAGTGGCTAACGCACTCCACAACACGTTTTGTTTGCCAACAACGCCTTCTCGTGTTACACGCTTAAAGAGCGGTAAAATAGCTACATCGTTGTCCTTCAGATAATCATTCGATTGATATGAATTATAAAATATGGTTTCGTTGTTGTAGTTAAAAACCACCGAATACCCCTTTGTTGCTCCGTTTTCTTGATTAATTTGATTACCGTGGCTAAACGAAAAAGAACCATTTGGCAAGGCCATTCGGCTTTTCACGCCCAATTCGGCATCAAAAGCACTTGTAATAGCTGTTAGGGAAGGGTTTAAAGCCGTTTCATCGGGGATGGCTGCATTTCGAATGTCAATCGGAATATCCAGCGCATGGGTCCTGCCACCCAAACCGGCCCAGTTCATACGGGTATTGTCATACAAAACATAGTCGCTATTGAAATGCTGATTAGGCACATAGCTGATACCTGCACTGATTTGAGTACTCTTTTTTTCTGGGTATTTTTTGGTGATTACGTTGACCAAGCCCCCGGTAAAATCTCCGTACCAATCGGGGGAAAAGGTTTTATAAACAGCCACATTTTCAACCACATTGGTTGGAAAGATGTCGATTTGCACCGAGTTGGCATCTGGGTCGAGGCCTGGGATTTCCATCCCATTTAAAATGGTTTTGGTGTATCGATCACCCAACCCCCGTACAAAAACATATTTGCCGCCTTCTATGGTTACACCTGTTACTCTTTTCATAGCCGCAGAAAGATCGCCATCACCCGCTTTTCTGAAAGCCTGTGCCGTAAGACCGTCTACGACAATGTTTGAGTTTTTCATTTCAAGTAAAAAACCCACATCATTGTTTCTCGAAATTTCACCAACCACATTTACCACTCCCAACTCTTCGGCAGACGACTTCATAATGGCATCCATAAGCGTGACAGTCCCTGGCCGAATAACAATGTTTTTAAACGTTTGACTCGCGTAAGAGATATAAGAGACTTTTATGACGTAAGTACCTGGTGCCAAGCTCAGAGAAAAATTTCCGTCAAAATCTGTCACGGTACCCACGCCTGAGTTTGCCTCATTGAATACTGCAGCCCCGATGAGCGGGCCACCGAAATCACCATCAACAATATTTCCTCTTAAAAAGCCATTTTGGGCAAAAGCCGTGGTAGATAATAGCACAAAAAAGAGAGAAACAATGGATATTCTTTTCATGGTTGAATTTTATAACAAATCCCCTAGAGAAAAATCTCTAGGGGATACTCTAACTTTATTGAGAAATTGTTGCTTATAATTCGCCGCGCATCGCAGCCAATGTCCAAGAGAAGTCAGCCAAATTTACTGGATTAGCGACTGTAGTGCTTATAATCACACCATTCGCTCCCGTTTGTGCTGTAGCTAACTCCGTAGCGCAAGTTGTTGCCGAAGTATATACGGTTGCACCAGCATGCTCACAATTGACAACCGCAAGATTTGCAGGATTTGCAAGTAAGTTTGCCAATGCATCGCCGCGTGAATCGCAGGTTGCTGTAAAGCTAGCTCTTACTTTCAGCTTCTTGGTGCCATACTCAAACTTTACGTTTTCAATGGTTCCTTGTGCACCTGATTTGAGATCCGCCGGGCTACCATCTGTACCTAGGTTTTTAACCCAACCTTTGCGCAAAGTGAATTTGCCATCGGTGTAAGTGGTGCCTTCAGGACCATCGATTTCTAAACCTTCGTCTGTTCCAATACCATCACCATGAATAACGATGAAGTTTTCTATGGTACCTGAATAGTTTTGGTCGAGGTCAATGCCATCATCGCCTTGGAAATAAACCAAACAGTTGGTAGCGTTGTGTGTGCCGCCGAAAAACTCTAAACCGTCGTCTAACGTAGCATAAATTTCTATGTTACGAATAATGGTACCTGTACCTACACCGCCGGTGGTAAGTGCATTCAACTCATTGCCTTCACCGATGGTGATGCCACAATGACGGATAGATACATACTCGAGGTGACCAGAGTTATCAGCCGGATCAGTACCCCCGTAAAGGCCAAATCCCTCATCTACTGGAATGCCTTCAAGGTTGCCTTCGTCGTCACCAAATTCAGTTGAAACTGGCGCCCGACCCAATAAAGCTACACCGCCCCACTTTTCATTGTCTGTGCGTAACAAGTTGGTACCTGCTTTTTCACCTACTTTGATGTTGTCGAGTTCTGATGTGAAAATGATCGGGTTGGCGGCAGTGCCCACAGCCATCAATTTTCCACCACGTGCTACCACGAGGGCAGAAGCCAAACTTCCTAAACCAGTTTTGCCTTTGATAATGGTGCCAGGCTCGATGGTCAAGGTAACGTTTTCTGAAACCACTACTTTACCTACCAATAAATAGATATTGTTAGCAGTCCAAGTTTCGTTAGCTGTTAATAAACCGGCTTTGATAACTGTTCCGGTTGCAACCGGCGGATCAATTTTAACTTCTTCTTTACAAGAAGTCA
>Ga0209284_10001098_pt1 | contig 42772 bp, 33 predicted proteins | sample FRY03_FD_187211 | JGI IMG/M metagenome (GOLD analysis project Ga0209284, IMG submission 187211) | Freshwater microbial communities from Lake Fryxell liftoff mats and glacier meltwater in Antarctica - FRY-03 (SPAdes) (version 2) | ecosystem: Environmental > Aquatic > Freshwater > Ice > Glacier... | reverse complement strand
GCCGTTGGTCAGGTTGCCGACCATCGTGCGGGTCTCATAAGACTTGCGCTCGACTGTTGTCCAGGTTGTCCCGCCGTCGCTGCTGTACTTCACAGCGTAAAAAATCTTCTCTGCGCCCCCCTTCATTCCAGGGGCCTTCCACGACAAATACGCTTTGCCGTCGGCGGCCAGGGCCGTCAGATCCGTGGGCATGCCGGGAGTTGTGACAACAGGCTTGGCTGGCGTGATGGCTGCCGAGGATTCTGTAAAGGCACTTGAGCCAACTTTATTCATGGCCGCAACTTGGAAGATATAAGACGTGCCGTTGGTCAGGTTGCCGACCATCGTGCGGGTCTCATAAGACTTGCGCTCGACTGTTGTCCAGGTTGTCCCGCCGTCGCTGCTGTACTTCACAGCGTAAAAAATCTTCTCTGCGCCCCCCTTCATTTCAGGGGCCTTCCACGACAAATACGCTTTGCCGTCGGCGGCCAGGGCCGTCAGATCCGTGGGCATGCCGGGAGTTGTGACAGACGGTGCCGCTGGCGGGACGGCTTTGATTTGAGCGACCATTGCCCCGACTGAATCGCTGTGACCTGCCGATGCGACTGGCGGCAGCAAAGCAGCATGGCTATCGGCCGCCATCATCGAGCGGGGTTCTAGGGTTTCAAATCCACGCATTGCACCAACAGGGCGTTTGGCTGAGCGTCGGGAAAAGCGATTGGTATTCATCGGTAAGTCTCCTACAGGGTGTTGTTGAACCAAAAAGAACGAAAAAGTCGGCTGCTAACACAGAACGGATGGGCCGGGAGGGCTCGAACCAGCCCGGCCGGGAGGGCAATCGCCATTGGCAAAATCGCACGGCCGCGAGCAAAAGTGCGGGGCAATTTGCAACAGATGGCCTTTGTTGCTGGGATTAGAAAACAGGGGTGATTCAGCGAAAAGAACATTGATTTGGCCTTTGGAGCGATTAGTCGCAGGATTGGGTTCACTTCTCGCAGCGATCGCCGTGATACTCCCGCTCTACCTTCTGAATCGGGGAGGCAACTGCCGTGCCAATGTCTTGCCAAAACTTTTTTAGGCAAACGATTGCTCGGTCGCGTCCCAGACAGAATGCTGCGGGGCAAACCCGAGTTCGTTGCGGGCCGCAGAAATATCAAAGTAGTGGTCGGTCGACATCTCTTCCACCAGAAATGTGGTCAGCGGGGGGTCTGATCGGAGTCGCAATCCCCGCCAGATGCCCTCGACGGCCCACGCCGCCCTCTTGGCCATTTTTACCGAAAGATGCCGTCGTACTGGCGGCAGGGCATGCAATTCCAGAACCCTTGCGATCCACTCCCAAAGCCGTACGGGCGTGCCTTGACTGATAAAATAGGATCGTCCACCCGCACTCGGACGATTTATCAGCGCTTCTGCTGCCAGCACATGAGCCGTCACGCAGTCGTCAATGAATGTCAGATCAACCCGATTGGTTCCATCTCCCACCTGCACCAATCGGCCCGCCCTTGCCCGAGCCAGAATTGTGGGCACGAGGTTTGTGTCGCCGGGACCAAAAATCAAATGCGGCCGCAAGGCGAGCGTGCGAAGCGCCGATCCGTGGGCCTTGAGCACCTCCTGCTCGGCCACTGCTTTAGTAAGCGGATAAAACGCGCTGTAATGCTGCGGATAGGGCTGCGATTCACTGACACCACAAAGACTCTCACCGCTGGCAATGACACTTGGCGAACTCGTAAACACAAGCCTTCCCACACCTGCTTGGCGGCAGGCGGCGATGACGTTTTGCGTGGCCAGAATGTTGCCCTGTTCAAACGCCGCCCGCGGCCCCCACATTTTCACATGGGCGGCAGTGTGAAAAATGCAATCGGCTCCAGCAAAGCTCTGCCGCAAACGACTAGCGGAGTCGGCCGCTGCTTGCGCGTCACTCGTCGGCGGCGAGAGATCGTGCACCAGAGTGCGGATGCCTTCAGCCACCAGGCTAGGATAGGGTCTGCGACCCACAGCAGTCACCTCGTGGCCTAGAGCGCCCAGTCGGCGGCAGAGAGCCGATCCAACAAAGCCTCCGCCCCCAGTGACTACGCATTTCATGCGGTCCCCGCCGGTCGCTTGAGCAAGTCACCTACGACCGTTGCCGTTTGGGTGGTTGCCCAGTGAGCTAAGCGATCGCGAAAAATCTTGGCGTTGTGCCGCACATCAACCGGAAAGGAACGGTTAAAATAAAACTGCTGGATGGCAGCGGTCACCGGATCGTGGGCTCCTATCGCCTGCAATTCCTCCGCAAAGCGGCGGCGGGCAGCCACTCCAACGGGCCGCTGGCTTTGTCGCGGCTCCACGACAATCGCCGGTTTCCCCCCAACGCCGATCAAGGCCGAACGATGCACTCTTGTATGCTGGTTAAAAACATTCTCTACCGGCACGCTGTGGAACACCCGTTCGGGCGTTGTCACCATATGCACCCGTCGCCCGCAGAAATAAAGTTCGCCCGCTTCATCGAGGTAGCCCATGTCGCCCATGCGGTGCCAGATACGCTGACCGTCATCAAACTTTCCGGCGGCCGTTGCCTCCGGACGGTGCAAATACTCCGCACTCACATTATCGCCGCTGACCAGGATTTCACCGATCGTTCTCGGCGGGCAGTCAACCCATTGGCCGGCCTGATAGCAAGACGATTGTTCCGGTGTGGGGATCGTTTTCGGATCCACAATCCGCAGCGAAAGTCCTGCCACCACGCGGCCGACGGGCGTGCCCATCTCGCCGGAGAATGCCGTCACGATCGGGCGATGCCGCAAGTCGGCGGCAGCCGCTATCGTTACGGGCAACGCCTCGGTGGCGCCGTAGGGAGTGAAGCTCTGGGCCCCCGGACAGGCCGCTTGCACCAGGTCAATTGTGGCTGACGAGACCGGCGCACCGGCCATAAAAACTCGCCTCAACTGCGGCAACGACTGGCCTGTTTGGCGGCAGTAAGTCCCCAGCTTGTTCCACAGCGCCGGCGAGCCAAAGGATGTTTCGTTGCCCAGATCCTGCATCACACGCACAATTTTGGCCGGGTCTAGCGACAGCGGTCGACTCGGATTAAGCGGCGGAAAAATGCTGCCTACGCCCAGAGCCGACGTAAAAAGACTGAAGATCGGCAGCAGCGGCAGGTCTTGTTCTCCGGCGCGAAAGCCAAACTCGGCTTGGAAAATCGCCAACTGCTGGGTCAGCATCTGGTTGGTAAAGACAACGCCCTTGGGCAAGCCTGTAGCTCCCGATGTGAAGGCCACAAGCGCCATGTCCTCCGGTTGTCTCAGAGCGACCTCTACCGGCGCGACTGGCAATCGCTCTGACGCGACTGGCAATCGCTCTGACTCGACTGGCAATCGCTCTGACTCGAGGCCGCGGTTTTGTTCGATGGCCCGCAACGTCGTCGCACCGACCAGCGGAAATCGATTCGCTACGATCGAAAACTTGAGTGACTGAAAAAGTCTGCGGTCTTTGAGTCGCAGCAGATGGGCCTTGGGCATGCCGATAAAACCACTCGGCCGAGCCTCGCGCATACAGGCAACAACAGCTTCGACTCCCATGCCAGGATCGATAAAAACAGGCACCCCACCACGGCCCATCACCGCATAACTCAGAGCCAGAAAATCGGCTCCTGGAGAGACCAGCATGATCACCCGCTCGCCGGGCAAAAGCCCAAGGGCGGCAAGGCCGTTTTCGTAGCGGCAAACGCGGTCTGCCAAGGCTCGAAAGCTCAGCCTTTCATAGCGGGGAGTGCGGCCTAAGCGGGGGAATGTCGCCCGAGTTGCCGCCGCAACGAGCGGCACAGCAGCAGCGGCTGCCTGAAAAGCTCCGTACAGCCCGCCAGGCGGCATCTGTCGGGGAGATGGTGGGGCGGCTTTCGGGACGGCGCTTAAAAAGTCGCGAACCTCTGTGATTGTCAATTGAGGAGCGTCTTCAAGCACAAGGTGCGAGGCGTGCGGAATCTTGACGATGTCGGCGTGCGGAAAATGGGCAGCGACCCGCTTGAATACTTCCAGATGAAAACAGGGGTCTCGTAAGCCCCAGATGATTTTCACCGGCACATCCGCCAGTTCGGGGAGCTTAGCCACCATCTCCCGCATGATGCGGTAACTCGGATGGCTGCTTTTAAAGGGAATGTCCTGGACAAAATCCCAGATCGCCGTGCGACGGGCTCTTGTGGCATAGGGGAAGTAGTAGCCTTGCTTGACATCCAGAGGCATTGAACTGGCCACGCCAAACCTCGTCATCAGCTTCAAAAACCGCATCGTCTGCTTGGTCAGAAAATTGCCTATCAGCGGCGCCGCAGCGCGCCGAATCATGGCGGGCAAGAGCGCTGTTTCCGCGAGCGTCGTATTGAAATAGACCATCCGCTCCACGGCTTGAATCGTGCGCACTGCCAGTCCTGTACCGATCGGCCCCCCCCAATCATGCATGACCAGCGAAAAGCGTTCGATCCCCAGATGCAAAAGGAGTTCCTGCAAATGAGCGATGCGATCGGCCGCACGAAAGTGGGCATTGGCTGGATGCGCCGAGAGACCGCAGCCGATGTGGTCGGGCACAATCACGCGAAAGTCGTTTTTGAGTTCCGTGATCAGATGGCGAAAAAAGAAACCCCAGGTCGGATTGCCGTGCAAGCAGATGACGACAGGGCCGCTGCCCTCATCGACATAGTGCATTTGAAAGCCGGGTGCTGCTGCACTACCCCCCTTCCCAACGGTCATGAAGTTGGCCTGGAAGGGATACGATTTTTCGAGTTGGAATAAAGCCGACACAGGGTATGGTTCCGCAGAAAATAGGCGGCTGCTACCACTCAAACCCGAGAAACCGTGCATTCAAGCCGCTGCCAAAGGCCGTCAGCAACACCTTTTCTCCGGGCTGGATATTTTTTTCCTTGGCGCCGATGGCCAGTGCTGCCGGTAGCGCCGCTGAGACCATGTTGCCGTACTTCTTGTAGATTGCAAAATCCTTGGTGAAATCAAGCCCCATTTCTCGGTAAAAGCTCTCATTCACCTGTCGGCCTACCTGATGGCAGAAGACATGATCGATGTCTTCCTGGGCCCAGCCGAGGGCCGCTGCTGCCTCAGGGAATGTGCGGCCGCCGAGTTTGGCGGCGGAAATAATCAGCTGTGCTGAATCGGAGGTCATGATCGGAGCGATCTCCTCCCCCTGCCCCACGCTGAAGTCGCCATTGCCAATGCAAAGGTTGTGGTGCTGCGAGGCCGACCTAGCGACACCGCCAATAAAACGGTGTTTGGCCGAGGAGATACTCTCGTGGCAAAGCACGGCAGCCACGGCGCCGCAGCCGAGCGTCAGCGTTGGCAGCATTTGCACAATTTGCTCACGGGTGACCTCGGGATTGTTGAGCAGTTGATCAAAAGTCGTCTGCACAACCTTGGAAATATTCTCGCCCGAGCAGATGATTCCAACTTTGACCGTGCCGGCTTCGATCAGGTGCGAGAGCATGATCATGCCGTCACTAAATCCAATGCAGGCATTGGTGATGTCGAGCGCGAGGGACTGCTCTGGAATCCCTAAATTGTTGTGGACGAGGCAGGCTGTTGCCGGCTCGAAAAAATCTCGCGACACCGAGCAGTTGATCACCGCTCCGACTTGATCGGCCGAAAAGCCCGATCGCTTGAGTGCTTCACGGGCGGCGAGCGTTGCCACAGAACTCGGCGTGACGGAGGTCGGCCACATGCAGCGAGTTTTGACGCCACTGATGCGTTCAAGCGTGCCAAAAGGAATCTCCAGCCGCTGGTAGACCGGCGTCAAACGCTCTTCAATCTCGGTCGAACTGAGCAACGTCGTGGGGAAATGAAGCCCAAAAGACTCAATGCACACATGTTGAAAGCGAAACGATAGCATCCACGAACTCCGTTATTTTACGTCGACAATGGCTCATTTATGACCGGAATGCAACCCCTGCAAGCCATGCGGCAAAGGCTCTGGCAAACTCCTCCTGCGGTTTTCGGCTGGACGCGTCTTGTGGCAGATCTCCATCGCGATCGCATGTGTCCTGGACGGCACTGCAATTGGTCAACGGGGCTCTGACGAGGTACATTCTCGCCGTGAGTTGATAATCGATTGTGGCCCACCACATGGCAAGCCAGCAGCGGACAACAAGGAAATCCCTCGATGAAGCTGGTTCGCTTTGGAAATCGCGGTGCAGAGAAGCCTGGGATTGTAACGGCAGATGGTCGGATAAAGGATGTCTCGTCGCATGTCGCTGATTACGATCACGCCTTTTTTTCTGCCGGTGGCATCCAGCGACTCCGCTCCATCGCCGCTGATTGCGACACCCTGCCAATCGTCTCGCCGAGCGTGCGGATTGGCCCACCAATCGGTCGTCCCCGCAATGTCTTTGCGATCGGCCTCAATTACGCCGATCATGCCAAAGAGACGGGGGTCGCCATTCCGGTCGAACCGATCCTGTTTATGAAGGCCACAAGCGCCATCTGCGGGCCGCACGATCCGATCCTGATTCCCAGGGGAAGCAAAAAGACCGACTGGGAAGTTGAACTGGCAATCATCATCGGCAGCGATGCCCGGTATCTCGATTCGAAAGCAGCCGCACACGGCGTTGTCGCTGGATTTTGCTTGGCCAACGATATATCGGAGCGGGAGTTTCAGATCGAGCGAGGCGGTCAGTGGAGCAAGGGCAAGTCGAGCGCCAATTTTCTGCCACTGGGGCCGTGGCTCGTGACTGCCGACGAGGTGGCCGATCTGCAAAGTCTTGGCCTCACACTCGATGTCAACGGCATCCGACGGCAGACCGGCAATACATCTTCGATGATCTTTGATGTTTGGCACATCGTCCACTACCTCTCGCAGTTTTTCCTGCTCGAGGCAGGCGATGTGGTGCTCACAGGCACGCCGCCGGGCGTGGGCATGGGACGCAAGCCGCCAGAATATCTAAAGGCTGGCGACTTAGTCACGCTCTGTGGCGAAGGACTCGGAAGCCAAACTAGCCTGTGCGAACAAGCGTAGTCACATTCACTTACCGGGCGATGGTTTTCTATCCCCACCCCCCGTCGCTGGCGCTCGGGGCTTTTTAAGACGGGTAGGCGCAGCGTCCGTGAGCGGGAGACGATACGCCACGCGTGACGCACGCGGTACGGCGATGCGATTTTCGCCGGTGGCCCCGTCGCTTCCTTCCTGAAAAGCCCGTAGCGCTAGCGAGGGAGGGTTGGCGTGCCGCATTGCTGAACGTCACCGCCACAAGCCTGGCCTCTGCACTCCGCCATATTGTGGCAATGGTTTTCTATCCCGCCCCCGTCGCTCAGCTTCTGGGCTTTTCAAGACGGGTAGGCGCAGCGTCCGTGAACGGGAGACGATACGCCACGCTCCTGTTTTCAAGAGGCTAAAAAGGCGCCGGTGAGAGTCGAACTCACGATGGCGGATTTGCAATCCGCTGCCTTAGCCACTTGGCTACGGCGCCACAAACAAAAACAGACTTCTCCAAGACACGCTCTGCTGTGTCGATACGCTAGGGGAATTTGGGCCGTTTGGTCAAGCCTTATCAAACAGCCAGACCCTGCGGCTTGCAACCGTTTGCGCGTTTGCAGACGCTCTGCCAGTAAATCGGCTGAGAGCGGCCTGTTTCTTCAGTCCTCATGAATGTCGTTTTTTATCGGTTCACTTGGCCCCGTGCCTTAATGCCGTATATAGTCTCAGTCGCCTATCCCACCATTTTTTAGGAGCATTCTAAAGTGAGCCTGCCAGCGTCGTGTGATATCGGTTTAATCGGCTTGGCTGTAATGGGGGAAAATCTGGCTCTGAATATTGCCAGTCGCGGCTACTCCATCGCCGTCTACAATCGCACGGCCAGCGTGACCGATGCCTTCACGGCCGCTCGGGGCAAGCAGCCCAATGTGATTGGCTGCCACTCCCTCGAACAACTTGTGGCCGCGATCAAAACGCCGCGCAAGGTGATGATGATGGTCAAAGCCGGCCCCGCCGTTGACAGTCTGATCCAAACGCTCATCCCCCTGCTTTCCCAGGGAGATGTCATCATCGATGGTGGCAACACGCTCTACTCCGACACCGAGCGTCGCACTCGCGAAGTTGAGGCAGCCGGAATGCTCTATGTGGGCACAGGCGTTTCGGGCGGCGAGGAGGGCGCGCTCAAGGGCCCCAGCCTGATGCCCGGCGGTTCGAAGCCGGCATGGCCACTGGTGCAGCCGATCTTTCAGGCCATCGCCGCTAAGGTCGGTCCCAAAGGCGACATTCCCTGCTGCGACTGGGTCGGCCCGCGGGGAGCAGGCCACTATGTCAAAATGGTTCATAACGGCATCGAATATGGCGACATGCAGTTGATCTGCGAAGCCTATTGGCTGCTCAAAATCGCCGCTGGCCTCTCCAATGACGAACTGGCTCATGTTTTTGACGATTGGAATCGAGGTGAACTCGACAGCTATCTGATCGAAATCACTCGCGACATCTTTACCGTCCGCGATCCCGACAGCGGCGACTGGTTGGTCGACAAGATTCTGGACAAGGCCGGCGCCAAGGGCACAGGCAAGTGGATGAGCCAACTGGCCCTCGATCTGGGCGTCCCCAGCACGCTCGTGACAGAGGCCGTTTACGCGCGCTGTCTTTCGGCGATGAAGGACGCTCGCGTGCGAGCCAGCCGCACCCTCAAGGGCCCAGATCAAACCTACCGTGGCGACAAAGTGGCTTTTGTCGAACAGGTTCGGCAGGCGCTCTATGCCTCTAAAATTGCCAGCTACGCGCAGGGATTTGTGCAGCTTTCAGCCGCTGCCAAGGAACACGATTGGCAGCTTGATTATCGCTCGATCTCGATGCTCTGGCGGGGCGGCTGCATTATCCGCGCGCAATTTCTGGAGCGGATTGCCGATGCCTACCAAAAGGAGCCCAACCTAGAAAACCTGATGCTGGCACCTTATTTCACGCAAGCCTTGGAAAAGAGCCAGCACGCGTGGCGGCATGTCGTCGCTAGCGCCGCTACGATCGGTGTGCCGATCCCTGTCTTCATGACGGCACTGGCCTACTACGACGGCTACCGCCACGAACGCTTGCCAGCCAATCTGCTCCAAGCGCAGCGTGATTACTTTGGGGCTCACACATTTGAACGCACCGATAAGCCTGGTACATTTCACACCGAGTGGATCGATCTCCGCCAAGCCCTGAGCGGGCCTGCCCAAAAATCTGCACAGGCTTCCTCGTGAGTCATGCGTATCTTGAAAACCTGTTTGGCTTGAGCGGGCAGACGGCTGTTGTTGTCGGAGGCACCGGAGTGCTTGGGGGAGCGATTGCGGAAGGTCTTGCGAGGGCTGGTGCATTTGTGGTGGTGGCTGGCCGTGGAACCGATCGCGGGTTGGCGCGTGTCGACACTATCCGCACAGCGGGTGGCGAAGCCGCATTTCTTCCAGTCGATGCGGTCGATCGGGCCAGCGTTGATTCGCTGCTGGCGGCCGTTGTTCACATGCGTAGCCGCATCGACATTCTTGTGAACTGCGCTGGTGTCAATTCGGCGGTGCCTTATTTTGAAATCGCAGATGAGGATTTTGACCGAGTGCTTTCCACCAATCTCAAGAGCACGCATCTTGGCTGCCAGATTTTTGGCTCGCAGATGGCAGCCAGTGGCGGTGGCTCGATTCTCAACATCGGCAGCGTCTCGGCCGACAAGCCGCTCTCAAAAGTCTTTGCCTATTCGGCGTCGAAGGCGGCCGTGGTCAACTACACGCAAAATGTCGCCCGCGAACTCGCCCCCCAAGGCGTGCGAGTGAATGTGCTCTGCCCCGGTTTTTTTCCCGCAGAACAAAATCGCAAAATCCTCTCTCCGGAACGCACCGCTGTGATCATGAGCCAGACGCCGATGAACCGCTTTGGCGATCCGCAAGAACTTCTTGGAGCCGTGCTCCTGCTCTGCTCCAAGTCGGCCGGTAGCTTTATCACCGGCACAAGTGTTTTCGTCGACGGCGGCTTTACCGGCATGCGTCTCTAGAGCCACTCCCATGCAAAATACGATTGTCATTTTTGGGGCCTCTGGCGATCTCACCAGTCGCAAGCTCGTGCCGGCCCTCTACAACCTGATGCGCACTGGTGCGTTGCCGCCGGCGACTCGCATTGTGGGCTTCTCACGCACGGCGATGAGCGACGATGCCTGGCGGGCAAGCCTCCGCGAAACGACATCGCACCACACGGGCGGCGAACCATTCAGCGAGGCGGCTTGGGACCAATTTGCCGCCTCCATTTTCTATGAACCGGGCGACATCGACAGCTTCAACGATGTGGCCAGGCTGAAGGAACGGCTCGTCTCTCTGGAGGGAACCCGCGAAACCACGCGGGTTTACTATCTGGCCACTGCCCCGCAATTTTATGGACCGATTGTCTCGGTGCTCCGCTCGCTCGGCATGGCCGATGAGTCGCAGGGGCCTCGCCGCATCGTGGTTGAAAAGCCATTTGGCACCGATCTCGCAACGGCCCGCGCGCTCAACATCCACCTCCACAGCGCCTTCCATGAGAGTCAGATTTATCGCATCGACCACTACCTTGGAAAGGAGTCGGTGCAAAACATTCTGGCGTTGCGGTTTGCCAATACGATTTTTGAGCCGATCTGGAATCGCCGCTACATCGACCATGTGCAGATCACGGTGGCCGAAGAAGTGGCCGTGGGCCGTCGTGGAACTTACTACGAATCCTCGGGTGTGCTTCGCGACATGTTTCAGAATCACCTTCTGCAGTTGCTGATGGTGACAGCCATGGAAGCGCCTGTGCGGTTTCGGGCCACGGCTGTTCGCGATGAAAAAGTCAAGGTGCTCGAAGCGATTCGTACGCTCGACTTGCAGGAAGTGGCAGCCGCGGGGATGCGCGGGCAATACGAGGGCTATCTGTCCGAACCGGGTGTTGCTCCTGGCAGTCAGATGGCGACCTTTGGAGCGATCCGTCTGGAAATTGACAACTGGCGTTGGCAGGGCGTGCCGTTTTACTTGCGCAGTGGCAAGGTGATGAGTTGTCGAACGACGCAGATTGTCATTGCCTTTCGGCAACCGCCTCTGGAACTCTTTGCCGAGGGCAGCAAAATCCAGCGTGAAGCCAACCGGCTGGTGATCCAAATCCAGCCCGCCGAAGGGATCCAACTTCACTTTCACACCAAGGTACCCGGAGACGGCATGCGGCTGCGATTGACCGACCTTGAGTTTAGTTATTCGCGTGAGTTTAAGGGCCGCTTGCCCGAGGCCTACGAACCGCTTCTGCTGGATGTCTTGACGGGCGACGCGAGCCTCTTTGCTCGATCAGACGAGGTGGAGAAGTCGTGGGAGATCATCGACCCGTTTGTGCGGGCCTGGAGTTCTCCCGACATGCGGCCCATCGATCGATACGAGCCGGGCAATTGGGGGCCGCTTTCAAGTTTTGAATGGATGGAGGCGCAAGGCCGCACCTGGTTTGATATGTGCCCGGTGCTCACGTGACTCTCTTTGCGACAAGCACTCCCAGAGACCTCGTCGCTTCTTTGCCTTTGCCGGCGCGAACGCTTCGCATCGGCAGCGTGTCGCTGGATTCGCCCGTTGTCCAGGCAGCCCTTTCGGGCTACAGCGATCGGGCCATGCGGTTGCTGGCCCGCCGGCATGGTGCGGCCTATTCCCTCTGTGAAGTTTTGCTCGACACATTTGTGGCCGTGATCGGTACCAATCGCCGCAATCTTGCCAAGATCGCCGTGGCCGACGATGAGCATCCGGTTGGCGGGCAGTTGATGGGGGCCAATCCAGACGACTTTGCTCCGGCAGCAGTGCGTTTGGTCGAAGCGGGGTTTGATGTGATCGACATCAACTTTGGCTGCCCGGTCAAAAAAGTGCTGGGGCGTTGCCGTGGGGGCTATCTTTTAAGCGTGCCTGAAACGGCGATTGAAATTGTCTCGCGGGTGCGAGAGGCTGTGCCTGCGAATCTGCCCGTGACGCTCAAAATGCGGCGAGGTCTCGACGACACAGCACGCAGCCTCGACAACTTCTGGACGATTTTTAACGGCGCATTTGCTCGCGGCGTGGCGGCCATCACCGTGCACGGTCGCAGTGTCGAGCAAAAATATGTTGGCCCGAGCAACTGGGGGTTTTTGGCCGATGTCAAGCGGCAGGCCCAAGACCGGATTGTGATTGGCTCAGGCGATCTCTTTTCGGCTGAGGCCTGCGTGGCGATGCTGGAGCAAACGGGGGTTGATGGCGTCAGCGTGGCACGAGGAGCGATCGGCAATCCATGGATTTTCGCTGAGACGCTGGCCCTGTTGGCAGGCAAGTCGCCGCTGCCGCCGCCGACGATTTTTCAGCAGCGGGATGTGCTCCGAGAACACTTTGCACTCTCCGAAGAACTCCACGGCGCAGATCGGGCCGGCCGCGTGATGCGAAAATTTGGCATCAAATACGCTCGACTCCATCCCGATTCTCTCGAGGTCCGCAGCGGCTTTATCGGCGTCACAAGCAACGCCGACTGGCAAAGGGTGCTGGAGCGATTTTACGCCAGCGACGGCCCCGGCCGCAAAGCCACTGCCGAAGTCGATGAAACAACAGAATGCGGTTAGGAGAAGATCAATGCCCTGTCGCTGGGCTTTGCCTTTTGGTGTTTCGCATGGCGGCCGCCCCTTCATCCGGAATCCAGACTCTGGGTTTTGCCCTCTCGCCATTGTCCGAGGGCCCAGGCTGCCGCGTCTCGCACGACCGCTTCGGGATCATTTGTCGCAGCTTCAAGCGCCCTAGCGACAGCGGCGGTGAGCGGTTGGCCAGAGTGTGCCGAATTTCCAATCGCTATCGCCGCAGAGCGGAGCAACCCGCGTCGCTTGGCTCGCAAGAGCGGCGAGCCTTTGAAACGCTGGCGAAAGCCAACCTCGTCCAGAGCCAGTAACTCCACCAGCGAAAGCGTGCGTTCCCCATCGCGAGGCGAAAAGGTCGGTTCTTCAGAGACCGGTGCATGCCGATTCCACGGACAAACCTCTTGGCAAATGTCGCAGCCAAAAATCCATTCCCCCATGCCACGACGCAGGTCCAGGGGTACGGGCCCGTGGTCCTCAATGGTGATCGCACTGATGCAGCGATTGGCATCGAGCACACGCGGCGCCGGCAAAGCGCCGGTCGGACAGGCGTCCAGGCAGGCCGTGCAGGTGCCGCAGTGGTCAACCTCCAGGGGTTGATCTGCCGGCAGCACTAGATCGGTGAGCAGCGCCGTCAGAAAGAAAAAACTACCCGCAGAGGGATCGATCAGCATCGTGTTTTTTCCAAACCAGCCCAGGCCTGCCTGCCAGCCAAACTCCCGCTCTGCCAGTGGCGACGAATCGACAACGCCTCGCGTGCGGCATCCCGGCACAGCCGCTCTAAGCCACGCGCCCAAAGAGTTGACGCGGGTCCGCAAGAGATCGTGGTAGTCGTCACCCCAGGCATACCGCGACACTCTCCCCCTATCAACGAGCGATGCTTTGGTTTCGCCGCACTCATCTGCAGGCATTCCAGCAGCGGCATCGAGCTTGTGACTCACCGCCAGCGTGGGCGAGCATGGCTCCGTCGAATAGTGCGTGACCAACATGATCACGCTCTGCGCATTTTCCAAGACCGTGGCGGGGTCGGCACGCAGCGGTTCCTGTCGCCGCAGCCACTTCTCCATGACTCCAGCAAAGCCCTGATCGAGCCAGTGGCGAAAGACCTCCTGCCGGTGCGGGGGTTGGGCCGGTGCAATGCCCAAGCGGGCAAATCCCAGTCGCTGGGCCTCGGACCGCAGGTTTTCTCTGAGCAAAATCTGGTCTGCATGGGTCATTGCAGCCGGGACAGAATCTGATGGCGTTTGCATCTCTTCAAGCACTCAGGCAGGCGAGGAGGTTTAGGGGGTGACGCAGGCAGCCAGTCGGACACAGAAACCAAAAAGCGGGAAAGTGGTCTGGACGCATGGCGGAGAGTCGCTATTGTCTCGGCCCAGATTGTCTCGTTCAACAGGATCGACCCAAAACCCGCTTTCTTGCGGAGAGCCAGCCGTGTCAGAAAAATATCGGCCCCAGAATCCTGTTTCGCCTCACGGGCAGAAGCAGGGTTTTCATCAGCACCGCTCTTACCTCTTTCTGACAACAGCCGCGCTGGCGATTTTAGCGCTCCTGAGTTTGGCTGGCTGCCAAACGCCACCTCAAACGGCAGCCCCGGCCTTCGGGACGACTGTTCCGCCGCCTGCCACAGGCATGCTGGGACAGCCGGCGCCCTATGGCAGCTTTGCCGGTGCTCCCCCCGGTGCTCCCCAAGGAGTCGCCTATCCTCCGGCAGCCAATGCACCACCGATGCCCGGGCCTGCGACAGCGTGGCAAGGGGCCACTGCTCCAACCGCTCCGGCGGCCAACTCGTGGACATGGCCGCAGGCTTCAGGCGCACCAACCGTACCGCCATCGCTGCCGCCAAACGGTGCGCCCATGGTCAATCAAAACCCACAACTCCAGCAACCTGCCAACCAGTGGCAAGGTCTTCCGCCAGCCCAGCAGTATGCCAATCAAGTGCAGCCACCCCTCGCAAACGCCCAGCAGCCAGCCGCCGGCCAACTGCAAAACACAGCCAATCCATATCAGCAGGCACCTCACAACCCAGTCCAGCAATACCCTGGACAGGCGCAGCAAAATCTCCAGGCCCAACAGCAGCAACTGACAAATCAGTTTCAGCAAAACACCCAGCAAGCCGCCACTCAAATGCAAGCTGTGCCGCAGTACCAGCAGTATCCCGCTGCCCAGCAGCAGACCGCCAACGGCAACTGGTGGCCGTTCAGTAATACGAGCGCCATGCCGCCAGCCCGCACCACTCCGATGCCAGCGCCTCGGTACTAGGAATCTGGCCGCCGGCTCGCGATACTCTATTCAGAGTGCCCTGCCAAGCGGCAAGCAATGTCTCTGTCTCTGGCAGATTTTTTGGAGGCGATCTGCCCATGTTTGGCTGGCTCAAAGGCTTCACGCCGGGATCCCGTTCGGCAATCAATGCTGCCGCATGGCGCACCGTGCGGTGCATCGAAACACTCGCCCCTGAAATGGAAGCCCTCAACGACTTGGCCCTCAAGCGACTCGGCCGCTCGCTGGCCTACCGCGCGAAGGCGGGCGAATCAATCGACTCGCTGCTCGTCGAGAGCTTCGCGGCCACGCGTGAAGCAGGCCGACGCACGATCAACATGCAGCACTACGATGTGCAACTATTAGCCGGCGTGGCGCTGGTGCACGGCGCGATTGTCGAGATGCAAACCGGAGAGGGGAAGACGCTCGTGGCCACGCTGCCGCTGGTGCTCTACGCGCTGTCTGGTCGCGGTGCGCATCTGGCCACGGTCAACGATTACCTCGCCAAGCGGGATGCGGAGTGGATGGAGCCGATCTATAAAACCCTAGGACTGAAGGTGGGCATCATTGAGTCGCAGATGGATTTCGATAACCGTCGCTCGGCCTATGCCTGCGATGTCACCTACGGCACGGCCAAGGAGTTTGGCTTTGATTTTCTCAAGGATCGCCTGATGGGTCGGGAGATTGCCGAAGGCCGCGGCGACTTAGGGGCTATTCTCACTGGCAAATCAGCCGCCAGCGGCACCAAGCTCTTGCAGCGGCCATTTTGGTTTGTGCTGGTGGACGAGGCCGACAATGTTCTCATTGACGAGGCCCGCACGCCGCTGATTATTGCATCGCCTCCGGGCGATGCGCAGGCTGTGCAGCAGGCGATCTTTCGCTTCTCGGCAAAGGCCGCCACCTCACTTGAAGACAAGGAAGATTTTGAGTTTGACGTTCAAAAGCAGACCTGTGAACTGCTCGGCCGAGGCCGCAGTCGCGTGCGCGCGATGGAGCGAGTGGCGGAGCTAGAGGCAGTCAGTTTGCTAGAACTCTATGAGGCCGTCGAGCGGGCAGTGCGGGCCCGGCAGGCGTTTATTCGCGATCGTCAGTATGTTGTCCGCGACGGCAAGATCGTGATCATCGATGAGTTTACTGGCCGGGCGGCCGAGGGTCGCACTTGGCGTGACGGCCTGCACCAAGCCGTGGAGGCAAAGGAAGAACTGGAAGCCACCGTGCCATCAGGGCATGCGGCGCGGATCACGATTCAAGATCTCTTTGCGCGCTGGCCGCATCTGGCTGGAATGACCGGCACGATTGCCACAAGCGCCCGCGAAATAAGTCGCACCTACGATGTGGCGGTGGATGCGGTGCCGACCCATCGACCGGCTGTTCGAGAGCGTCTGCCGGCAGTGGTTTCAGCCACCTACGCAGAGAAGCTCCAGCACATCGTGGCGGAGGTAAAGGCAATGCACGCTCTTGGACGGCCTGTGCTGATCGGCACGCGATCAATCGACAAGTCGGAAGACCTTTCCCGCCTGCTCGAAGAGGCGGGCCTGCCCCATGTGGTGCTCAACGCCAGGCAGATTGAGAAAGAAGCAGAAATTGTTTCGCAGGCCGGACAGTCGGGTCAGATCACTGTCTCCACCAACATGGCCGGCCGCGGCACCGACATCAAACTGGGCGATGGCGTTGCGGCGAGCGGTGGACTGCATGTGATCTGCACGGAACTGCACGACTCAGCCCGAATCGACCGGCAGCTTGTGGGCCGCTCTGGCCGACAGGGTGACCCTGGCACCTGGCGACAGTACATGGCATTCGACGACGACATTCTCACGACCGGCTATGGCCCCAAGCGGGCCAAACGGATTTCCGCGCGTCTGCGGTCGCGGCTCTCTGGCAATCCCGAAAGGTTTGTGGGCCTCTTTAAACGCGCGCAAAAACGCGTGGAGTCTCGCCATGTGCGACAGCGGCGGATGCTTGAGTATGCCGAACGCCAGCGGGCTGAGGCTCACGTTCAAATGAGCCAAGACCCGTACCTGGATGCGGCATCGTAAGAGCTAAAAATGAAGGCCCTACGAATCGATTGTGCCACGTCACAGACGGGCTTCTCCAGAAACAACCGGCCCATGGGGCTTTGCTGTTGACGCCTCTGGCCAGCCTATGTGAGGCTGATGGAAGGCTAGAGCGTTGAGGTGTGCTAATGAAGCGGCGGTCGACTGCAATTTGCAATTTTATTGTCTGGCTGGCGGCATGGTCTGCTCTGACAATTTCTCCGGCAGAAATGGTGCGTCGGGCTTGTGCCCAGGATGCTGCGCCAAACCTACCGCCGCAGACCGCGCCGAACGATCCTGCCACAGAGCCACCAACAGAGCCTGTCCCAGTGCCAACGGCGCCAGCCGTGCAGTCTGAAAGTCCCGCTCTAGAAAACGCCCCGGCGGCTGATGGCACTGTCTCGGTTGTTGTCGATCCACCGGCGGTCCCTCCCGTAACGCCACGAACAAACGCCGGGCCGCCGCCGCAGGTGCCGCCGCAAGCCCCAGACGTACGGCCGAATGCGCCTGTCGATGGGGCTGTCACTGCTGCCGCAACGAGTGTGGCAACACTCCTTTTATCCCAGTCGCTTGAACCTCTGGAAACACGACCGGCCAGCGTTCAGCTCACGCCTGGCGGACAATCAGGACTCCCAAAAAATGCTCCCCTCAGGAACCCTCTCTATGCCCGACCGCTGCCACTCCTGGAGGCACTTCTGCGCTCGGGAGACCGGGCCCGCAGGCTCTGGATCACGCAGGCCTACTGGAAGGTGTCGACGGGATTTGTGTTGGTGCGATGGGCAACCGAATCGATCGATCGCTTGGAACTGATTGCGCCGGGAGGTGATCCGCACGATCGCGCGAGTCTCGATGTGGCCGTCGCCGGTGCCAAAGCTGATTTAGCCGACGCTCGGGCGGAGCTCATCGCAGCTCAACAAGAGCTCGTTGATCTGGTTCGACTGCCGGTTGGCGAGCCGCTGCCGTGGCCGGTCGACTGCCCGCTCGCCGGCCCGTATCAAACCCACTTTGAAGCAATCTTCGCGGCTCGACCTGCCACCGGCAGAATACGCGCGATTGATCGGATGCTGCCGAGCAAGTACGAGGCGCTCGAGTCGCGAGCGGCCGCAGTGGTTGCCGCCGACAAAGCAATGCAGATGACAGAATCGGATCACGCCAAGGGGCAGCGACCGATCGAGTCGGTGATTGCTGCCCACGGCGCGCTTGTTTTGCAGCAGCGAGAGTTTGTCAAAGTGACCCGGGCCTACAACCTCGACATTGCCGAATATGTGATGGCTGTGGCCGACTTATCCGTGCCCGACGATCGTTTTGTGTCGATGCTGATCGCCACGCCAATTCAATGGCAAGCAGCGGCAGCCGCATTGCCAGTGCAACCGGTGGCCCCTTTGCTAGGGCCCGGCCAGCCTGGTCACAATGGCAAAGCGACGGATGGTATCCTGCCCTAAGCCGCAGCGGCCTGCAGGGGCCTCCGGTTTTTCGATTCGCTGCCTGTAGTTCGCGGCGATTGCCTTTTGACAGGACTGTTATGACCGTTACCGCAACCGCCTGCCACTCCGCTGATCGCGCCTGGGACCAGGCAGATGTGCCGCCGGCGACTGCGGTGGCTCCGCTGCATATTGGTTCGGTCGTCGTCGATCCGCCAGTGCTGCAAGCCCCGATGGCCGGCTACACCAACTATGCCTTTCGACAGGTTGTGCGGGAGTTTGGTGGGGCTGGGCTTTTGGCCACTGAGATGATCGCAGCCAGAAGTGCGATGTGGCTGGAGACCAATAAGGGAGAGCATCCTGATCGGCTTTGGGGCGTGCGCGAGGAGGCCCGTCCGCTGGCCGTTCAGATGTGGGACAACGACCCGGAAAACCTTGCTCAGGTTGGCCGGCGACTGGCTAAAGATTTTTGTGTCAGCGTTGTGGATCTCAATTTTGGCTGCCCCGTACGACAGGTGACAGTGAAGGCGCAGAGCGGATCGTGGTTGCTGCGAGATCCCAGCCGCGTTGGGGAGATTGTCAAACGCGTCGTGGAAGCCTGTGACGGCGTGCCTGTGACGGCCAAAATCCGTCTGGGTTGCGCCGACACCTGCCGCACGGCAGTGGAAGTGGCACAGCGCATCGAGGAAGCTGGGGCAGCTTGCCTGACCGTGCACGGCCGAGTGGCCGCACAATTTTTTTCCGGCCGCGCCGACTGGGAAGCGATTGCGGAGGTCAAACGCAGCGTTTCACGCATGCCGATCGTCGGTAACGGCGACATTGATTCGGCCGAAACGGCAGTGTCGCGACTGCGCGAGTATGGAGTCGATGGCGTCATGATCGCGCGGGAGTCACTGGCTCGCCCGTGGATTTTTGCGCAGGTGGCGGCGCTCTTGCGGGGCCAGCCCAAGCCCCCGGACCCGTCGCTCGATGAGCAACGCGAGTTGGTCCTCCACCATTACGATCTGGTCTGCCAGCGATTTGGTGTCGATCGCGGTACGCAGTTGATGCGAAAGTTTGCCTGCTCCTACGCCCAGGGTCTGCCCGGGGCCCGCGAATTTCGCGGCCATGTTTCCCGCGTCCTCACGCGAGAAGAGTTTTTGCTCGTCATGCACACCAGTTTTCCCTCGGAATCCAGGGTTGCCGCAGCAGGCCCAGGACAGGCCGATTGAGCAGGGCCTCTATTTCTCGCAGGCGGGTTTGTCGAAAATCAAATTTCCGCTAGAGTGAGGGCATGAGCCACGAGTCCTTATCCGCCGATCCGCGTTCTTCTGATAGAGCGCTCATTGATCTTTTGCGCGTCAAAAATGCGATTGGAGTCGGCGAGTTGGCTACTGCCTTGGGCGTCACGGCAACCGCTGTGCGGCAGCGACTCGACCGCCTGATGAGAGGTGGAATCGTGGGCCGGTCCAGCCTACCCCGACCGCGTGGCCGGCCGTCCCATACCTACAGCCTGACCGAAAAAGGTCAGCGAACCGGCAGCGACAACTTTCGCGATCTAGCGATGGTGCTCTGGAATGAAGTGCGGAGTGTCAAAGAGCCCGCGGTGCGACAGGGCCTGCTTTCCCGAATCGGGTCTGCCATGGCTGGAATGTATCGCGATCAGATTTCTGGTTCCACGGCCGAGGAGCGTTTGGAGAGCGTTGCCACTCTTTTTCGCGCCAGGCAATTTGCCTGCGATGTCAACCTGGCGCAAGGCAGTCCTTCTGGCACTCAATCACGCCGCAATCTGGCTGTGCTCACCACCTATTCCTGTCCGTATCCTGAACTCGCCGAGCAGGATCGCGGCATCTGCTCCGCCGAGCGACTGATGCTCCAGGAGTTAGTGGGGACGCCTGTACAACTCTCTGAATGTCGGCTCGATGGGGCTTCCTGCTGCCGGTTCACGGCCAGCGAAATGCCCCCCGCCCTGACCTCTACCAGTGTCTCCATCGAAACCCCTTGAAACTCTTGAAGTTGAAGCATTGAATGCCCTACGGTTTTCTCTTACGGAGCAGTTCTCAAAAACCCAAAAGCCCTCCGGCAAATCCCGCAAACCACAAAATCCTAGAAAGTAATTTCCATGCCACAGCCTTGGATTGAAGGACGATTCGAAGAAAACATGGTCCTCACGACTATTGAGCAAGCCATCAACTGGGCTCGTCAGTCGAGCATCTGGCCGATGACATTCGGCTTGGCGTGCTGTGCCATCGAAATGATGGCTGCCGGCGCCAGTCGCTACGACATGGACCGCTTCGGCGCCGGTGCGTTCCGGGCCTCGCCGAGACAGGCCGACTTAATGATCGTGGCTGGCACGGTGACCTACAAAATGGCCAGTCGCGTGCGGCGTCTCTACAACCTCATGCCCGACCCGAAATATGTGATCGCCATGGGTGCCTGCACGACCGGCGGCGGCCCCTACTTCAAATGGGGCTACCACGTGGTCAAGGGCGTCGACCTAGTGGTTCCGGTTGATGTCTATGTGCCCGGTTGCCCGCCGAGGCCCGAAAGTTTGCTCGAGGGCCTGATGCGGATTCAAGACAAGATTGCCGGGCAGCGCATTGCAAAGCGACCCGGTGGCTTTGGCAAGGTTGACGATGAACTGCCCGTGCCTCACCACTCTGGCTATGTGGCTCTGCCGAAAGCCGAAAATGAACTGATGTTTGATCACCAGAAGGTACAGGGTTAATGCTCTCGGCAACCTCAAGCACCGCGTGTTATTCCAAAAACTGACAATTTAAAAAGTATTTGATTCCTCTGGCACATTATTTTATTTCTCTGGGGCGAAGGTAACGACGATGGAAAAGCTGGTCATATCGGGTCTGCATGTTGCCGTTGACGGCGTCGAGATACTCAAAGGAGTCGACATCGAGATCGGCCGCGGCGAAATCCATGCCTTGATGGGCCCCAACGGGTCAGGCAAGAGCACACTTGGTTACGCTATCATGGGACATCCTTCCTATGAAGTCACTGCCGGCACGATCGAACTGGTCGATGCCGACGGCACGCGTCACAATGTCTTGGAAATGGAAGCCGATCAGCGGGCCCGAGCGGGTATTTTTTTGGCATTCCAGCGACCGATGTCGATTCCGGGCGTGCGTCTGGCCGATTTCTTGCGTCATGCCGTCACCAATGTGCGCAACCCCGACCGCAAGGAGGGCCACGAATTGCTGCCGATGCGAGAGTTTCGCAGCGAACTCAAAGCCAAGATGTCGGAACTGGAAATGGATGCCGACTTTGCCCGCCGCTATGTCAACGACGGCTTCTCTGGCGGCGAAATGAAACGCGCCGAGATCTTACAGCTAGCCATGCTCCGCCCGCGGTTTGCCGTGCTGGACGAAACAGACAGCGGCCTCGACGCCGACGCTGTGCGACTTGCAAGTCAGAGCATCGCCAAAATCGGTGGCTCCGACATGGGGGTTATGGGGATTTTAATCATCACCCACCACGAGCAACTCCTCGAACACAACATCCCCCACCGCACGCATGTGATGCTCGGCGGTCGGATCGTCGAATCGGGAGGCCCCGAACTCGCGAATGAACTCCACAAGCGAGGCTACGAACGGATTCGAGCGGCCTACCCTGAAGCGGCGGCCGATGAACAGGCGATGACAGCGCCGGCACACGGCAGCCTGGCAACAGCCACTTAGCAACAGCCACCTACAAAAAACCACACTCAAACCATAACCCAGAGAAGCACGAATCATGGCTACAGGTCTTCAGGCTGCATCAACGCTGCCAGAGTCTTCCACACTGGCTCTCGGCGAGATCAATAAGTACGACTTTCGCACCGATTCTCCGGCCGTCTTCAAGGCCAGTAAGGGGCTCAGTGCAGAGATTGTCTCACAGATTTCGGAAATGAAGAAAGAGCCGGCCTGGATGCGCGACTTCCGGCTTAAGTCGCTCGACATCTTTAACTCTAAGCCCATGCCCCACTGGGGCGGCGACATCGCCATCGACTTCCAGAACATCTACTACTACCTGAAGCCCACCGACCATCAGGGCAAGACATGGGACGATGTGCCGAGCGAAATTAAGAAAACATTTGAGCGACTCGGCATCCCCGAAGCAGAGCGGAAGTATCTCTCCGGTGTGAAGGCTCAGTTTGAAAGCGAGGTCGTCTACGGTTCGCTGCAAGAGGATCTCGTGAAGAAAGGCGTGATCTTCACCGACACCGACACCGCCGTACGCGAATATCCAGATCTGGTCCGCGATTATTTCGCCACCATCATTCCGCCAGCCGATAATAAGTTTGCTGCGCTCAATTCAGCCGTCTGGTCGGGAGGGTCATTTATTTATGTGCCCAAGGGGGTGAAAATTGAGTTTCCACTGCAGGCCTATTTCCGCATCAACGCCGAAAACATGGGGCAGTTCGAGCGGACTCTGATCATCGTCGACGAAGGCGCGCAGGTGCACTATGTCGAAGGCTGCACTGCACCGATGTATTCGACTGAAAGCCTCCACTCGGCAGTCGTTGAAATTGTCGTCAAGAAGCATGCCCGCTGCCGCTACACGACGATTCAAAATTGGGCCAACAATATTTACAACCTCGTCACCAAGCGGGCCGTCGCTCGCGAGGGAGCTGTGATGGAGTGGATCGACGGCAATTTGGGCAGCCGCCTGACGATGAAATATCCATCCGTCTACATGGTCGAGCCTGGCGCTCGGGGAGAAATTCTTTCGATCGCATTTTCATCGGCCGGACAGCATCAGGACGCCGGTGCAAAACTAGTGCACGCTGCCCCCAACACTTCGGGCCGCATCGTCTCCAAAAGTATTTCTAAAAACGGCGGCCGCTCCAGCTACAGGGGTCTTGTTCGCGTTGAGCCGGGCGCCCGCAAGAGTCGCTCCAGCGTCGTGTGTGACGCTTTGATCTTGGACGACATCAGCCGCAGCGACACCTATCCCTACATCGAGATTGAAGAACAGGATGTCACGATCGGCCACGAGGCCAGCGTTTCAAAGATCGGTGAAGAGCAGCTCTTCTACTTGAAGAGCCGGGGGCTCTCCGAAGCGGAAGCCAGCACGATGATCGTGAGTGGCTTTATTGAACCGCTCGTCAAAGAGTTGCCGATGGAATATGCCGTCGAGATGAATCGATTGATCGAACTACAAATGGAAGGATCGGTGGGGTGAGCTGATCGGCTGCACTGAAAAACATGACCACTCTTACTGCTCCGACCACTTCTCCGACACGATCGCCTGCGACTGCCACTCTTGCTCATGCTCACTTTTGTGCGACCTCTCTTGAGCAATTGCTCGCAGAGGAATCCGCACCGCTTTGGGAGCAGCAGCGTCGTCGCGTTGCCTGCGAGCAATTTGGGGCGATGGCCCTGCCAGGCCGACAAGATGAAAACTGGATGCGCACCGACCTGCGGCTTTTCAAGCCAAACGCCTGGGGGCCGCGGCCACTCCCCGCCGCCGATGCGCTGCTGCCAGAGGGCTTGCTGCTCTCCGCCATCGCCAGCCAAACCATCACGACCGATGACTTTTTCGCCGACAAGCCACAGCCCACGATTGCATCCGATCTGGCCGGTCGGATGCTCACGCTCGACGGCCATGTGCGACACGAGGAACTCGATGTGTCGCTGGCCCAGCAGGGAGTGCTGTTTGGTTCGGCCGATCGACTTTTGAGCGACCATCCGGACATCTTCAAGCCGCATTGGTTTTCGGTTGTCGATTCCCGGGCCGATTGGTTTGCTGCCATGCACGCTGCCTTTCACCGCGCCAGCACCGTGCTCTACGTGCCTGCCGGCGTGAAGATCGCTGCACCCTTGCACCTGCTTTCAACCATCACGCCCGGCGGCGTTGACACCAGCCATGTGCTGGTTGTTTTGGGCGACGGCGCCGAAGCCACGCTGCTGACAGAAACAGCCGGCGGCGGAGCAATGGGATCGCCAGGCGGATTTCACTGTGGCAGTACAGAACTTGTCGTCGGGCCCAGGGCGCTGTTGCGAATGGTGAACTTGCAAAACTGGAACACAGGGGTCTGGCACTTCGCTCGCCAAAAAGCGGTTGTCCATGAGGATGGTCGCTTGCAGTGGACGCTGGGTGCCCTCGGCAGTCGGCTTTCACAGGTAGCGCAGGATGTTGCCCTTATTGGCCGCGGCGCCCATGCCCAAGTCAACGGCGTGATGTTTACCGAGGGCCGCCAGCAACTCGTATACAACACGCTGCAACACCACTCGGCTCCCGATTGTCGCAGCGACTTACTCTATAAAGGCGCCCTGCAAGACCGCTCGCGATTGGTGTGGAGGGGCATGATCAAGGTCGACAAAATCGCCCAGAAAACAGACGGCTATCAGCGAAACGACAACTTAATGCTCTCTCGTGAGGCTCGCTCCGACTCGATTCCTGGGCTGGAGATCGAGGCTGACGATGTGCGTTGCACGCATGGTGCCACCAGCGGCCGCGTCGATGAGGAGCAAATATTTTACGCCCAGGCTCGGGGCTTATCGGCCGACGAGGCAGCCCGCCTTGTCGTGGCGGGATTCTTTCAACAAGTGTTTGACCGCATCACGATTGGGCCTGTGCGAGAGGCCCTTGCTCGGGCCATCGGCAGCCGTATTCGACGCGTGTCGTAACGCTTTTTTTTGTAGCTCAGTTGTTCTGTGGTGTGTACGAGGAGTGTTCATGGCTGACTTTGTTCGAGCGGCAGATCTTTCGGAACTGGTCGATCCCGGCAAGATGCTGGTCGATGTCGATGGCGAGATGGTCGCATTGTTTCTGGTCGATGGCACTTTTTATGCGATCGACGATGTCTGCACGCACGATGGCGGACCGCTGGTTGAGGGCGAACTCAACGGCTACAAGATCGCCTGCCCGCGACACGGCGCACGATTTGACATTCGCACAGGTGCTGCGCTGACCATGCCTGCGGTGCGGGGCACTCGGGCCCATGATGTGAAGGTCGAGAATGGTGGTGTGTGGGTGCGTTTGGGGTCTTTAGGAGCTATCGATGGCCCGATGTCGCACGCTACAAGTGCGGCAAATGGTTTTGAAGCCACTGGCCGACCGCTGCCGGCTTCTGTGCTGGCGACAACGGCTGCACAGCAAACGGCTCTGCCTGCTCGAGAGACCGCTGCACCGCCGACGACGGCAGCTTCTGGAACCACCGCTGAGATCGAAGTGGGGAGCGTTTCCACAACCGTCCTCTGCGAAGACTCCGTCCGTGAGTTGCTCAAGAAAGTCATTGATCCAGAACTGTTTGTCAACATAGTCGATCTGGGACTGATCTACGGCGTCACGCTCTCGCCTGCAGTCGATCTACCTGGCAAGCAGCATGTGGCAATTGATATGACGATGACGAGCCCTGCCTGCCCGGCGGGTCCGCAACTGATTGCTGACACAAGGCGATCGGTGGGTGCGCACGGGGATGTCTCGACTGTCGAGGTGCGAATCGTCATGGATCCTCCCTGGACGCCCGACCGCATGACCGACGCTGCCCGCGACTCCCTCGGCATTTTTTAGTCCCTGCCCTGCCACCGAGTCCCCAAAAATGGGACAGGTCCAGTTGTTGACACCGATCCAGGCGACGATGCCTTTATGCCTTTATGAAGCAAAACCGCACCGAGGTCGGGCACATCACCGATCAGTAGCGGGAATAACGAAGCAAGGAACTCGCAAAGTACATTCACTTGCGGTTGGAGAATGATGTCCGTGCGTTGACCAAAGCATTGAAAGAATCCCAGCAGAACCTCGATCGGGTCAAGGCTTCGCCTGCGCTGGCAAAGTCCGCTGCACCCGCTGAGGCCACGCCTCCAAAGATCTACGAACCCGAAAAAGCTGGATATCGCAATGTGCTGGAATACGGTGTCGGGTGCCACGCTGCGGGGCCGCGGCATGAGTCTTTCCCGGCACGCGGGCGCGGGGTGGGCGTCACCACGATCGACTCCATTGTTGAGCTGCGCTTCACGTGGGTGCGCACCGCCGCTTTGCCGCCGCCCCGCGCCGCGTTGCAAGTGGTGGTAGAATCGGCGTCAGAAAAATGTCACACGAATTTCCATCCGGTTCCAATCGCCCCCTCGCCGTGCGCACCGCCTTGGCCGGAGCCAATCTTGCCCAATCTGTCAACAACTGGACCTGTCCCCGTTTCTTTGAGGCTGCACCATGCGGGTCGTGCTCTATGAGTGGTCCTGCTCCGGAGGCTTATGCGGCCCCGATGCAGATCAGATTCTCAACAGCGAGACCGCAATCCCGACAGATGCCTTCAATGGCTTGAGGGAGAAAATCGCAGCCGAGGGTCGGGCAATGCTCGAGTCGCTTGCCCACGATGCCGCTAGAGATGCTTCGCTGGATGTCACTGTGCTGATCGATCGCGAAGGACGAGTCGCACTGCCTGCCATCAATGTGCCCGCTGGCGTGCGTGTCTGCCAGGTCCACGCCCAAGCAGAGATCGATGTGCTCGCTCGCCTGGCCGCCAAGGCCGATTGGACATTGATCGTTGCTCCGGAAACGGCCGGCATCCTTGCCGCTCGGGTGGCGGCCGCCCGAATGGCCGGTGGACGCGTGGCCGCGCCGAGCGCGCATTTCATGGCGCTGGCAACCGACAAGCAGGCAACCTGCCTGGCGTTGGCCGCCGCAGGCGTGCCCGTCCCAGCCGGAGGCATTCTGGATCCGTCACTGCCACTGCCCCAGGGATTTTTTCTGCCGGCAGTGCGGAAGGCCCGCGCCAGCGCCAGCGGCGACGGCCTGGAGATCCTGGATGGACACGAAGTAAGCCGCCTGCAACAAAATGGCAACGATTTCCTTGCATCATCCCGCCGATCGACTGCCATGCCTGCAAGTCAATCGCAGCGAGTGGAAGCGTTTATCGAAGGCCTGCCCGTAGGCGTATCATGCTTGTGCGGTCCACTGGGAATCACGCTGCTGCCAGCCGTGCGACAGCTATTTTCAACGGGCGTTTCGCCCGACTATCTCGGCGGCAGCCTGCCCTTGACTGACGACCTCAACACCCGGGCGCATCAATTAGCCCGCCGCGCACTGGCTGCACTCATCGATCACTCCTCGGCTCATCCTTCGGCTCATCCAGGAGAGGCCCGCGATCAGCATCCGACGAGCAAAGGTTCTGCGGCCTGTGGCTGGGTGGGAGTCGACATGATCCTCGGGGCTCGCGAGGATGGCCGTGGTGACCGCGTCCTCGAAATCAATCCCCGCCTGACAACGTCGTTTGTCGGCCTTGCGCAACTCTTCCAAACAAGCCTCGTGCGGAGCATTCTCGATGCGGCGTCAGGCCGGGAGGTGAATCTTTATAACTCACGTGCTCCTGGCTGGCGGATTGAGTTTGACAAGGCGGGGAAAGTTGTGAGCAGCCCATGACAAAACCAGATCCTGCCGTCATTGCCTTCGACATCGGCGGTGCCACGCTCAAGGCCGCCGACGGACTGGGCTGGATTCACAGCGAACCGTTTGAGCTGTGGCGACGCTCTGGCCAACTCTCAGACCGGCTCGCTCGCATCTTGCAAGAGGCGTGCCCTCGCCGCGTTGTAGCCACGATGACCGGCGAGATTGCCGACTGCTATCCATCCCGTCAGGCCGGCGTGCGACAGATCATCGAATCGCTCACGCGAGCCATGCAGGCGGCTCAACTGCAAGGCAGCCCGGAGTTTTATGCCGTGGATGGCTCACTGGTCTTCGCTGATGAGGCACTGGCTCGCCCGCTGGCAGTCGCCGCAGCGAATTGGCACGCAGTCGCGCGATTGGCAGCAGCCTTCTGCACGACCGACCGCGCTCTGGTAATCGATATCGGTTCAACGACAACCGACATCATCGCCATTGCCGATCGCATTCCGCTGCCACTGGCCAGCGCCGATTTCGCTCGGATGGCATCCGGCGAACTGGTCTACACAGGCGTCGAACGCACTCCGCTTGCCGCCATCGTGCGGTCGCTTCCCCTGCGTGGATCACTCCATCCTGTGGCGAGCGAATTGTTTGCCCAGTCTCAGGATGTCTGGCTGTTACTTGGCGGCCTCCTTGAGAGCGACTGTGCACACCCAACAGCCGATGGCGGCCCAGTGACACGCGATGCGGCACGGATCCGCATGGCACGAATGATGCTCGCTGAGCCCGACTTGGTTTCGCTCGAAGATGCTCTCGCTGCAGCGGAGTTCTGCGCTCAATCGCAGAGCCGATTGCTGGCACGGTGTTTAACCCGCGTCGTTCGTGAGATTGGCTGGCAGCCAACCTGCCTGGTAATCTCCGGCCACGGTGAGTGTTTGGCGAGAAAAGCGATCGAACACTTTGGCTCAAACGGAGAGATTGTGTCGCTGCCAAACCAACTAGGTCGCAATCTTTCGCGAGTGGCGCCGGCCCACGCACTCGCCCTGATTGCCCGAGGGCTTTTGGCATGAGCCATCTCCCGACAGATGAAGCAAACTCTCCGCAGGCAATTCTCAGCCCCCGTGATTGGCAGATGGGGGTGCTGCGAGGCAATGCTCTTGAGAATGAGCTGCTGCGTTCACAGCGATCCTTGGTTTTCAAACTTGGCGGCAGCTTGCTGGCACACACCGACTGGCCCAGACTTGTCACGAATCTTCTCCAGAGTCTTTTGCAGCGACCGCTGCTTGTGATCGTCGGCGGTGGAGCTGTCGTTGAGGGATTGCGAGCCATCGATGCAGCAGCACCGCAACCGCCCGGCGTTATGCACGCACTGGCGATCGATGCCATGGGACTGACGGCAAGGCTGGTTGCTCGGGCTCTTGGCCTGCCACTGGTCGAAGCTTTGCCACAAGGCAGTCTGACTCTAGGCCGGCTCGCGGCCAGCACCGAGCCTCGCTGCCGCGTACTGGATGTGCCGGCATGGCTGGCCAGCAGCGAGCGTGCCGCATCGCTCCCGGTGGGCTGGCATGTGACGAGCGATTCAATCGCAGCCCATGCGGCCACCCTCTGCAACAGCGATCTGGTGCTCGCTAAAAGCCTGCCACCGCCCCCCTGCCCTGCCAATCGATCAGAGCTTGCATGGCTTGCAACGGCCGGCTGGGTGGATCAATATTTTCAAGAAGCAGCCGTGCCGCTGGCATCCATTGGCTGGGCGGCACCGCTCACGCCTCAATCCAAGAGTTAGTCCCACCACCACTGGCTGCTGGCCTTTGAGTCCGGCCGCGAAGCCAGCGCTGCGGTGCGGGAGGCAGCGATGTCGGGCATTTGTTCTGTGTTGGCGGCAAACTCCCATGGCTGAAATTGCACGCCTCCGGAGGCGCTGACAATCCAGCGACTCCCTTTTTTCATGCCACTGGCAACGGTTGGCACCGAGGTCGGCACTTCGTAAACAGGCAGAGCCATTTTTTCTTGGTCAAGCAACACGCCCAAGTCGAGGCCAGCCTGCTTGTCGAGTTGACGACCATGAATCAGCGCCGCCACAACAGCCAGATCGATGCAGTTTAAGAGTTCCGCAAAAACAGGCTGCTTGTCGGCGAGTTTTTCGTAGTGTTCAGTCATTGCGTTACACCATTTTTCGGCAATTTTATCCCCTGCCGCTTTACCCCGCTGCACGCCTTCCTTGCCGAGAAGATCATTTTCAGTCAAGCACTTCATGCGACGGCCAGTGATTCGCCAGGCCAATTCATCCGGATCGCGAGCGATTGGATCGTACGAAGCCTCCAACCAGAATCGCGGCAAAGAGGCTTGGTTGGTGCTGGACAACATCGACAAGTAGCTCGGTAGTTCCTTGATACCAGACGCCTCGAGCCCCATGCCAATCCGCTTCATGCGATAGTCGGCAGCCACCAGCACGCGGGCAAAACGGCTGCCGCCAGGCACACCGCCAACGGTCACATTTTGTGGCCCTAGGACTGTTTCCATTGACCGCAGTGTGGCGGATGGATCGTTCCCAATCGTCTTTTGACTCTTGAGAAACGCCTGCAGCTTGACGAGGCCCTCGGGAGTCGGATCGATCGAGCAACGCATGCCACCCGCTCGAGCCTTGTCGATGGCCCGCATGGCGACAACAAGATCCTCCAGTTGCAAAAGCGGTCGCCCACTGGCTGCATTCACGATGTTACCAGCGGGATCGATTGTGGCTGTGCCGGCTGGGCCTGCCAGAATAATGTCGTGACCATCGGGATCAACGAAGAGATGCGTGATCCGTTCGAGTCCACCCAGAAAAAGAACCTCCGGAGAGAGCGGCTTTCCCGTGGCAACAAATTGCTCAGCGGCAGCAACCAATCGCGATAATGATACTTTGCGGAGTTTGCTGGACTTACCATTTGGAGCGGGAGCATCGGCAAGCAGCCTGCGACGCTCCTCGGCCAGTGACTCTAGCGCCCTGGGATCGAGGTTTTGGACGATGCCGTCTGCATCGATGGAAATACCGCCGACCGCCTGGTTGCCGAGCCCGCCGCCGCCGCCGCCAAATTGTGCCCAGCATCTCTCCGCAGTCAGTGCCAAGCTCCAAGCGACTAAAGCGACAAGGCAAACTCCCAGTAGTTTTTTGAACCGTACGAAGCTGGCCGGTACGAAGCTAAAAAGGCCCAATACGACATCATGGCAACTCATATTTTTCCTCATACTCTCTCGAAAAGTCAGACTTCGATTGCGGTGACCGCAGAGGAGAATCTGCGGCACGCTCTTTCAAGAGTCATGCTAGTCGGCCACCTCTTTCGCAGCAAACCCGATTGCCTGCGTAAAAGAGGCCATTTTTGGCTCGAAAACAGCCGACAGGCCTTTTCCAGTGGCCCAAAGACAGCCCTTTTGTTCCAACGGAACCCTTAAAGCCCTGTGCATGGTGCATGATGCTCGGATAGATTTTCACCATGACAACTTCCTACTACCTGTTGGTTCAGGATCCAATTGTCGGTCAGACCGTTATCCGACTCGTCAAAGGGGAGCGGGTGACGCTCGGCCGCGCACCCACCAATCACATTGTCGTTCACGACGAGCGGGCAAGTCGGTTTCATGCCGAAATCTCAACGGGCTCTTCTGGTTGGTCGATCCGTGATCTGGAAAGCCGCAACGGCACACTCCTGGCCGGCAAGCCTTTGGAGTCTGACCAATTGCTCGCGGTTGGCGACATCATTGCCATTGGCCGCGTCGAGATTCTCTTTGGTGATGGCGATCCTCCCACCGATCTGACTGGCAGCAGCAGTTCTTTTGACGGCACTGCCACTGGAGAAATACCGGTCGACATGGAGCAGTGGCACGCCTCGATCACTCATCGTCGCACCAAGAGCAGCCTGCTGGACAGCATTCGAGAATCGGCTGGCAGTGTGCCCCGCGTGGGCAGGGCCGCAGCGGAATTATGTCGGCTTGCCTTTGCGCTCGGACGCGCGACTGACGCTCGCGTTGTCGCCGCCCTCGCGCTTGAATCGGCGATGCAGGGCGTGGGGGCATCGCGCGGCCTTGTGCTTCTGCCCAGCCTTTCAGCCGCTTTTCTACCTAACACTCCCGGACCTGCGGTCGTAGAAAATCTGGAAAGTGCTGCGGCGTTCCCCGAACCGTGGCCCATTGAAATGATTCCCCGAGGCGTAGCCCATACGGTGCTCAAGAGCGACGAGGCGATTTTGGCCTCTGCGACCAAGACTGCCGCTGGAACCTATGCGAGCATTTCGGCGCCGGTGCGTTGGGGCGGGCGGCCAGTCGGGGTAGTGCATCTTGAAATCGAGGCCACTCATCGCGAGGCCACTGCCGACGATCTGGAATTTGTCATGGCGGTCTGCGATGCGCTCGGTGTGGCAATCGAAAACCTGTCGGCACGAGAGATTCTTTCGACCAGGCTCGCGACGACGGCCGATGAAAACGCCCGTCTGAAACAGCGATTGGGCGAGGAATCCCGGATGATCGGATCAAGCGCCGTGTTGCAAGCTATTCTCAGCCAGATTGGCCGCGTGGCGTCAACCAAGGCTACGGTGCTAGTGCGTGGCGAAAGCGGTGCTGGCAAGGAACTCGTGGCCCGTGCGATTCATGATGCCAGCGATCGAAAAAGCAATCCTTTTGTCTGCCTGAACTGCGCAGCGCTCACCGAGACACTGCTGGAAAGTGAACTCTTTGGACATGAAAAAGGCGCTTTTACAGGCGCTACCGAACGCAAAGCTGGAAAGTTTGAGGCCGCTCATAAAGGCACGCTCATGCTCGATGAGATTGGAGAAATGAGCCCGGCAATTCAGGCAAAGTTTCTCCGCGTGCTGGAGGGGCATCCGTTTGAACGCGTCGGCGGGAGCGTGCGAGTGCAGGTAGATGTGCGGGTCGTGGCAGCCACAAATCGTAATCTCGAGGAGGCCGTGAGTGCCGGTGAGTTTCGCCGTGATCTCTACTTCCGGCTGAAGGTTGTAGAAATCTTTGTGCCACCTTTGCGCAAGCGTCCCGAGGACATCGAGTCGCTGGCCCGATATTTTCTCAAACGGTTTTCCGGTGAAACGGGGCGACGCATTTCTGACTTCACACCGCAGGCGATCGACGCCATGCGTGTCTATCACTGGCCGGGCAATATCCGTGAACTTCGCAACTGCATCGAGCGGGCCGTCGTGCTTTCCCAGGACGATCAGATTGATGCGCACGAACTAGCGATGAGCCCGCTCTCATCGCTGGGCGACACAGGAAAAGCGAAGGCTGATCGCGCGGGCCCATTTGTGCCTGAGACTCTGGATGAAGTAGAGCGGCGGCATGTGATGGCCACCATTGAAGCGGTCGGTGGCAACAAGACAAAAGCTGCTGCCATCCTGGGCATTGAGCGTTCCACGCTCGACCGCCGACTGGCCCGCTGGATTCGCAAGTAATCCTTGGCAGGGCCACGGGGACCGGTTCGTGGAGCGCACTTGAGTCACCGTCCATGCTTGCTTGACATGACGTGATCGGCGAGTCGGCTACAGACAGCCTGGAAGCACCCCGTCGCTTTCTTCCTGAAAAGCCCGTAGCGCCAGCGAGGGAGGTTTGGCGGGCCGCATTGTTGAAAGCCACCGCCATATTTTGCCGATGGTTTTTCATCCCACCCCCCAGTCGCTCGCGCTCCGGGCTTTTCAAGATGGGAGACGCAGCGCCGTTCGCACCCCTCAAGGCATCGAATTCGCGCTGTTTCATGTGATGGGACACCTACCCAGGGCCGGAATGCACCCACAGATTCTGCTGAGGAGGCTTTTACGACTGCCCTAGAAGCCGAAATAACGCTTCCACTCTTCGACATCAGCAGGGCTCGGTTCGGGCGGTTTGGTGTCGCGAGGTGCTCGGGCACGGCGGCGAATGGCTTTCATCTCCGCCAGCCAGGCCTCGCTCGATACGGTGCCCGCCCGTCGCCGTCGGGCCGCGACCTGCAGTCGCCGATCGCTTGAAACAATCAGCAGGCTGGTGGGCGCATCGTCGTCCTCTAAAAATTCCTCTATGAGCGAGTCGGCATCGGGATACTCGCGGGCAAACCAGACGCGAATGCCTTTGTGCGTGAACCGACCGGGAAGGCCATCCGGAGCGTGTGCTGCATCAAAGACAACGATCGCTTTGCTAGCATTTTCCCCGAGTAGATCAGCCAACAAATCGAGCAGCGCCGTTCGCGATTGCTCAAAGCCCTTCGGCCCGCGTTCTTCACCAAAAACGCCCGATGCGTGCAGCAGATTGTAGCCGTCAATGATGACATTCATTGCAAGCCAGTACTGGTGAGGGCCCTTTTATCCAAGTCTGTATTTGACGCGTCCCGCCACAATCGTAACCACCGCCCTGCCCTGCAACATCCACGAATCAAACGGCGAGTTGACGCTCTTGGAGCGAAAACTATTGACATTCACCTGCCAGGAAAGATTGGGGTCAATCAGCGTGATATCTGCCACGGCGCCCGGCTGCAGCGTGCCCCGATTCACGCCCAGAATCTGTGCGGGCATAAAACTCATCGCTTCCACAAGCCGCGGCCAGCCGATTCGGCCTGTCGCCACGAGTCGCGTGACTGCCAGGCCCACAGCCGTTTCTAAGCCGAGAATACCGAAAGGGGCGCGATCGAATTCGAGCATTTTCTTTTCTGGCGCGTGGGGTGCGTGATCGGTGGCAATGCAGTCGATCGTGCCGTCAACGAGTCCGGCAATTATGGCCTCGACATCGACAGCGGTGCGCAACGGTGGGCTCATCTTGTAATTGGAGTCGAATCCCCGCAAACCTTCGTCGGTGAGCGTAAAATGGTGCGGACAGGCTTCGGCCGTGACGCGAGCGCCACGCACTTTTGCCGCTCGAATCAAGGCCACGCCGCCGGCCGTCGAGACATGCATCACATGCAGGCGACCATCCGTGACTTCGGCCAACGCGATGTCGCGGCCGATCATCACCTCTTCCGCAGCCGCCGGCATACCTGTCAGGCCCAGCACCAGCGAGACGAGACCTTCGTGCATCACGCCACCGCGAGAGAGTTCCAGCACTTCTTCATGGGCAAAAATCGGTTTGTCAAACATACGGCAGTATTCAAAGGCGCGACGCATCAACTCCGCGTCGTACACAGGCGCACCATCGTCGCTAAAAGCCACGGCCCCTGCCTCAACGAGTTGTCCGATTTCGGCCAACTCCTTGCCCTCGCGGTTGCGGCTCACGCAACCCACGACAAAGACATTGCAGGTATCAGCTCGCATCGCCTTTTGATGGATAAACTCAACCGCTGCTTGCGTGTCGATTGGTGGCTCTGTGTTGGGAATGCAGGCCACGCTTGTAAATCCACCGGCCAGTGCCGCCTGCGTACCTGTTTCGATCGTTTCATCTTCTTCGCGGCCAGGCTCCCGCAAATGCACATGCATGTCGATCAATCCGGGAGTCACGATCAATCCAGATGCATGAATTGTCTCGTCGACCTTTCCGATCGCGGATTGTCCGATGGCAACCACTAAACCATCGCGGACAAGCAGATCGTCTGTGCGGTCGATGCCCTGAGAGGGATCGACAATCCGGCCACCGCGAATCAAGAGTGTGGGCACTAGACGAGCCTCCCTGCACGATGCACCGGGTCAATACTGACAAAACGGTCTGACTCTCGTGGCCCGCAGGTGAGCCAGAGCACGCCCATCCGCACGGCCAAGCCATTGGTGACCTGATCCAGAATCAGCGACTGCGGGCAGTCGGCGACATCGGCCGTTACCTCCACGCCACGATTGATCGGCCCGGGAGCCAGAATCAGCAGTTCCTTTTTTGCGTGCTTGAGTCGCTCTCGATTCATTGCATAGAGGTGGGCATATTCGCGAACCGAGGGAAAGGGCCGGGTGTTTTGTCGCTCAAACTGGATGCGCAACAAGTTGAGCACATCGCAGCGGGGCACAATTGCATCGAGATCGTGCGACACCTCGACACCGAGCTCTCGCCATCGCTGCGAAACAAGCGTGGGCGGGCCGCAAAGAATCACCTTGGCACCGAGTTTGATCAACCCCCAGAGATTGGACCTCGCCGTGCGACTGTGGGCAATGTCGCCAACCAGGCCAACGGTCACGCCGGCCACATTTCCAAGTCGCTCGCGAATCGAAAAAATATCGAGCAGCCCTTGCGTTGGATGTTCATGCGGGCCATCTCCGGCGTTGATTACGCCGACACCAAGTCGCTGAGCCAAGAGGTGCGGCGTGCCGGGTGTGCCGTGCCGCACGACCACCGCATCGATTCCCATCGCTTCCAAATTCTTAGCCGTGTCGATGAACGACTCGCCTTTGGAAAGACTGCTGCCGGAAGCGGAGAAGTCGATGACATCAGCGCCCAAACGGCGGGCAGCGAGCGCGAAGCTTGTGCGGGTGCGGGTGGAGTTTTCAAAAAATAAATTGACGATCGTAGAACCGGACAAAACGGCGATCTTCTTGCGGCACCCGTCGGTGGCCTCTTTGAAGCGACTGGCGGTATCGAGCAGCAGGCGGATTTCTTCGGGCGTGAGGCGTTCCAAATCGAGCAGGTGTCGATGAGGCCACGCTAGAGGAACTGTTTCCTGCTCAAACGGCGTGTGGGGGATGCTCATTATGGGGAATCCAAACTGATTGGCACGTCAATGGCTACGGAACCACAATTAGAAAACTGCCCTCGCTGGGGACCGATTCTAGCCATCTTTTATCTGGTCGAGCAACGAGTCTTGCGCAGTTTGCCAGATCGAAATCGCTTTTCCGGCTGACCTTGCCTCGGCGCGGCCCCAATTCCTATCCTCCGCTGGTTGGTTTTTCTGTCGCGGCCCTGTCACTTCGTCACAAATACAATTCCCACGATGCTCAAAATCATAATCGAGAGTCGGCTTTTCTGGGTCGCGATGAGCTGTGGTTGCCTTGCAGCACAAGCAGGCTGCACTTCCGCGCTGAGTACAGCAGCCTTGCGCGAGGCCCTGCGGGAGACAACTGACTACTCTGCCGATCGTCCGTCCATGAAAAAGGCGAGACTGGCTCATGCTGCCAAAGAGTCCCACAGCGGTAAGGCCGATCAGGCTGATAGCAGCCAAGACAGCGACGCGGATAGCGTCGCTAGCGAGACTGCCGATGATCAGACAAGCGACACGCTCGGCAGCAGCGGCGAGGATGCAACAGCCGATGCAAAAGCCAACCGCTCTGAGGCCGATCAAAAGCGACTGGCCGCGGCTCTGGATCGGGCAATCGAACGACTCTCACAGGTAGGCGGAATGAACGAGGCGATGCAGACGGCCTTGATCTCGACTTTGGAAAGCGCGTCCCCAGACGATTGGCCGGCTATGATCGATGCTTTTGTCTCGTCGCTTCAGTCATCGCACAGAACGTCCCCCGCAGCAATTCACGCGCTGCTTGCAGCACCGATTGTGGCCGTTGTTCACGCCGAGCCCGTGGCTCCAGCCCCAACGCCCGTGGCTCCAGCCCCAACGCCCGTGGCTCCAGCCCCCGAACCTGTGGCTGCTATCGCGATCGCAGCCGCACCACATACAACCGCCGTTGATGATGGCCTTCTGGTCGCGGCAGATCAGATCGAAGACGAGTCACCGGCACTGGCCATGCAGAACGCTTGCTTTGTCTCGCGCGTTGCCGCTTGGGGAGTCGTCGATCGGTTTCCTTCCGACTGCTTCGAGTCGGGGCAAGATGTGATTGTCTATTTTGAACTCGAAAATCTGCGGTCGATTCAATCGACTGTTGGGCATACAACACGCATCGATACCGTCCTACGATTGGTTGGGCCTGATGGCCAACGGATCCACCAGTGGAGTTTTGATCCAATCGTGGAAACCTGCCTCGCCCGTCGACGCGACTACTTCGCCCGTTACCTCATCCAGATTCCAGAAACTGCTCCGACAGATGGATGTCGCCTGGAAATTGCCGTGACGGATACATCTGCTGGTACAACCGCACGAACAACATTGCCGGTGGCAGTCGCCGCAAATGCAGCGGCACGTTAAAAGCTCCGCTGAGTCTGTCCTGAATGAAGGGGCGGCCGGAAAAAAGAAAGTCCCACGCGAGCTTATGGCAGTGGCAGCGGGCGAATGGGGCCGTTTTCTTTTACCCACTCGATAGCGGCCGGCGCGTTTGCGTCTGGCGGAAACTCTTCCAACTGAAGCAAGTCGGCGATGGTGACCGCACCGTTCCAGCGGTCGGCTTGGGCTTCGACAAAGGCCAGTTCTGTTTCCGTCAGGATACGCTGCGCCTGCAAGAGACTCAGGAATGTGACCTCGCCCCGCGCGTAGAGCATCTGCGTCAACGAGACCGTTTCGCGGGCCTTTGGCAGAATGTATTCCTCATACCACTCAACGAGTCGTTGCGATGTGCTGTACGTAGCAATCGCCTGAGCGGCCCGCGTGGCCAGATCGAGTTCAATCACGCGCAAATCAGCCCGCGACGAGGCGATGTCGGCGCGGGCCGACCGGATATTGCCCTGATTGCGATCGAAGAGCGGCACCGTCATCATCACCTGCACAAGCCCCTGATCCATGGCTGGAGTGCCGACTTGTCGCTGATAGCCTCCCATCAGATTGATATTGGGAATCGGTTGTACCGCGGCCCGCTCGAGCATCCACTGGGCGCGGGCGATATTGGCTTCGGCCGCACGCGGTTGGGCATTGGCTTGGACAACCGCCTCCTGCAGGGCTTTCAATTCAAATTGCGGCAGCTTTTCGAAAAGGTCGGCGTCGAGCGTGCCGATGTCGGCCCGCGGCAGGGCAATCGCCGTGGCCAACTGCCGTCGACCGGTTTCAATGTAGACCGAAGCATTCAGCAATCGAACCTCCGCACGGTCCCGTTCGATGCTCCAAAAGAGGACGTCCGCACGCGTGCCTTCCCCGGCTTGGGCTAGTTGACGGCCGATTTCGTAGGATCGCTTCGAAATATCCAGCAGCAGTTTGTAGATCTCAACGCGGCGCTGTGAAACGAGCAAGGCGTAATAGCTTTGACGCACTTCCCGTAGCACATCAAATCTCGCGCGAATCAACATATATTCCGACTGCTGCACCTCCCTCAACGCCGCCTGCTGTGCCAGTCGTAATTTTCCGGCCGTCACAAGGTCTTGCGCCACCGTGCCGCTCCACTGACTCTGACTGCCGGCTATCTGCGGTGAGAATCCGGCGAGCACAGGATTCGGGTAGAGCTTGGCCTGCACCGCCTTGCCCCGGGCAGTTTCGATAGAGGCTCTTGCTGATCGCAGTTTGGGATGGCTGCGTTGGGCCAGATCGACAAACTCTGCCAGTGTTTTTGGGGTAGGACCGTGGAGCGACATCTCAGGCGAATTTAAAAAGTGAGGTCCGTTAGCCAGTGGTTCGCCAGGAACGCTTTGCGGTGGACTCAGCGGCACGCCCGGCTCGGCAATTCGCAAGGGATCGCTCTGCTGAGACCACTGCTCAGCACCGGAAGTTGGGGCGGCAATCTGCCAGCAACACAGGCCGACTACCGCCCAAGCCACGCTTCTGAAGCGTCCCTGCTGAGAGTCGCGAGTCTGATAAAGTTGTGGCATGATTCAATCGAATTCACGATCGGCCATTGCTTGGAATCTTTTGCTCAATCGGCATTCCTGCCCGAATCGCTTCAAAAAACAGTTGCTTATGGCAAACTTTGTCGGTGACACCTGCTCTTTCTAGAACACTGGGTAGAGTAGGATTCTTGGGCAGTTGCTTTTGAATCTCTCTGAAAAAAGACCACCGAATAACTCCCTTGCAAACCTCTGGACCGCCTGTGGAGCGCCTAGAGTTACCCATCGTGCTTGGTCTTTGCGCACAGTCTCTGAAAAAACAGTTTCGTTCGGCTGGCACAAACTCCGTAGGTACGATCCTAGTGGACGGCATCAATCTGTCGATTGACAAAGAGGAGTTTGTCGCAATCACTAGAGCATCTCGCTGCGGCAGGAGCCCATTCTTGGATTCCAGCGAGACACGACGACTGGACATTCTGGAGTCGATCTCCAGCGAGTAAAAGAACCGCTGGCAGAACCGATGGCCGTCACCGATCGTTAGGATTCTTGCATGACTCCCGTTCTTAAAAATCCTTTCGGCGTGCTCGCTCCGCTCTTATCGCTGGCGTTCCCAATGTTTTTAGGGCAGGTGGGGCAGGTCCTTTTACAACTCACCGACACCGTGATGATCGGTCACTTGGGCGTAGTGCCGCTGGCGGGTGCTGCCTTAGCGGGCAACTTTGTCATGGTCACTCTCTACTTTGCCTCCGGTGCCGTGGGAGCTGTCGGCCCTCGAATCGGTCACGCCTTTGGGGCCAAAGATGATTCCGCTGTGGTCAACACTCTGCGCGCCGGGATTCTGTTGGCGGCGATCATTGGCCTGGTTATTGCCTTGGCACTGACGGCTTTAGTGCCATTTTTGGGCCGGCTGGGCCAACCGCCGGAGGTGGCGAGTATCTGTGGGGGCTATCTGTTACTGATCGCTTGGTCGCTGCCGGCCGGAATCGTCGCCATGGTGCTCAGCCAAACAGCCGAGTCGGTCAATCGACCCTGGCCGGTGCTGGGATTCATGATCCTCGCGGTGGCTGTCAACGCACTGCTCAACTGGTTGCTGATCTATGGGAATGGCGGGTGTCCAGCACTTGGGCTCGATGGAGCTGGGTGGGCCACCTGCGTGACTCGCTGGCTGCATGCTGCGGCTTTGGCGATATGGATCGGCCTGGATCGCGGCCTAGGGCGCTATCCCATTGGGCCGTTTTCTGTGATCCTCAATTCAAATAGCAGGCGTGAACTGGGAATCCTGTTTCGATTTGGCCTGCCGGCTGCAGCGCAGGATATTTTAGAGGGAGGCGCCTTTGCCGCAGGGGCGATCATGCTCGGATGGGTTGGCACCACTGCCCTGGCGGCCAATCAGGTGACACTGGGCATCGCGTCGCTGGCGTGGATGTTTCCCATCTCGCTGTCGATGGCCACCTGCGTCAGAGTGGCACATGCGATCGGCGCCGGCGATCTGGCACAGGCCCGCCGCACGGGGATCGCCGCGGTGCTGCTGGGCGCTGGCCTGATGGCAGCCTGCGCCGTTGTCTACACAACATGCGGCATGTTTTTAGCCCGACTTTTTACCGACAACGACGAGGTGGCTGGCTTGGCCGCCACGCTGATCACCATCGCCGGTGTCTATCAGATTTCAGATGCGATACAGTCGGTGAGCCTGGGGGCCCTGCGAGGCCTGCTTGATAACCGCGTTCCAATGATCGCTAACTTTGTCTGCTACTGGCTGTTCAGTCTACCGACGGTCTATCTGCTGACTTTTTACGCTGGCTGGGGAGCCCGTGGCGTGTGGATCGGTTTTTTGCCATGGATGGTGCTCACCGGCCTATTCTTTCTCTGGCGATTTTTACGGCTGACTGCCGCAGAGACAAAAACGGCCTCCGCAGAAAATCGAGTGTTACTGCAAGCGGCCCCACTCAATCGTCTTTGACATCAGGCCGCTGCCAGCCACCATTTCGAAGCCATTGGCGGCCGTCATGCGAATCTGCATCGGCACAAACGCCCCCCGCTTCATCGCAAATACCTCGCCCCGCCATGTGCCGCTGGCCGGATCAAAGACAATCCCACGCAGCAGTCCTGTATTCACCATGGCTGGATTGACTGCCTTGAGAACAACGCCCGTGTATTGTCCACCGGCATTGGCAATCTGCACGCTCACATCCATATCGGAAGGTTTCCAGACGCCGACAATCGCATCGGCCGGATTGGCTGGCTGCTGAGCGACTGGCGAGTCGGCAAGAGCCACGCTCGCAAAAAGAACGCTGGCGCAGAGTGCGTAACGATTGAGTAGGCCAAGGATTCGATGGGCGAGCGACATAGAAGTATTTTTCCTCTCGTAAGAGCGATAGAAATAAAAGAGACATCCGATAACGAAACTCTAGAAATTGTTGGCCAAATCTTAAAGGGCAATTGAGCTGCTGAAATCAAGCCCTTGGATGGGCCAAAGCGTGTTGAACTGCGATCCATTCCAACAGCTCTGCCACAGATGCGACTATTTTTGCGGCACCGGCCTGCTCAAGTTCGGCATAGCTCCCATACCCCCAGAGCACACCGACAGACTTTAAGCCGCTGGTGTGTGCTGCGGCAATATCGTATCGCCGATCTCCGATCATGATCGACGGTTCCTTATCTCCCTCGAGAGACAACATATGGCGGAGCAGAATACTCTTATCGCAGCGTTCACCCGACAGTTCTGATCCATAGACGGCAACAAACATGTCTCGCAGTTTGAAGTGTTTGAGGATGGCCTCGGCATAGACGTGTGGCTTTGATGTCACGACCAGAAGGCGATGGCCCTCAGCCACAAGCCCGGCCAGCGCATCGGCAATTTCTGGATAGACCGCATTTTCAAACATTCCAACAGACGCAAACCGCTGGCGATACAAAGCGACCGCCCGTTCCAGCAAGGCCGTCTCAGAACTTTCTAGGAGCGTTGCAAAGCTCTCTCGAAGCGGCGGGCCAACGCACCAGTAAAGGTCCGCCGAGGATGGGGCGATTCGGCCCAAGCCAAGCAGCGAGTGCTGGATGCAACGCGTGATACCAGAACCAGGATCGGTCAGTGTGCCATCCAGATCAAAGAGTAAACGCATGGGGATTTCCTTAAACCTAAACACGGCGGCAAAGACATTGCTCCGCTTTGAAATGCTTTCGGGATGGCGATGGAGGGGCAGGATCTTTGATCTCAAAAGCCCGCGAGCAATAGCGACGGGTATACGGGAAAAACCGATCGCAATACAGCGACTGCAGTCGATCGCGATTGGCGACCGGGGCATGTGTGGTCAATAACGTCCAGCGTTTCTCGCTAGCGATAGACGGGCTTTTTAAAATCCCGAAAAAGCCTCGAGCCACTAGACCAGTTTGCCGTTGAGCTTTTTTCCAGAAGGCATTTCGCCAGCCAACCCGTTGGCTTGGAATCCAAATGAGACCTCACTCCCGACTGCAATCGATCCGTTCCAGGCTGCGTTTTGAATCACATAATGGTCGCCCACATGGCTGACGATCACCGCGTTCCAGATGTTGATGATGTCGGCTTTCAGATCGAACTCCATGGTCCAGCCGCTGATGGAAGTGGTCCCTGTGTTTTTGATCTTGATCTCACCGTTAAAGCCAGTTCCCCAACTCGTGGTCTGCATATACGTCACAGCCGCACTGCCGGTTCCCGGTGTCGGTGTCGGTGTCGGTGTCGGTGTCGGTGTCGGTGTCGGTGTCGGTGTGTCGTCGTCAACGAT
>Ga0209284_10001097_pt1 | contig 42779 bp, 42 predicted proteins | sample FRY03_FD_187211 | JGI IMG/M metagenome (GOLD analysis project Ga0209284, IMG submission 187211) | Freshwater microbial communities from Lake Fryxell liftoff mats and glacier meltwater in Antarctica - FRY-03 (SPAdes) (version 2) | ecosystem: Environmental > Aquatic > Freshwater > Ice > Glacier... | reverse complement strand
ACCATGGTCCAAGTATGTTATGCCAATCCAAGGCAACAAAAAGTATTACAAAAAGAAAGTGAATGAAAAAGAGAGAGTATGAGTAGGCGCTCATAAAATTGAATACCTTTGTAATACCTGATGGGACGACATGTGCTTTATCCGCTGCTTGATGCAGCCAGTAAATAACAGTTGTCATGAGTACTCCGTATGATACGTAATAAAGGTTTGGTGGGTACTTGTTTTCAGTTAAAGTGAGTGTATGATCGATCTGAAGGAGAATATACCTCGAGACTAAAAACCCCACAAGAGAAAGAAGTGAAATATATAAGAATGTCCATCGACCTTTAATATGTTGCACAAACCAGAAGATGGATGCAAGAAATACACTCCACGGAAGCCACATTATAAATCGAAAGTACGGAAGTGGCGGTGCAAAGAGAAGCACGATCGTAGAGAGGATAGCAATCTGAAACAGCAGTTTGCTGAGTTTTGCATATTTTGAAATCCTGACAATCAAAGGAATAAGGAATAATATATACAGAAAAAGAACGACAAGCCAACCTAAATCTCGACCAGATCCAAACATAAGCCAGGAAGAGATGTCAGAGAGAGAAATGGGTTTATGAAGAACGAAATAGGTCATCGCAAAAAGGGCGGCCACAAAAATATAGTACGGGACAACAAGTCGCTTGATGCGCGTTATTACTGAAGTAATTGAGATAGCTGTGGCATCTTTTTTCTGAAATGCGATGAATACGGAGCAAAATACAAAAAGAGGTACGGAAAAATGAGCGTAATCCCAGAGGAGATGGACTATCGGAACATTGAGAAAGTATGCCGTCGCATGAATGAATATCATGAGTATGACAGCGAGCCCGCGCATAAAATCAATTGTGGTGTTTCTCTTATTCATGAGTTTCGGTTACAATTGTACCATGGAGTACAAACTACTGCGATTCATTGGGAAGATTCTTCAGCTTGTTTTTCTTGCCGCATTTATTTTTGCGGGTTGGTACGCTCTTCAAATGTTTGGTATTTTGACAGTACAAGTTCCTGTCTCCGGAGCATCAATGCTCCCAACACTCCCCGAAGAAGGGTACGTCCCATTTCAACGATTTTTCTTTGATGAGAGGGTACAGAAATTTATCCCGCAACGGATACATCGAGGAGATATTGTTGTATTTGAAAATGACACCACGCATGTTGAGCTTGAAAAACAACACAAAGATGCAAGTGGATTTGTCAAACGTGTGGTGGGGGTTGCGGGTGATAGTATAGAGATTCGAGATGGATATGTGTTTTTAAATGGAGAGAAGCAAGGAGAGCCATATACCCTCAAACCACGCTCAACATTTGGGAGCACAGAAGTACAAGATTGCGAACAGATCAGAGTACCCGAAGGGAGTATTTTTGTCCTTGGTGATAACCGAAAAATCAGTATGGATTCGCGCCAAATTGGACTTGTTCAAACAAAAGACATCCAGTACTACATTCCATTCACCAAACAAGAAGAGGAGTTTGGAATACGGTGGCGGGATGACTCACATGATTTTGACTCCGAAGATACATCTCTCTTCAACACCACTAAATTTATTGCACTTCTCAATAACAAACGAGAGGAAAATCATCTAGACAAACTGACATATCAACCCAAGCTTGAGTACTCTGCAAAACTGAGAGCGCGGGCTATGCTCAAGTATGACGAGTTTGATGCAGCCGCGCCCAAAAGTGGATATAGGATGAAAGATGCCATGAAAGACGCAGGTTACAGCAACATTACTTACGGTGAGTTTCCGATGACGGGTTATTATGACGCTCAAGAGCTCTATGACTCCTTTATGCAGCAGCCAGGCGCAGCTGAGTTTCTCCTCAATAAAGATTATGACGAAATTGGTGTATCAACTTTTATTGGGGAGTTAAACCACTGTCCCGTCCAGGTTGTCGTTCAACACCTCGCGGGATACATCCCTCCTGATTATGGGGCAGAGGAGGTCCAAAGTTGGAAAGATGGTCTTGTCAGGCTTCGTGGTATACAATCAGGGTGGGGGAAGCTCAAAGAGTACGAAGAGTATTATGGAAAAAATCATGCAGAAGTCGATCGGATGAATGAAATTATTGCACTCAGGATCGCACGATTCGAAAAAATTGTTTCAAGGATGGAGTCAAACCAGTGGTTGACACAAGAAGAGTCGGTGTGGATAAAGTCAGACACCGAGCTATCAGGAGAACAAAATAGACTCGCAGATCTCCTTAATGAGGCGAGATAGTTTGTATGACGCCTTGTAACTCCCTCTCAACTTTCAAGAAAAGTGTGTGTCCTTTTTTAGACAGGTGAATAATTTTTGCTCGTCCATCTTGCGGATCAGGACGTATCTTTACAAGGTTTGATTTTTTTAAGGCTGCAACGAGGTGTGTGATGAGTGGAGGTTCAACAGTAAGCTCCGCGGCTAGATGTGCGGAGCGGCATCCGAGTGTATTCTCGTGGAGAACTCCAATAAGCATCCACTTGAGTGGCGTCAGTGAGTGTTTGATGAGAGTTGGCATCAGAGCATTTTTTACTGTTCGGTATTCTTTTGCGTGCATGCGCAGCACTGCATGTGTCTCAACTTGGGCTTTAAGACCAACTATTTTTTGTAATGCATTTTTAAGCATGGTATATTATATAGTATGCGAAAAAAGCTCATTGTTTTTGGTAGTATCTTGTTGATTTCATCAACAGTCCTTTTCGTGGTGCTTCTCACATTCATGATCATGAAGAGCAGAAATGCCCCAAGTAGAGGAGCGGTTGTTCGTGCCATACAGGAGCTGTCACGCCTTGAGACAGCCTCATTTACCGTGGACACGATCATAGATAAAGGAAACCGTGACAATGTCATTCAAGAGTTTCTGTTCGGAGATAGTATTATCTTGATTGCTCGAGGAGAAGTGATTGCAGGATTTGATCTCTCAAAAGTGACAGAAGATGATATTGAAGTCAACAACACTGAAATTACCGTAAAACTTCCTCCCCCAATGATTCTCACCAGTAGACTTGATAACGAAGCTACGCGCGTCTACGATCGGAAGAAAGGGATATTTACTAGTGGTCAAAAGGATCTTGAGTCACAAGTTCGGACAGAAGCAGATGCACAGATTGTCCAAGAAGCATGCGCAAGCGGTATCTTGGAGAGTGCTTCAACCAATGCCACTCAGCAGATTACAATGGTACTGAACGCACTTGGGTTTGAGAAAGTAAGCGTCACAATACCTCATGGAAACTGTCCCTTGAGTCCGTAACTTGACAATGTTAGCAGTATGGAGAACAATAAGAGTATGCATGACGCAACACCACTGCCGCCTTCTTTGAATCCCCAAGTGTTATATAGTTGGAAAGCCCCCCTTCGTGCATATAAAAAGAGAGGAAAGCTTGTTCTTCGATTTTATCTTGCAGTCGCACTTCTCCTTACTGGAATTATATTTTTCTTGGGCGACCGAATTCTTATTATCCCAATCTGGGCAGTTTTATTTTTATTTTATGTTCTGACTATCACACCGCCACCAGAGGTAGAGAATCGGATTACCAAGTTTGGACTTGAGACAGCAGGCATCACGCTTCGGTGGGATGTCCTTTCTCATTTTTACTTTACCGAGCGATTTGGGTTTACCATTCTTACGGTTGTGACACAAGCGCCCTATTACATGCACGCATATATGGTTATCACAAAGCCCCAAATAAAAAAAGATGTGATGAGGATCCTTGCAGAACATATTGTGTTTCAAGATAAACCACACCTTGGAGTTACTGATAGACTCATAAACCTTCTTTCTCATCTCATCCCAGACGATGAGGAAGATATCCCTGCGAAACTACATGTACACTCAACAGGAGACGGTCGAATTGACGCGGTCAGAGATACGCTTTCATCTTTTTTCCAAAGGTCACGGAAGACATCTCCTTCACCCCAATCTGCCTCGCCCAGTGCATGACACCTTCATCAGTTGATACAAGAAATGCATCTTGTTCAAGAGCAAGCATTATGAGGTCAAAGTCTGCAGCGCTATCAATCGTTCCTGTGCGCGTTGCAGTGCGGAAGCGTTCACGCATTTTGGTCAATATTTTTCCACAGGCCATCTGAAACTCTTTGTGAGGAAGTACTTCTTTGCCCATAAAAAGCTCAGCCCCACGGATCACTTCCTCCTCTGCAACTTTCATGCTTCTGTAGGCTCTCTGACGGTAATCTTCGATAAGTGCGGCGACAATCGAAGCAGGAAGAGACTGTCTTGATATGCTGGGAGATTTGACTGTAAGAAAGCCCAGTATATCTTGTAGCACGTGGTCGTCAGGAGTGTCAAAAAAAGTAGTAATTTCTTGGACTATTGCAGGGGGTGCAAGGTGTTCAAACTCATCCTTTGGCACATTTTGAGATACAGCTTTTAGTGAGTGCACTATATCAATTGTTGTATCTCCCAATCCCATGCGTGCCTCCATATTGAAAAACAGGTTTGTGTCAAGAATATATCGTGTCATATAAGTATTATATCAGGAGCGTGTGTGGGTTTTTGAGTTTTTTGGTATTGTTAATGAAAAATACGCATTTTAAACACACGTTATTCTTCACATAGTTCTCGCACTATATCACATCGATCTTTTCATCACTGTGGGGCAGAGAGTATGAATGTATTAGTTGATATACACCTTTCTTACTTTCTATATGGTGTCTATTGTTCAAATAACATACTAATGAGGGGTGTATACATTACAGGTATATCGGGAAAAATGCGTCAATTTTAATGATATATTCTGATATACTAAATACGGTTGAAATACTACAGATAGTGGTATACATTTGAAATACACCCAAGATATGAAATGTTTATTTTGTCACAATCAAAGCACAGACGTCATTGAAACACGCGTTTCTGAAGATAAGACCACCATCCGGCGACGGAGATCCTGTCAGGCATGTAAGAAGCGCTTCACGACCTATGAGCGAGTTGAAGAGCTCCCAATCATTGTGATCAAGCGGGATGCGCGCCGAGAACGGTTTGATAGGAAGAAGTTATTAAGCGGTGTATTTAAAGCTGTTGGAAAGACAACCGTGACAGCAGAACAAGTTGACCAGATTGTGAGCGATATTGAGCAGGATGTGACTCAGAAAGGGAAGCCAGAGGTCACGAGTGGGTATATAGGAGATCTGGTAGCTGTGCGACTCAAAGGAATAGATAAAGTCGCGTACATCCGATTTGCCTCGGTGTTTAAACGATTCGTTGATGTTGAGGAGTTTGAGAAAGAACTCAAAAAACTTGTCTAAAAATCATTATTAATTACATATATACATGAAACTTAAAGGAGTAGCAGAGAAAGTCTTTTTAGATCGATACTCAAAAAAAGATATTAAAGGAAATCCAATGGAGACAGAACCAGAGGAAATGTGGCGTCGTATCGCCGACTCTGTGGCAGAGGTTGAGAAACCGACACATCGCTCAAAGTGGGCCGATTCATTTTATGAAGCAATGGATCAGTTTAAGTATGTTCCTGGTGGACGTATTCTTGCAGGAGCAGGAACCGGATACTCAGTGACGTATTACAACTGCTTTGTCCTCCCATCACCGAAAGACTCGCGTGGTGGCATTCTTAACACCTTAGGAGAGATGATAGAGATCATGGCACGAGGAGGAGGCGTTGGTATAAATCTTTCCACACTCAGACCAAAAGGCGCACGTGTAGAAAAAGTCAATGGATTTTCTTCAGGACCTTGCAACTGGGCAGAGATATTTTCACTTGCAACAAAAGATATTATTCAACAAGGAGGGACTCGTCGTGGAGCGCTCATGCTTATGCTGTGGGATTGGCATCCAGATATTGAGGAGTTTATAACTGTCAAACAAGACTTGAGTCGTATAAACGGTGCAAATCTTTCGGTTGCTGTCTCTGATTCATTTATGGATGCGGTCAAAAAAGATGAAGACTGGCCACTCATTTTCCCTGATAAAAACGATCCTGATTATGATGCCGACTGGGATGGAGACATTGAAGGATGGAAGGCAAAAGGGAAAAAGATAACTGTCTATAAAGTCGTCAAAGCTCGCAAGATTTGGGAGCTTATTGCAGAGGCAGCATGGAAGTCTGCAGAGCCTGGACTTGTATTTATGGAGAGATACAACAAAATGCACAACAATTATTACTGGAACAAAATCATCTGCGTCAATCCGTGTGGTGAAGAAGGGCTCCCAGGTTGGGGTGTTTGTAATCTCGGTTCGATCAATCTCACCGCATTTGTGAATGATTATCAGGTTGATAAGGCGGGGACATTTGACTTTGAAGAGCTGAGGAAAACTGTCCGTACCGCGGTACGTTTTCAAGACAATGTAGTAGACATGGATCCGTATGTGTTTCCCGGGATTAGGAAGACGCAGCTTGAAGGTGAAAGACGGATAGGTCTTGGGACGATGGGGCTTGGTGATACGCTCATCAAACTCCATATTCGATATGGATCCGAAGACTCGCTCCGTTTTATCGAAAAAGTATACAAGCTTATTGCGCATGAATCATACCGTGCGTCATCTGACCTTGCCAAGGAAAAAGGATCTTTCAAGAAGTTCGATGCCGCAAAATTTGTCAAAAGTGGTTTTATGAAGACGATGCCACCGGAGGTGCGTAAAAAGATTAAAAAGGACGGGATTCGAAACTCGGTTCTTCTTATGCAAGCGCCGACTGGATCAACATCTCTCATGGTTGGGACAACCTCTGGGATAGAGCCCGTGTATGAGTTTGAGTTTACTCGCCGTGATAGGTTGGGCGAACATGCAATCAGGCACCATCTGTACGACGAATGGTACGCAGCTCATGAAGCAGATATGAAATCAGGAGCAGTAAAACGACCCGAGTATTTTTGCTCAGCAAATGATCTTTCACCAGAAGACCATGTGATGGTGCAAGCAGTGATTCAAAAGTATGTTGATGCTTCAATCTCAAAGACCGTGAATGCACCAGCGACTCATACAATAGAAGACGTGAAACGGCTTTATACGATGGCGTACGACCAAGGATTAAAGGGGATTGCCTACATGCGCGAAGGATCACGCCAAGGAGTCCTTGAGCGGAATAAAACGCCTGAAATGGAGAAAAAGGAAGCAGCGGCTGCAGCACAGCTGAAGCTCCCCGCGATCAAACCTCGACCAATGGTTGTTCACGGATCGACATACAAGATCGATACTCCTGTTGGGCGCGCATACATCACGATAAATACCAATGGCAACAACGAACCACATGAGATATTTATGACAATCGGGAAAGCGGGAACAGATGTGTTTGCGATGGCTGAAGGACTTGGGCGCATGGTCTCAATGTACTTCAGGTCTACCGTTCATATATCACCTAAAGAACGTGTAGACAATGTCATCAAGGAGCTTCAAGGCATTGGCGGAGGTCGCACAATGGGCTTTGGGAAAGAACGAGTACGTTCGATGCCAGACGCAGTTGCCAAAGTACTGAAGATGCATTTTGAGTACCTCAGCAGGCAGTCCGAGATACAGAGTTCAAACGGGCATGACAAAGAGGTAGAGCTCGTGAGTGAAGTGACGCAGCCAGCACTCCTTGAAGAACAAGGACAGCAGCTTGTCGCTGATGTTGATACGCCAAGAGAAAAGCACTTTGATATCTGTAAAGAGTGTGGGCAGGCACTTCTTGCACGTGAAGAAGGGTGTGCTAAGTGTTACGGATGCGGATATGCAGAATGTTAAAGTAATTCAAGAAGCTTGATGCGAAGTTGGAAGATATACTCATTAATGATGGACTCAAGCTTCTGATCATACTGTTTCATGTTGTTAAAACCATTTTTTACCGCATTCAGTGGCTTGTCCGTCTTCTCACTTAGTTTGGAGACAGATTCAGGGTTGATGATCTCATGTGCGATTTCTTGTGGTGTTTTTATCTCAATAGGTGGAAGTGTGAGCCGTGGAGTAGCCGAAGGTTCGAGTACCATACCTATAGTTGGTTGTGGATTATTTTGTGTAACTTGGACTGATGTTGGAATGATGGTTGGTTGTCCAGCAGCTTGAGTTGGTATAACTGGAGCTGAAGTTGGTTTATTGGTAGATTGAGGGTTTGGAGTAATTGTTGCCGCAGGTGCAACTGTATTTGTTGGAATAATAGGCGCCGGTGTATTTGTTGGTTGTTGTGAATTTGGGAGTCCTGGCGGAAGACCCCACATGGGTTGTGGTTGTCCGTTTGCATCCGACGTAACACATCCATATGGTCCAGTTATGCCATGGAGATACCAGTACCACCCACATCCCTCACCACCAGACGATCCTTCACAGAGTGATGGATGGCACGCATACCTCTCTTGCCAACAACACAGCCTACTATCTTTGTATTTATATACATCAAAACAACAAGCTGGTTGTTGTTGTGAGCAAAAATTCAAGATAAGTGCGTCAGACATCCGATATCCCGGGTCAATAGAACTATCTCCACATACATTGTCATAACGTGCTTCAATATATGTATTTTGTTCAGTTTTGGGTTTTCGAGAACATCCATCTGGATAACACTTGTCAGCATTGTCGCATTTACACAGAGATGATGCCTGAGTAGAAACCGCTCGTTTTTCATCCCGATTGGCAGTCAGCGAGGAAGTCATCGACACAATGCCAGCCAGCGCGCCAAGAACAAGCAAGGAAATACTGACCGTTAATACATCTTTTTTTTTCATACCTTTCTCCATTATAATGGCAATACATATGTCTATCACAACAAAAACAGGAGATACGGGGATGACGGGTCTTTTTGGCGGAGCTCGCATCAAGAAAGACCACACACAAGTTGAGGCGTACGGCGCGCTAGACGAGGCAACATGCTTTATCGGCTCAGCATATGAATCTCTGTCTGACACTCGTACAAAAGAGTTGTTGACTGATGTTCAGCTCCATATCTATATCATTATGGGGTATCTTGCTGGTGCGGGAATGGATAAAAAAAAGATCGCGGCGCATCTTGTGGTTGTTGACACAAATATAATTACCCTTGAAAAAGAGCTGCCTAAACTTACTCGGTTCATTCTTCCGCAAGGAGGAGAAGCTGCAAGCCGGCTGCATATTGCACGCGCGATGATTCGATCGGCAGAACGGAGAGTTTTCTCATGTGTTGATCAAAAAGAAGAACAGACAGATGAAGACATCGTCATATTGCAGTACCTCAACCGCCTCTCTGATCTCTTTTTTCTTCTTGCACGGAAGTTTTCCACAAATGAAAAACAGACCTAACCATTGCATTCTTACGGAATGAATAGTATCCTACAGTTACATTGAAATTTAGACGTGGAGCATCGATCAGATTTTCTGGTTAAGATGCAACAAAGGAAATGAGGTGTGAATCCTCAACTGTGCCGCAGCGGTAAGAAGAAGGTAGTAGGACGTAGGAAGTAGGTTGTAGTAAAGACACTACTACCTACAAGCTATATTCTAAAACCTTCTTTAAGTCCGAAGACCGACCACGTTCCTCAACCCGAGCAGGAATTTGTATGACTGAAGTCCAGAAATGTGTCGATTGCGTACCAGTTGAAGGTCGAAACGGCATCGAACCATTACCACTAGAAAGCACCTTTCCTCTTGGCCCTGAAATCAGGTTTCGAGCGCTCAATGCTGAACGTCAACTTCACGATCCTGAGTATCTTACTCCAGAACAAGCTGATTATTATCAGCGAGAGAATCTCATCTGTTTTTTATGTGAGTTTGCGGGGAAAGTTCCGTCTAAAAAAATCCCTGGAATATTTACACGTAAGGGTGATCTGAGAATATGCAATCTAGATGTACTCGAAATGGCTGCGAAATCAGCCCGCATAAAAGGTCCAGATTCACGGGAAGCAAGCGAGTTTGAAGGATATCAAAAGGTAGTTGCGGGATTGAAGTTTGGAGCAAACCGGATTGATATTGTATCACCTCCACAACTGGCAAATTATATGCTGAGTTTTTCACTTGAGGTTGGAGATTATGATTATACTCTTGAAGGACGACCGGTGAGTCAGATTGTAACTCGCCTTGATGAAGATATGCGGACCCTTGACGTGAGTAGGAGAGTGTTCGGAGCTCTTGCGCAGAATGCAATGATGCCGAATTATGCAGATAAATTCACTCGACCAGAAGATTTTATCTCAAATCCAATTATAAGTAATACTCAGACAGTTGGAAATCTCGATCGTGCAGTTGCACTCATTGGGATAAGCCAAAACGAGATTAATTATTCAGAGCAATATGAGCGTGAACTTCGTCTGTCATTAGCTCCAATGGTTAATCATTATCTGGAGTTAATAAAAGAATTGTCAACTATAAGTGAGGGTGGCTTGGAATTCCAAAATGGATTTGACGAACTTGATTATACATTACAAACAATGTTTTCTTTGGCAAAGAAGCTTTCGGAAGACATGAAAAGTACGAGTCGATTCCCCCCACGATCTGTTCGCGATATAGTGGCATTACGAAGTACAGATCCGGCGCAGTATTATCTTGAAGCTGCGAAGATGGCACAAGAGTATAGACCAGAGATAGTCGGTGGGACTTCGTGTCCAGCAAGCGTCAATTCAAGCTCAGTTAATCAAATCGCCTCATCATCTTTAAGCCCTCCAACTACATTTCAAGAAATCCTTCAACAAGCATCAGTGAAGTCAGACGAGTTGAAGTGTACGTGCCCTGAATGCGGGAAGAAAGTAGCAGCAAAAATAAAGAATAAGAGAATAACATGCCCAGCGTGCAAAGCAGAAGGTCCTTATAGATGTTAATTTTTTTTCTTCTTCACCTTTCACACTCAATCAAGTACACTTAAAACATGTCAGACGACGAGCAAAAAACAACTAATCACACACCCATCAAGCACCTGATAGATGAGCCTGAGCAGGTTTCGTACTCAAAAGAGGGAGAGCCTATGTCAGGAGAACAGCACATGACATCTGTTGAGTCTGTAGCATCGGAAAAGGAGCCACATATTGAGGACAAGGAGCTTGAAAAGTATTTTGAAGTGACATCAGACGAAGTGTCCATCCATCCAGATCTTAAAAAAGCAGGGTTGCAGTCCATTGAGTCAACATCTCTTGACCCGAAACAGCGTATCCATTTGCCTATTCCTGACGACAAAGTCATGGATGGTCTTGAGCAACCAATCTCGTCATCATATCGTTGGCTTGCAGAGCTTTCCTTATTTATGCTGAAGAGAGCTCATTTATCTCTCAAACGACTTCACGGACATGTCGTTCGAATTATTCAAAAATAAAAAATTAGGTTGTTACCTTGCGAATTTCCTCTTCGAAGCTTTCTTTACTATGGGCTCCTACGAATTGATTTTTGACTGCTCCATCTTTAAAAACAAGGAATGTAGGGATAGAAAAAACAGAGTATTTACCAGCAAGCTCTTGACTTTCGTCAACATTCACCTTTACAAACTTGACGTCTTTTATCTCTTCAGAAAGCTGATCGATGATAGGCGCTGACACTTTGCAAGGTCCACACCAGTCTGCATAAAAATCAACCATAACGACACCTTTGTGTTCAACTACTTCTTTTTGAAATGTATCTTTTGTTGCGTGCGTTACAGCCATGTTATTTTGGTTTAATTTGTATTAGTGCTACATTGTACCTCATTTGAAAACTGAATTCCAATGTACTTGTATTTTTTACTTATGACATACACGCCGATTGTTATAGAAGATTGTGCGTATGTCTTATAAGTAATCATTTTGTTGTGTATTATTCAAAATATAGGGTATACTAGCTACAATCCACAGGAAGACAGCTGAGATTATTTGACATTTCAGCTTGTTATTACAATGATCCTTTGGTATATTATAGGCTATATGGATGAGTATTTTCTTCCGAAGCTTCTTGAACGATTTGTTTCGTTTCTGAAAGACCAAGGAAAATCAAAATTTACGGTAGTTGCGTACAAGAAAGACATTGAGCAATTTATCGGCTTCGTAGCTTCCCAAGAGAAGACAGATATTCGTGATGTCAAAAAAGAGGATATTGAAGGCTTCATTATGAATCTTCTGGAGAAGAAGTACACAAAAAAATCAGCCTCTCGCAAGCTCAACTCAATTCGCACATTTTTCCGGTTTCTCAAACACGAAAGTATTATTAGCGCAAATCCTGCCTTCGATATCTCTCATCCAAAATATGTGCAAACTCCCCCTCGAATTCTTTCCAAAATGGAGTACCGTGCACTTCGAGATGTTGCAAAAGAAGATATCCGGACGTATGCCCTTGTTGAAATCCTTCTTCAGACAGGAATTAAAATAGGAGAGCTTGCGACACTTCACCTCGAGGATGTGGCAGAAACAGATGGAGTCGTACACATTCGCCAGTATGGTAAAAATATCGAGCGAGATGTGCCACTTAACGGAGCTGCTCTCAAAGCGCTTCAATCTTATATAAAAGAACGTGGCGACAATGCAAAAACCGATCATATATTTATCACCCGCACAGGCAACCCTCTGCTCATTCGAAATATTCGTCAGATTATTGACAGATGCTTTCAAGAAGTGGGTATCGAAAGTGCGACTGTCAATGACCTTCGTAATACATTTATCGCACATCAACTTCGCAATGGGGCAACACTTGAGTACATCTCAACAATCGTTGGACACAGACGAATATCTTCGACAGAACGTTTTCTCAACCTCGTAAAGCAGGAGGCAGACCGAAAAGAGAAGCTTGGGGAACTCTGATATACTATTCTTCATGAAACTGACAGTTCACACAGATGGTGGCTCTTTGAATAATCCGGGTCAAGCAGGTATTGGGTTTTTGATCCATGAAGGGACAACACTTTTTCATACACACAGCGAAGCAATCGGCATTGCATCAAACAATGTTGCCGAGTATACCGCCCTCATCCGTGCTCTTACCTACATCAAGGAGCAGATCAGTTCTGGAAAATGGACCGTCGAATCAATCCTCGTGAAGGCGGACTCTGAGCTTATGATCAAGCAAGTTACAGGATTATATAAAGTAAAAAATGCTGATCTTCGGGCGCTCCACTCTCAAGTTAAGATTCTCGAGATGGAGATTGGTATTCCGATCACATATCAACACGTCTTGCGACACTTGAATGCTGAGGCTGATGCGCTTGTGAAAAAAGCCGTTGGGAGATAAAGCCTTTCTCCTTTATACTGAATACATGGATCAACATGCCTTTCCTCGCCAGATTACCTCGTTTGAGTTCAAACTGATTGGGTTTATGACCTTGAAGCAGTTCTTGTATCTTGCCATATTTTTTCCACTCGCATACCTCGTTTACAGTATCGTTCCTGTCCCTATTGTAAATATCCTTCTTGCTGTTATAGTTGGCGGCGCGGGACTTGCATTTGCATTTATCCCCATCCAAGATAGACCTCTTGAGGTATGGCTTCGGAATTTGATAAAACGAATAAACTCACCCACTCAGTATATGTATCATAAGAAAAACAATCCTGTGGGTATTTTGAGCAATCTATACTTTGTTTCGGACCCGCATCTTACGGTGACTCATGTGGATACTAAAGAAAAACTAAACGCATACCTTGCAACGCAAAACAAAACCCAGAATGATCTTCCACTTGATGCTAAAAGGCGCAAACAGGAAATCCATGTAACAGATCTCCTTTCTCAAACAAAAAACACTGACCCATCAACAATTAAAAAAAGTGGTTCATTAACCCAAGGAACAAAAGATGCCCAGCAGGTCTTAAAGCAGCCGTTTGTTTCGGGGACCGTCAAAAACAGACGCAACATCGCTCTTCCTGGTATTCTTGTCACGATTAAATCATCTGCAGGTGAGCAGCTCCGATTGCTGAAAACCAATCCCCACGGCATTTTTGCCACATATAGTCCACTTTCTGAAGGCGAGTATATTTTTGAAGCCAGTGATCCAAACGGGAACTACTTTTTTGATACAATGAATATGCACATAACCAAAGATCAGCAGAACCCAATCATGTTATATTCGAAAGAGATCCTATGACCACGACAAAGCCCACATCCCCCAAAAAATCAACAACGCAGGATTTTATAGAAATTCTAGACATAAAAGATGACATTGTTCTTATGAAAGATTTCTCTGCAGCAACACTCATCGAGTTGGGGGCAGTCAACTTTTGGCTCCTGTCTGCAGAAGATCAGATGTCTATGATCTATACATATGGGAGTCTTCTCAACTCCTTATCATTCCCTGTTGAGATCACGATTATCTCAAAAATGATGAACATATCCTCATATATTGAGTATCTTGAGTCTAAAATATCAACACAGAAAAATGAGCTTATCCGAACGCGACTTGAGGATTATCGTGAGTTTATCAAAATGGTTGTCAAGAAAAATACCGTGATGGAGAAACGATTCTTTTTTGTTGTCCCATTTAATCCACTTGAGATGGGTGTCACGGGAGCACGCGCTCAACATTACAGCACAGAGTACATCTACAATCGAGCAAAAACATCATTATATCCGAAGCGAGACCATCTCTTGCGGCTTCTTGCAAAAGTAGGACTCAAGCCAACAGTGATGCAGAAGCAAGAGTTGACTGAGCTTTTTTACAATCTATACAACCCATCGGCGACAGGAAAGCGACTTGCTCCAATTGAGAGTTATACTGACGTTGTCTTAACGAACGGATAATTTGATGGAACATTATAGACAATAAATATGTTTGGATTAAATAAAAAAAACACAAAAAATAAGAAGTTGAGCACTTCACTGCCTCCCCACGCACAAAAAGTGGCAGATGTTTTGGCAAAAGGAGATTTGAGTGTGCGGGATCTGATAGCGCCGTCTTATGTTGAGGTGGACTTTAATCATATTAAAATTGACGCCAAGTATTACCGCACACTTTTTGTCGTTGGCTATCCACGCTATGTAAGTGCAAACTGGCTCCAGTCACTGATTACGTATGATCATCCTCTCAGCATCTCCATGTTTATCTACCCTTCAGAGTCGAAAGAGATTTTGAATGAATTAAAACGAAAAATTGCAGAACTCCAAGCAACAATTGACTCTGATATGAAGGCGGGGAAAGTCGTTGATCCGACAGTACAAGTCACGCTGGACGACGCACTTGCTGTGCAGGCAGAGCTCGCAAAAGGGGCTGAACGTTTTTTCCAGTTTGGTATCTATATTACGATTCCTGCTGACTCAGAAAAAGAACTCGATACCGTGACCAAAGAAATTGACTCAACACTATCTTCACTTCTTATCGTCTCAAAGCAGGCGACTCTCGAGCAAGAAGAAGGGTTTAAATCAACACTTCCTCTCTTTCGTGACAAACTCAGTCAGTGGCGGAACGTTGACACAACCTCACTTGCGATGACGTTTCCTTTTTCGACAGCGTCTCTTACTCGTAATGAAGGGATACTCTATGGATTAAATCAACACGACGGAAGTCTCATTATCTTTGATCGCTTTACCCTTGAAAATGCAAATGCAGTGATTCTGGGGAAGTCGGGAGGCGGAAAAAGCTTTATGGTGAAGCTAGAAGCGCTCCGATCACTCATGATGGGCACAGATGTCATCATTCTTGACCCAGAGAATGAGTATCGCACTCTCTGTAAAAATCTTGGCGGGGAGTTTGTTGACTTCTCAGCAAGCTCAGAGTACAAACTTAATCCTTTTGACCTCAATACCGAGCAACCAGATCCGGACGAGCTTTCAAACAAAATCCTCGACCTCCACTCTCTGATGCGTGTGATAATGGGCGAACTGACACCTTCTCAAGATGCGCTTCTTGACCGTGCTCTTGTTCTCACATACAGGGAAAAGAATATTACACAAGATCCAGAGACGTTCAAAAATGAACCACCACTTCTTGAAGATCTTTATAAAATATTTATTGGAATGGAGGCCATTGAGGCGCGAGGGATGGCCGATCGCCTTGAAAAATTTGTGCGCGGGTCGGCGGCTGGTATTTTCAATAGCATTTCAAACTTTGACATCAAAAATAGCTTTACTGTATTTGGAATTCGCGATCTTGAGGAAAATCTCCGACCAGTTGCAATGTATATCATCTTGGACTACATCTGGCACCGAGTACGGCGTGGTGACCCAAAAAAGCGTGTTCTCATCGTTGACGAGGCGTGGTACCTCATCAGGAATAAAGATTCCGCATCATATCTTCACAACTTTGCAAAGCGTGCTCGGAAGTACAAGCTGGGAATGACAACTATCACACAAGACGTTGAGGACTTCCTTGCAACCGAAGAGGGAAAAGCAATCATCACAAACTCAAGTATGCAGATCATTCTCAAGCAGTCGACAGCTGCAGTCGACAAAATAACCAAAACATTTTACCTCACTGGTGGTGAGAAGCACTTTCTCCTTTCAGCAGGAGTTGGCGAAGGACTCTTTTTTGCCGGGCAGTCACACGTGGGATTTCAAGTTATTGCTTCAGATGAGGAAAAACGTCTGATTGAGTAAGCTTCTAAAACAAGAATGAATAGAAACTTTCCACTTTTTGAAAAAGGAAGCACAGGCTCAATCAGCTTTGCTCGAGCACCAGAAAGCTCATCCCGATTTTTCTTTCTTCTTTACGTCACTGGCGTAAGTATCTTCTTTTTGCTTGTTATTTTAAAGCTTTTTCAACTAACGGTTGTCAAAGGAGATTACTATGCTGGGCTTGCAGATGACAACCGAGTACATGAAGTGATGATTGAGGCTCCACGCGGATCTATCAGTGATAGAAAAGGTGTAGCGCTTGCATCAAATAATATGTCAGATGTTGACTCTGGAGATGACAGGGTTGTCTCGAAAAGGAGTTACTATAACGGTCAAAGATCAAGTCATGTTCTCGGGTACCGGCAAATAGCTGATGTAGATGATCTCAAAAACGATGACTGTCTCAACAAGCTGAAACTTGGAGACAAGACAGGAAAAAAAGGAGTAGAACAGCTTTTTGAGTGCGAGCTTCGAGGAGAGCGAGGCAAGAAGCTCGTAGAGGTTGATGCACATGGAAAATCCATCAAAACTCTCAGTATTCTTCCACCGAAACCAGGTCGAGATATTCAACTCGCCCTCGACTCATTCTTACAAGAGAAAGCTCACACGCTTCTTGAGGGGAAGCGTGGTGCTGTGGTAGGTCTCAAGCCACAGACGGGAGAAGTTCTCATCCTTGAGTCAGCACCGGGATTTGATCCTCAAGTATTTGAAGACGGGGATAGCAAGACTGCAGGAGAGCTGATTCTTGATCTGGACAAGCCACTTTTCAATCGAGCGCTCGAAGGAAACTACCCACCTGGCTCTGTCTTCAAAATGTTTGTTGCAGCTGCTGGTCTTGAAGAGGGTGTTATTACTGCTGAAGATACTATCACAGACAACGGTGTTCTTGAGGCAGGTCCTCTGAAGTTTCACAACTGGTACTACCTTGAGTATGGTCGAACCGAAGGTGAAGTTAACTTAGTAAAATCTCTCCAACGGTCAAATGATATTTATTACTATCTTTTGGGTGGAAAGCTTGGACCGGAGCGTATCCGTAAATGGGCAGAGCTGTTTGGATTTCAAGGGAAAACAGGGATTGGGCTTCAGGAAATCGAAGGGATTATCCCATCTTCTTTTTGGAAGGAGCAGGTTCTGAAAGAGAAGTGGTATCTGGGAGATACATACAACTTGTCAATTGGTCAGGGTTATGTGACCACAACTCCTATGCAGATTGCGGTTGCAACTTCAGTGTTTGCAAATGGGGGGAATCTCTGCCAACCTCGTCTCTTGAAATCACAATCTTCAAAGGATGTATCATGCACAAAGGTACCCATTTCTGACGCGACGTATGGTGTGATCCGTACCGGGATGAAAGCAGCTTGTGAGTCTGGAGGAACCGGATATCCTTTTTTTGATTTTCGCGTAGGAGATGCGATTGGAGAACGAGTTGAGGTGGGCTGTAAGACTGGAACCGCCGAGTCTCATGCCGCTTCAGGAAAGCCGCTCGCATGGTTTACCGTGTTTGCCCCATTTGAAAACCCAGAGATTGTGCTCACAGTGCTCGTCGAAGAGGGTGGTCAAGGATCAGATGCAGCAGCACCGATTGCAAAAGACATATTAAAAGCATATTTTGAGAGAGTGGAATAGAAATGTCTTACTCACAAGTTCTTTTTAGCAGTTAATCAAGTTATTAATATGAACTCGAAAGGGATAATGTTTGGCACGTACAAAGATATACTATCTCTACGTTCCTACATCGTTAATCAATCGCCACAATCTTCAGCCTATTTCGATTTGCATCGCGCTACTGATGCTCGGAAGGGGGTCGACCACTGGAGAAAAGGTCTTCCAGTGTCTCAAAAGGAGGAGAAAAGTTACTTTGCACATGTGCCATATCCGTATAACTCCGATGAACTTTCTGAAGAAGCATACACGCGATTATTGAGAGAGTACGGTGATAGTATCTCAAAAATTTCTATTGTAGACAAGAACTTACTTGAGTGGACGAAGAATGCACCGACGAAAGACCGCATACTGGCAACTGGAGGTGCATGTGCCCTCGAGAGTCTTGATACAAAAATAATCCAATTTCTTCAGCAACAACCATATGCCACAAAGAATATTAAGCAATATGTCGAAGATGTAATTTCAACTTTTCCGACGTGGACGCAGATTACTGGAGCACTTGTGCCAGCCAGCCCAGTAAGTATTTTTTATGACGAGACATTCCCATGGCATAAGCGTATTGCTGAATATGGGATCCTTGATGCCGAAGAGGTCACACAAAGGTTATATGATCGTATTTTTGAGTCAGTTGAACGTTATGCAAAATTATATAATCCTCAAAATATTGTACTGAAAGTACCTTTTGTTGACCTGAATTTATTAAAAACTGGTAAGTTTGATGAATGGTTTGCTCGGACAGAGATATATAAGGAGAATCTAGTAAGGCGATTTAACCTCACGAAACAAGCATTTGATGAATCAAATTATATGAAAGCATGGGTTGAGTACACGTATAATGGTCCGGATATATTAGCTGTAACAAAGTCAGTTGTACAAAATAAATATAATAAAATATTTCAAGAATATAGCTTGCAAGATGCAACGATTCACGTTCGAGGGAAGCAGGTGGATCATCTCGATTCAGAAAGAATGAACGTGTGGATGCATGCCGTTATACTTGGAAATGATAACAGAAAAATCATCGTTGAAAGAAAAGATTCTCTTCTGACGCCACACCATCTTCAAGCGATCTCAATCTATGAGTGGTATAGAGATAATTATGACAAATATAGAGACATTGGCTTTGTTGGGTTTTTAGACCATATATTTAAAGGGAATATCTCACATGAAAGTGTTGATGTGCCGCGCAATATATTGAGAGAGGCTGCAAAAAAGCGCTCATTTACAGATATTATTCAAACTCCACTCCGTCTGCACAACGGAAACGTACAAGAGGTTTTTAAGCTGCTGGAGTATTTTAAAAGCCCACACATTGTTTCATTCTCAAAAGAATTGCTCGTTTCGTTTGTAGAGATGAAGGACGCGATTGGCAAAAAGAAAAAGAAAATCACTAAATTGCAACTATTCATGGATAGTATGAAAGCTATTAACAATCTCATTCTTGGAATGGGTCAATTTGGTAGCTCAGATGATCTTTTAACCTCATCAAAGATTGAATCGAAGGGTCTTGGGCTGATCAGACTTCGCTATAAGGCGGACTGGTTTATAAATAAATACATTGCTAAATATAAAATAAATCAGTCCTCAGACGACTTAATAGAAAAAGCATTAAAATATGTCACTTCTAAAGATACTTTTATAAATGATGAAACTTCTCATTTTCTTAAATTTTTTGCAAAGAGGTTGAGTGAAGACAGGAAGATATACGCAAAAGACCTCGGCAACCTACAGGTTGAAATAGCAACTCTTCAGGAACTGCACAAAGAGTTATTAACACTTGTATCATCTAAAATATCTCGACACCAACATTCGAATAAGTATTTAAAATATATTGATATACTACCACTTGGTAAAAACCTCTTTGTGTCATATATGCTACAGTTTTTGTTTGTTCCTATTATCAGAGATGCGCTTATTGAAATTGTCGAAATAGATAAAAATAAGAAGCTCCCAGTAGATGAGAAGGAGCATGGGATTATTAATATAATCTCGCAAATTGCGCCTCATTTAGAGGAAATCATTTTATACGTTATGAAAGGTGGTGAATATCCACAGAAAACTCTTTTTGAAGCTCAATATGCGAGTAGTATTTGATAATAACCGAGTCATATAGTAATATTTCCATATATGAAAGTATTCTTTACTGCCACATACACAGGAAAAGATGAATTTGCAGATCTTTATAAAGCAATTTATGATGAAATTGCTCATCTGGGATATGATCATGTGAATGATGAGGTGATAACTACTACTTATAATGCCTTCACCGAAAAAATGTCTGTAGGGCGAAAGGCGCAGTTAGAAAATTTTCATCAGAAGATGGGGAATATTCAATCTGCAGATATTTGCATTGTTGAGACATCGATCCATAGTTTTGGTTCTGGATTTATAGTCCAGAAATCTTTGGAGATGGCAAAACCAACTATAGTTCTTTATTATAAAAACAATATCCCATTCTTTTTAAATGGAGTCGATGATGACAAGCTCGTTGTCAAGAGTTATGATAAGGATAACTACCACAAAGTACTCAGAGATGCCTTCAATGTTGCTCGTGAAAAGCGAGACAAACGATTTAACTTCTTTCTTAGTCCAAAGCTGCTCAACTACATCGAAGATGCAAGCAAAGGTCGCGGAATCACAAAATCAAAACTTCTCCGCGACATGATTGTGCTCCATATGAGAGAAAACAAAGAGTCCGCCGAAGAGTAGGGACATGTACACTTCTTCAGATTTTTCTGCATACTGAACAGTAACTATCACCAGCTTCCATATTTTTATCCACTTCTGCTGCAAATAATTGCTTCTCATTCGAAAATCCAAGTATGCTTTTATCATCAGAAGAAAGCTCATGAAAATTTTCAAACTCAAGATGGCTTGCCCTTTTTTGTTCTTGAGTAACAGTTGAGATGCGTTCATATACTTTTTTTTCTTGGGCTCTCACTGGTTCACGGTGAACAATGCGCTCAAAGTCCGCGAGTATCCGCTCATAATCTGAGTAAACATCATATGTTTTTTGATAGGTGATGCTCACTGCTCGGGGATGGTTTGCAAGCAAAGTTTCTTTATAAGACGGTTGGGCTATCTCTGAAAGTATGTGAGGAGTCTCGATGAATTGACATAGATCAAGCACATCTCGGGAGGTACTCCCGATGTAAATGGTATCGTCCCAGGCAGATGAGCCGATATGTGGTGTACTGCGAATATCGAACACTTCATCATATAGGTTAAATTTCTTTTTAAGAAGCTGCGCATACTTTTCTTCGTGTGTCTTTGGATTTTTCACGTTAAAAGCACGCGATATATCTGATTCAACATAGGGGGTATTTAGCATTACTGCATAAGGATTTCCTATGAGGACGTCCCATTCTGCCTTATCTGTCTGCCCGTAGGGATAATCTTGAAATAATTTGTGCCCTGCAAGATCATTGCCATGCAAACAGGCTATAAAGAGGATTTTTTTCATAAAAATATGAAATTTATAATTTTAGTGCTTTCTGGTCGCAAGGTACTTCAAAGGAAGTCCTATCAAGATATAAATGAGTAGAAATGGTCCAAGCACTCCCGCACAGATGATAAGCAAGAGGTACTCTCCTCGATTCATACATATTGAAAACTTATAGTACTTCAGTATATTGACAGGAATGCAGTATTTGAATGACGAAACTGTCAGGAATCTTGACGATTTGTAGTATAATTTCATCATGGTCCACAATCTGAAACCGGCTAGCTTTGGGAGTCTCTTTAGAAAATTTCGCCTGAAAGCAGAGATTGAGAGCCTGAGAGAGTTTGGCGATCTTCTTGCTGAGGAAGGGTATATCTACGAAACAAGTATCTTCACGAGGTGGCAGAAAGATGAGCGCACTCCAAAAGATCGGAAGCTTCTTCTTACGATCTTGAAGATATTTGCAAGAGGTGGAGGGATAGCGGGCATTGATGAAGCAAACATGCTTGTTGAAGGAGCGGGACAGAGAGGGCTTGATTTGGGAGAATTTATCCCGCTAAGCATACCCCTAGATGTTTCTTTGGAACCAAATCTGCGAACGGCGCTAGGAAGCCTGCTAAGAAGCTTTAGACTAGAGAAACGAATTACTTATTCAGAAATTTCTCTCGCGATGGGTTGGAGGAATATGTCGATGTTCGAATACATTGAATCGGGCAAGCTGATTAAGCCAGAAAGAGGCGATATTGATAAATTATGCAAAGTTCTATGTTTAAATACTATCGAAAAAAACAAAATCCTTTATGTCGGAGGGTATCTACCAACTAATAAAGAAATATTGGCAATTAGGAGGAGGACTAAAAATACTTTAGAGGCATGGCAATATCCAGCAGTTCTGATTGACTATAGTTGGAGAATAATAGCTGAAAACAGTAAAAGTAAAATGCTCTACAATTATAGTAATGAGATATTGGATAGAATCACTCGAGAAACCCCTTCAATTATAGAACTGCAGTTTGATAAGGAGATGTCAGTATATAGTAAATTAAATCAGACAGAACAGAGGAGATTTAGAAAGGATTTAATACAAATGTTAATACAATTTCAACTTGTTAACCATTTACACCGAGGTGAATATTGGTATAAAAATCTAATTTCCAAAATGAAAAAAAATAACCTTTTTGCTGAAATGTGGAAAAAATCTCTAGACACAACTACAGATAAAATAATTAAAGAAGGAACTAAATTTTTCCCAACTAAAGATAGTGACTTTAGATTAAAGTTGAGATTCATTCTAGTTCCACTTATTGAGGATCCTAGGTTTGAGATAGAGTTTCATTTTCCCATTGATGATAGCTCAAGTAACTATTTTCGTTCACACTTCGAGAAATAGATTTCGTACATTTAATCTAACCATTCTGTCGCTTTGTAAGGTGAATTATTCTAATAAAAACAAGCTTAAATTTCATTTAGATAATAATTAATAAATTCGTCATGAACTCTCCAAGAGATTTCGATCCCAATGCCTACTTTCACTTATCTCATAATCAGGATAAAATTAATTTCATTTTGCAATATGGAATTCTCGCACCTTCAACTCATAACACGCAGCCATGGCTATTCGATATAAGCGATAGATATTGTGAAATATCCCTTAATCAAGCTAAGGAGCTGTCTTTCGCTGATAATAAAAAAAGGAATATGCTCATAAGCATAGGTTGTTGTGTTGAGAATATTATTCTTGTTTCAAGATATTTCAATATTTTTGATTCAATGGAAATTCTCAAAGGACCACCTATTGTTGTAAGGATTTTTTTCAATTTTTCTAATGAAAAAACCAATTTTAATTTAAAACATTTTCTTAATACTATTCAAACCAGACAAAATATTAGAGGTGCATTTAATTGCTTGCCGGTTAGCTCAGATGTCATTATGCAATTAGAGAAAGTAGGATTAGAATATAAGGACGTAGGTCTTAGAATAATTACGGATCAGCAACAAATGCAAATTGTTGAGAGACTAACGATTGAAGGCGCGCTAATAGCGTCCAGCAACCCTGGATTTCGTCAAGAGATGTCTCATTGGATTATTAATAACCACTCAAAGCGAAAAGAGGGGATGCCTGGGTATTCTCTTAATGTTCCGTATCCAATATCTTTGATACTACCATTTCTTATTAGAAGATTAAATCTAGGGAGGATCACATCTCGACTTATAAGAAAAAATTTCTCTTCCGCAAAAATTGTTGTAGTAGTTACTACAAAAGGAAGAAGTGCGGAAGAGTTGATTCAAGTTGGAAGACTTTCAGAAAGGCTAATGTTAGAGCTACAATCACAAAAAATCCAAACTTCAATAGCTGTAGCAAGTGTAGAAGTCGATGATATAAGACAAAGATTAAAGGACAAGCTTTTAATATCAGAAGAACCTCAATTTATTTTTACTGCAGGGTTTACTGATAAAATTCGCAAATTCACACCAAGATTTTCAGTAGATGAAAAAATGCAGCAACATGGCTTATGAAAAAATTTAAAAATAAACCAAATATAGAACAACAGAAAATATATTCTGCCACAAGTAGCTATTGGAAGATAAGGCAAGAAAAAAATAACATAGATTTATTTCAGAATGTTGCAAGCCGAGTTCCAGCCTACAATGATTTCTTAAAGATAAATCATATAGATCCCAAGAAAATTAGAACAAGTCAAGATTTTTTACTGGTTCCACAAATTAATAAGAAGAATTACATACAAAAATATTCTCTTAAAGATCTGTGTTGGGATGGAACAATTGAAAAACCTCTGGTTTTGACAGCAACTTCTGGTTCAACTGGAAAACCAAGTTATTTTGTTCGTGGGAGTAATTTAGATGAGCAGTATTCTATTTCAATTCAGAAATATCTACAGGCTAGTAGCCATGGTTACGGGAAACCAATATTGGTCATAATATGTTTTGGTATGGGAATCTGGATCGGGGGAGTAATTACATACAAGGCATATGAAATAGCATCAAATAGGTGCAATTTTCCAGTGTCGATAATCACTCCTGGAATAAATAAAAAAGAAATATTCGCGGCATTGAAAAAATTGTCTCCACAATATCATCAAACAGTGCTGGTAGGGTATGCTCCGTTTCTTAAAGATATAGTCGACCAATCACAGTCAGAGGGTGTTGAATTAAAAAAACTTCGGGTCCGTTTTATGTTTGCTGCAGAAGCCGTTACTGAAGAGGTCAGAGATTACTTGGCAAAAGCGGCTGGAGTTAAAGATATTTGCCGTGATTTTATGAATGTTTATGGGAGTGCAGATATGGGAGCAATGGCAGATGAGGATTGTACGAGTATACTGATAAAACGATTAATTAGAAATAGTGAAGGAATATCTAATGATTTATTTTCCTCAATAAATAAGACGCCCACTCTTGCGCAATATAATCCTGAGTTTATTAATTTTGAGTCAGTTGGAGGAGAAATATTACTCACTGGAGATAGTGCTATTCCATTAGTTCGCTATAGTATTGGAGATAATGGTGGGGTTTATACACACGACGAGCTTACAACCAAGCTTAAAAATAGTGGAATCGATGTTTCTGCGGAGATTGTAAAGAGAGGATTACAAGAATGCGCTTCTCAACTTCCCTTCGTCTTCATATATGAGAGAATTGATTTTTCAACATCTCTATATGGTCTGAATATCTATCCTGAATGGATTAAAAAAGCAATTGTTTCTTCAGACATGAGTCATTATTCATCAGGCAAGTTTACCATGACTACGAAATACGATGAAGATAACAATCAATATTTAGAAGTGAATATAGAATTAAAGAAGAACATCAGGGTTTCTGAACTTGCTAAGCGTAAAGCAGTTCACACACTTATTTCGCACTTAATGCACTCAAGTTCAGAATACAGAGAGTTACTTCATCAACTAAAGGATAGAGCGCATCCTCGTGTAGTATTTTGGACTTCTGAGGATTCATTATATTTTCAACCTGGAATTAAACAAAAATGGGTAAAATAGATCACGATATTTCTCAACCGAAAATTTATTTTTCTCCTCCGAAATTTAAAAAAAATGTTTCTACGACTGATCTATATGAGAGTTCTATTCGTGAATTGTTCATAATTGAATACCCGGAATATAAAGGTACGATCAATTTCTCAGAGAGAGATTTTTATGAGTACAAGAAAAACAAAAAATTTAAAAAAATATGGATTTTTTTCCCAGATATACAACATTTAATAATTACAGTTAGTGAAGAAAACTACTTTTTAATTCGCACTGCAAGAAATAGGAATATTATTACTCATGAAGAACAGAAAAAATACAGAGCATGCACAGTTGGAATAATTGGACTATCGATAGGCTCGATAATATTGTCATCTCTTGTCGCAACAGGAGGTCCCAAGAGAATTAAAATTGCTGACGATGATGTAATTGACATTTCAAATTTGAATAGAATGTGGGCAAGTCTGGTAGATGTTGGTAGAGCGAAAATAGATATAGCTGCAAAAAATACATGGAGACTTGATCCATTTGCAGAAATATCAAAATATAGGGTAAAAATCTCAGAGGCTACAATAAAAGAATTTTTATGTGAAAATCCTCCAATTGATGTTTTTATCGATGCAATGGATAGCTTACCATTAAAGATATATGCACGTACTATCTGTAGAGAAAAGGGTATTCCAGTAATTATGGCAACAAGTAATGGAGATGGCGTAATATTAGATGTCGAGAGATTTGATCTAGATAAAGGAGCTCCAATTTTTCATGGGAGATTAGGAAAGGTTAAATCGGAAGATTTTGCATACTTTACCTATAATGAATGGGTAGAAAAGGCTATTGCAATAGTCGATCCAAATCTTTTGACTAAAAGAGTATCAGAATCAATTTTGGAGCTGAATAAAAGCATTTCCGGGATCCCTCAACTTTCTACAACTGTTCAAATTGGCGCAGCAGCAACTTCTTTTGTTGTTCGAAAAATCGCTAACGATCAAAATTTACCATCAGGTCGATATATTTTTGGTCTTGAATCATTAAATGAACATATCACATAGTTGTTAGAGTTGATATTTGGTAATATCATAATATAGCAAGCTACCAATTAAAAGGTTTATTATGGATTTGATCATCGCTTCGTTTACTGCAATTGTCAGTACAATACTTTCAATATTTGTATATCTCATAAATGTTAAAAGTGCTACAAATCGTTATTTTAGTGGTTTTATACTTACTTTAGGTCTTTACTCGCTTTTTAATTATTTATCCTCTCAGGCTGTGACAAATACTGAAGCATTCTATTGGTCCAAATTTGTCATGTACTCAATTATTCCCATTGGACCATTGTTCTATTTTTTTGTAAAAACTTTTCCTGAAGCCACATCTCAGATTAGTATAAGAATAAGAATATTTTTATATGTCTTTATGGCAGTCCAAATCCCACTTATTGCCCTGAATATAACACTTAGTTCTGTTGAGGTTATTAACAGTAGGTTACTTATCCATCCGGGTCTGGGAATAATTCCCATGCTATTGATGCATGTTGGAACAATAATGACTGGTGCATACTTATTGGTAAAAAAGTATAGGAATGCAACAGGTTTGCTTAAAATACAGCTACAATATATTACCTTCGGTATATTAGTGAGTTTGATACTTACTATAATTGTAACTGCAGTTTTTGGTGTTCTCTTTAATTTCACGGCATTGATTCCAATTAGTCCATTATTTTTACTGATTGGAGCTGGAACAATCACGTACACAATCGCCCGTCATCGTTTTCTCGACATCCGTCTTATCATTGTCCGATCTCTCGCATATATACTTCTCCTTCTCTTTATCTCTATCGGCTATATTGCCATATTGTTTGACGTTGCATTCTTCTTCAATAAGCAAGAGCCTTCGTGGGAGAATCTCAAGGCGCTTATTATTCCTGCAATTCTTGCATTATTTTTCGCGGTTACATTTCAGCCATTGCGGAGGATTTTTGAGAAGCTGACAGATAAAGTATTCTATCGAGATAATTATGATTCCAATGACCTCTTATGGTCGCTGAGTCGTGTCATGGCATCAACACTTGATCTCAAGGAACTTGCAGAAAGTATATTGAAGCGCCTCATGGGTGCACTTCGGGTGAACTATGGTTCAATTGTCCTTGTCAGAGATAAGTCAATTTACTGGGCTCAAAGTGAAGGAGACGTCTCTCACCATCCATTCAAAAACACGGATATTTATCGGCTTGTCTACGATTCATACCATGCGACACGTCACAAAGAACATATTTATATCTTTGAAGAGCTCTCAGAGACAAAGATAAAGAAGCTCATGAGGGAGCAAGATATCACGATTATCATACCGCTCACTGTGAGAAAAGAGCTTGTCGGAGGGCTTCTTTTGGGGCAAAAATCTTCAGGAGCAATATACTCTTCAGAGGATATTGAGGTTCTCAAGATTGTCGCACCAGAGATTGCTGTCGCTGTTAAAAACTCGCTTTCTTATGATGAGATAAAAAAATTCAATGTAACTCTTGAAGATGAGGTTCGCCGTGCGACCAAAAGACTTCGATCTGCAAACAATCGCTTAAAAGAGCTTGATCTTCTCAAAGATGAGTTTGTCTCTATCGCTTCACACGAGCTCCGAACCCCGATGACTGCAATAAAAAGCTACCTTTGGTTGGCACTCCATGAGCCAAACCAGACCATAAAGGCTCCATTGAAAAAATACCTCAATATCTCATACAACTCAACCGAGCGATTGATTCGACTTGTCAATGATATGTTGACCGTCTCACGGATCGAGCGGAATAAAATAGAGTTAAAACTCGAGCCAGTAGACATACTCGAAGTAGCACAGCTTGTCTATGACGAGCTCAAGATCACAGCAGATGAGAAAGACATCGTATTTATCTTTAACCATCCAAAGGAGAAACTTATGGTCAATGGAGACAAGGAAAAGCTGAGAGAAGTCATCCAAAACATTGTCGGCAATGCGCTCAAGTTTACCCCAGAAAAAGGAAGCATCACCATCGCTGCCAAACTACAGAAGGATATGATCAGTGTTGATATCAAAGATACTGCATCAGGAATACCAAAAGATTCAATAGGAAAGCTCTTTCAAAAGTTTAGCAAGATTGAGTATTCATACTCAAAACACAGTAGTCAACCTGGAACAGGGCTGGGGCTTTATATCTCCAAGCAGATTGTTTCTTTACACAAGGGTGATATTGCAGTACAATCTGAGGTAGGTGTTGGAAGTATCTTTTCAGTTATGTTGCCGCTATTGAATAAACATAAGGGAGGTGAAAAATCTTAAAATGAACACAAAGCCTATACAAATACTTGTCGTTGAAGATGAAGAATACCTGAGGGATTTATATGTACAGATACTGGCACAAGAAGGGTATCAAGTGACATCTGCTGTCAACGGAGAGGATGCGTACAATTTGCTCACGAAGAACACCTATGCGCTTGTCCTTCTTGACATCATTTTACCCAAAATGGATGGGTTACAAGTTCTTGATAAGCTGAAGACAAAGGGAGCCACTGGAAACAAGCATATCGTTCTTCTTTCGAACTTGGGTCAAGACCTTGTCGTTGCAAAAGCAATGGAATTTGGGATCCGCGGATATATGGTAAAAAGTGACTATACTCCTGATGAACTTCTCAAAGAAGTGAAGGGGTACTTGAACAATGAGCCAGTTAAATCAAGTCTTGCAGTTTAATACATACTATGAAGGAATATTTTTACCAAAAAGGACAATCTCTCATCATGCTTGTTCTCATGATTGCTATTGTGCTTGCAATTGTGAGCGCTGCCTCGTATCGTCTCACAACACAAACTCAAAGCACAACCCAGCAAGAAGGATCTATCAGGGCACTCGCGGCAGCTGATACGGGGATTGAGTTTGGGATTAAGAAAGCAAATACGACAGATACTCAATCAATTTATTCATACGAAGACTTGGCAATAACCCTCCCAGGGATTGATAAAACGCGAAGCAGAATTCTCATCACAGATACAGATTCTGACTTTGTCTCTCCGATTGTTGAGAAAGATGCGCAGTATACCTATTATGTCAAAGATGTAAGCAATACCACAGACATGTCCACGGATACCGTAGATATATCCATATTGTTCCACTCAGAAGGAGGAACAAACTGTACGTTACCTCGAGCACAGCCTGCATTTGAGGTAACATATATTTACAATCCAGGAGGAGCTGGAAGCAACATGAAGCGAACAGTTGTTGAACCGTGCGCGTCCGGCTCAGAGGTCATTACTGGATCGGGATTTACCCCGACCACTCCGGGTCCGTTTACCCTCACGACAGATCAGATATATACCTTTGAACGTAAGATGACAGTGAAAGCGACAACTCAAGGGATGTCAAATCTCAGGTTGATTATCGTGAGATCACTCTTTGGACCCTCACGACTGGGCTTTTCTGGAACTGGTCTACCCTCACAAGGAAAGCAGATTCAGGCGGAGGCTTACACGATCGGAGGACCATCAAAAATCATCACTGTTTTCCAATCTCGCCCTCAGATTCCTGCTGAGTTTTTTGTCACGACATTCTAAGTAAACCGCTCGAAGTGTATTTGGGATGAAGGTATCTGGAGTTTTAGAAGGTCTTCTCGCAATGCTTCAACGACATGTCTTCCTCCACACAGGAAGTACTGATGTGTTGAGAGGACTTCAGTACTTTCTTGAAGCCCTGCCGTTACGCGTCCAATCATGCAGCTTTCGTCTGCGATAGACACTTCTCGTGAAAGACATACAGAAAATGAGAAGTTTGTATACTCTTGAACAAGCTTCTTAAGCTCAGGGATAAGATACAGATCTTTTGCATACTTCATTCCCCATAAGAGTTTAAAAGGTGTTGTTGAATCCGTGGGAAGAATGGATTTGAGAATACTATACATGGGGGCGATTCCTGTGCCAGTTGCAAGCATCGTGACCGGCCTATCTGTCGGAGTATAGGTAAAGAGTCCAGCAGCTCCTTGAAGGGTTGTTTTTTGACCAACTGAAAGGTTTTTTACGTGTATGCTTCCTACACCATTCGGGACAATCTCAATAATAAAGTCAAGTGTCTTTTCTGTGGGTGAGGATGCGATCGAGTAGAGTCTGCGTGCAGGATGGGCAACATCGACGGTAGGAACATGAAAAATCATATACTGACCAGCTTGGTATGTCCATGAAGGATCTTCAGGCAGAGAAAACCTGAGAAGGAGGATTTCCGGTGCGATCTCTTTTTTCTCAATCAGTGTGGCTTCGTAAGTAATGAGCATGAAATATTATATCAGATCAAAGTTTTGCTCTCTGGTTGATTGCTGCCTCAACAAGCTCCACAGGTTTTCCAAACTTGAGCCTTGAGAGCTGTATCACAGCTTGTGCAATTTTCTCATTACGTCCCGCCTTGAGCTCGTCCATATCTTTGGTCATATCGACAGAGAATGGCTCCACGGGTTCATTGTTTACAATTGTTTTCATGTATGCGTGAAAACGCTCAATATTGATCAAATCACTTTCATTGAAACGTGGCTGAAACTCACGAGCGAGGTAGGATGCATCAGTCACACCAACACGGAACGAGACCATTGTTCCCACATTTCCGAAGACTGCATTTTTGACTTCTTCATCCATCTGTCCGATAAACTGATTTGCCACTGTCAGTCCAAGATGGTACTTTCGAGCCTCGGATAAAATAACAGCAAAGTCAGGTGTTGCGAAGTTTTGGAACTCGTCTACGTACAGGAAAAAATCGCGCCGCTCTTCTTCTGGTGTGTCAACACGACTCATTGCTGCAGCAAGTATTTTAGGAATAATGAGGAGCCCGAGGAATGTTGAGTTCTCTTCGCCAAGTTTTCCTTTAGAAAGATTGATTAAAAGAATTTTGCCATCATCCATCACCCGACGAAAGTCAAATGATGATTTTGACTGTCCAATGATATTTCTCATCATTCTATTGGTGACAAAGCGTCCAAACTTTGAGACGATGTAGTCAAGAACTTCAGATTTATGAAAGTCCGAAGTTTGTGCAATTTGGTCAGTCCAGTAGCGCTTAATGATGGGATCTTTGACTCTTGGCAACAATTCTTGGAGAAATTTTTGGTCTGTCATGACGCGAACAATTTCAATAAATGTTGAGCCTTCATCTGACATAATTGTGAGCATAGCATTGCGCACTGCATGTTCGAAGCGAGGTCCGATGATACCCGTGCGCTGGGGATCATACAGTTTATACATGAGGTTGATTATTGATCCAGTGATGAAATGCTTTTGTTCCTCGGTTTCTGCTTCAAGAAGATTCAAACCCATCGGGCGCTCGGTCTCTGAAGGATCAAACAAGATCACATCTTCGGCACGTTCTGGAGGAATGTACCTCAAAGTATCTTCAATCAAATCTCCGTGTGGGTCGATGACACAAACACCCTTTCCATCTTTAATATCTTGTTTGATCATCTCTTTCAGAAGCTCAGACTTTCCGACTCCAGTCTTCCCAATAATATACATATGTCTCATGCGGTCTCTCAGATGTAAATTTACTGGTCTTCGCACTCCACGGTAGTATCCGTACCCCAAGAATGTTCCACCAGACATGGGAACGTCGGGAGCAACAGGCGCCGCTTTAGCTTTCAGCCACTGAATATGTGGTGTCTCGACGGTCTTATTGGGAAAGTGAAAGATTGACGCAATTTCATCTGACGTCATAATCGAGGTCAGCTTGGTGCCGGGCATCTCAAAAGCTGGGAAGAATTTGTAAATAAAATTCATCATGAACCCTGATTTAAACCAGATTTTTGGACTGGTCAAATCATTCTGCTCTGACTCAAACTGTCCAAAAGCATTTTTTATATTTCTTAAATGTGCGTCAGCCATATCCTTGCTTTTTGCTGACACAACGATACGAATCATTGTGTCAAAGCCTGTCTTTGATGTTTTTTCATCTACTCGCTCAAGAGATTTTTGACTTGTCTCAAATGTTGCCTCTGATGGATCTGCTTCTTTTTTCTTTGTTGAAGATACGTATGATTTTCCAGCAGTTTTCCAACTTGAATTAGCGCCGCGTATGAGGATCTGAATCATTACGCCTTCTTCATCATCCATTTTGGAGAGAGTCGAGGTAATGGCAGACAGCGAGTCGTTTGGAATCTCTCGGTATGTCTTGAGGGGAAAGTAGTTTTCTTTACTCAGCTTGAGTGTTGAGAACGCAACTTTTCCGTGCTCGGTAAAAATATTTGGCTCGTCAACTTTTCTGATGTCTGCAGATGGATAGTATCCGTAGATTGTTTTTTCGATGAGATCAACAATCTTATTTGGTGCAGAGACGTAGAACTTGATATCTGATTTTGTGCCGACAATCTCAAACGCGAGTGCGTCAGATACTTCAAGAAAGCTGAACCATCCACTTCCTTTTTTAAGCGATGCAAATGAAGCAAACATCTGTTCTGCTGCATCGATCTTGATCTCATTGTCTTTTGGGAGCATGACTTGGAGTGTGATCATTTCGTACGCCATCTGTTCACGTTTCTTGAGGCGGATGTAGATGACAAGTAGGTATGTAAAGCCAATGGTAAGGAGCGTCGCAACAATTGCACCAAAAACGACCAACCCAAAAAAGATGAGGCGCGCGATTATTTCATCAAAGTTGAATGCGAGATCCATACTTTCATTATACAAGTTAAAGCAGCTTTTTCACCTTCTCAACAAACTCGGGAGGGGACATGTCACTTTTGGTCCAGTGGTCTTGAGCTTTACCCAATTTTATGAGATCTGTATCGGTGCTGTCAAGATTGGTAAGGTAGATGACAGGACATTTCAGCGCTACTTTGTCTTGATCAAGTTTATCTAAAATCTGAAATCCATCAATCCCCGGAAGCATCACGTCAAGCAGGACAAGATCCCATGTGTTTTCCTTTATTTTTTCATATGCCGTAGCTCCGTCTTTTGCTCCTGTGACAGCATATCCTGCGCTTTTCAGCAGATCAAGATACAGCTCGTGCAAGAACTCGTCATCCTCAACGAGGAGAATATTTTTTTTCATGTATGTATGAGTATAGCACAAAAAAAGCCCCGCCAATCTTCGGCGGGGCTTTTAAGGTTATTCAAGAGTTAGCGAGTGACTTGGATTGTGCCGCCATTTGCACTTGGTGCATAGATCGTGACTCTGCTATTTTCAGCAGATGCTTCATATCCAGAATCATAGGCTGTGCATGAGACAATGTCTGCGCCACTATTACTCGATGGATCCTGTGGGAACGCTGCAATATATGTTGGGACAAGGATTGTGCAAAGATCAGCCGCACCATTGCTGATAGCAGCTGGTGTCGCTGTCAGTCCTGATGGGACAGTTCCGTTGTTTGCAACCATGTACTGATTTACAGCATTCAAGATTGCATTAATGTCACTGCGTCGTTTCGTATCATCAGCTTGTTGGAGCTGTTGTCCAGGGTTGACAGCAATGAGGGTAATGGCGAGAAGAACCGCGAGGATTCCAATCACAACCAACAGTTCGATGAGTGTGAATCCCTTATTATTTTTTCGATGAAACATAGAATATATGAAATTGGTAATATATATTCAGAATAGAGAAGTTTGAGATCCATGTCAAGATGAATTTGAGGAAAACAAGTTCATAGAGCCACTCCATACATATTGCATGTATAAGAATCTGAGTTTACGCTTACTGTACTGTTGTAATGAGTACATCAAACTCGATATCTTCCGCCTCACGGATTGACAGATCAAATCCAAGCAACTGAAGAGCTGTTGTTATCTCTTGACGATATGAACGAGGAGTCGACGGCTTAAAAACAATTGATGTTTTTTCTGAGGTTTGAGTAGGTGCATTTCCTGTCGTAACTTCAACAAAACCTCCATCTTCCAAGCGTGCTTTTATGAGGTCTGCCTGTCCAGGTATGCCAGAACCATTCAACACTTGAATAGCAATCAACTCTTTTTGAACAGTCGGCACTGGTGTGGGAGTCTCGCTCGGAGAAGGCAGAACTGTCGGCACAGTGACTACTGTTGCCTGTTGTGAACTCTCATTGACTGGTGGAGGAGCCGCCCTTTTTTGCTTCATAATCATATAAAACAGGATAAGAATAAGGAGTAGAAAAACGAAAACTCCAAGAAGAAGCAGTGTTCGGTTACTTGATTTCTTCTTTTCACCAGAGTACTCTATCTCGGCAGGGTCGGTATTTAGTGTGTCATCGGTAGCAACTGGAAAAGTGATTTGTTGGAGTGAGTTATAATGCTTCATGAGCTGTTCTCCCATCTGAGTATTAAATGTCACAGCCTGCTCGCCATACAAAGCAAAGAGAGGAACGATCCCTTCCGTTTCAAAAAGCAAGATATCAAATCCATGTTTTATCGCATACGCAAGATCACGATTGATCCCGATTATCTTTACTTTTTTTCCTTGGGTAAACTCACGGCTCAGAACTTTATTAAAAGGTACATTGTCATCAAACTCAGCTTTTAAGGCGACAATTTCACTTGCAGTCGCCTTTTCCGGAACATCCTTTTGAAAATAACATGCATGTGAAAAACAGATAAGGAGAGATGATGGCTTCAGTTTATTGGTCTTCACAAATCCTGCAATGAGTTTTGAAAGTCCGTCTTCGTCAATAACTTCCATGTCCTGGACCACAGTTGCAGGCAGTTGAAGAGAGAGTGGTGCCTTTGCACCACCTCCAATAAAGTACAGCATCGAACGATCCACATATACTACAGCACGCATATCTTTTTAGTATACCGTGTTCCATGAGGTAACTGTCAATCGATTATCTATATACTCGACAGTTGCCTGAGTAGTTGCTCTATAATTCCCCTCTGTTGCAGTTGATTCAATGAGTTTTGTCGTGCTTCCGGTGACCGTCACGACGGTTTGAATACTCCCAATAGTGATGACTTCTCCTGAGTATGCAGGGTTTCTGATCAGGGCTAGGAGTGCATTTTCTACTCCACTTTCTGCCGCCACGACGAGCTCATCATGCGACTTAATAATCGCTGTTGCCTGTGCAGAGTTGATGATCACTGCCGTTGCGGCGGAAGCTGCGGCGATTGCCATCACAGAGAATACGAGGAGACTTACGAGTGTTTGACCATGCTGATTGCTGTCGTGGTACTTCATATTATCGAATACTAAAAATCGTATCAATGTGAGATAGCTCTTGTCCTGTTGTGTTTTGTGCAAGACTCGTCACGGTAAGCTGTGCTCTCACTGTCGGTTTACCAAGTTCATTGCCGATTTTAGTGAATATCACGTCAGAGATTTGAGTTCCAACTCCGGTGAGCGCGCTTGTTCCTGCACCTGTCGTGATCTGAAACGTACTATTTGAGAGTGTATACGTCACATCTTCGCCATCTATATCGAGAGTAAGCACCACGCTTGTATCTCCGTTATTTTCTGGCAGAATGACATCATCAGCGCGCTTAAAATCATACGCAAGCCGTGAGATGAGATACGTCGTATCAATTTCTGAGGCCGATACTCCTTGGGTTTCAAGTTGCTGTTGGATGATAGCACTAAACAGTGATGTCAGAACAAGGAGTACCACAGAAAAGAGCCCCATAAAGATGAGAAGTTCAACAAGGGTAAAGCCGTTCTGAGTTTTTTTCATATTATGGTGAGTAATTGACAGTAACTTCTTCAACAAATGGCGTAGAGGAGGAGTCTGTCGTTGAGAGGTATGCGCGGTACCTGAAACATCGTGCGGGGTTTTCGTAGCCGACATTATCATTATCAAACGGAATAAGAGCTTGAGTTGTATAAAAGCTACCAGCTGTCGCATCGGGTCCGACAAAGGTATAGGTCGCCCCAGAGCAACTTCCACTTACCGGGTCAGCAACCGCCACTTGATACCTCGTGGTCGTATTGGCAGGTGATGTGTGGGTCGGAATAAATCTGTTAAATGCTGTTGAGTAACCGACGTCAAAGGTCTCAGAATCATACGTTCCTGAGGATGAGTACTGTCCGCCAGGCCCACCGGCAATAATTTGAAACTCAGAGCTCGTATTCCTTGTCAAAATATATGAATACGCATCGCCATCACTTTCCAAAATTGAAGCAACGTCATTGATTCCAGCATCTACTTCTATTCCTCCGCACCGTGTAGGCGTGGACTCTGAGGATATATTGATAACCTGATACTCTTCTCCACTTATTCCACCAACAATTATTTTATTTCCCGGAACAACGGTGACTCCTTGGGGATCCATCCCGTTCGTATCATAGCTTGAGATCACGGGAAGGCTGCCAGAAGGTGAGGATGTATTAATAATAAAAACCTCTGGCTGTGATCCGGAGCTTCGGGTTGCAAGATATGCACGCGTTCCTGTTTCATTTACAAACACATCTTCTCCGTTTATGCCTGATACATTTGCATACGCAACAATCGAAAGAGAGCTTGGATTTGCCACACTTATAACGACAAGCTCTCTTGTGCTATCTCCAGTAAGTGCAACATATGCATAATTCCCGACAATCATGATCGCCTTCCCAGATCCTGAGAGGGAGATCGCGCCGAGTTGAGAGCGAGACCCTGTTTTACTTGAAAGATCAAATGTCCTGAAAGTAGAGCCCTGTGTCATATATCCTACATTTCCGAGGACAAATATACTGTCTCCATTGGTTGAACCAGATGCATTAAATGTGCCAACTGCGGTACTCGTGCTCAAGTTTATGATTACAACCTCAGAGCTGTTTGTATCAGTTGTAATATATCCGTAAGAAGTGTCTCCAAATATATCATTTGTTTTATATCCGTCAATGGTGCTCTGTACTGTCGCAACAGGGGGGCTTGCATTTGAGATTGCAATCTGAGCATATGACACACCGGATGCATTGTTTCCTGTCCCTGTAAATGCCTTCCCCTCAATTGCTGTGAGAGCATTTGCTTCTCCGTTTTTTGGCAGATTAAGTGCTGCAATAGTGAGCTGAGGAGAGCACCAATTTCCTCCTCCGCCCACACCCAGAGTAACTTCACCATCGCTTTCGTTTATGACAATAGTATTGGTATGTGAACCAGAGTTGAAATCTGCTTCAGTTGTTTGGATATATGTTGCATTATCAAGGTAACGTGTCAGGTAAAGCGTAGATGATGTAGACGCGGGAGAAGGAGTTAACCACGAGACGGTTACTACAATATGTTTTGTAGATGGGTCAATGGCTCCACCTGACGGGACAATCGTATTGTTTCCATCTCTGACCACATCCGATATTACAATCTGAGTTGTCATGCCCTCTACTGTGATACTGCTTGGCTCAAGTCTCCATGCTATTCCATCGTGTGCCACATGATAACTCCCGTTGATGCTTATATTATTCCAACTTGCTTCCCGTATACTCCTCAGCGCTTCAGTTGAGGTGCGGATCTCTTGTGCTGCGCGTTCGCGGTTTTGCTGCTGGGGTCGTCCTTCACGTGCAGAGATCAGTCCCCCAATGAGGACTGGAAGAAGAAATGCCATGAGAGCCATCACAATAATAAGTTCAATGAGCGACTGTCCTGACGACTGTGTGTTAGTTGATTTCAGTAAAAGCGCCATATTTATTTAACGTTATAATAGTTTCTTCAGTTGATCCAGGATTCGCTATTACAATCGAGTTTGAGCCATCGACAAAGTTGAGTATTTCACCACTTCCTTTTTCAAAAACGATCTCACTACTTGCAAATCCAATCGCAGTGAATGAAAGCTGCCCATCAAGCGTAACGGTAAAATTGGTGGGATCGCTCGAACTGTATGTATCTCCGTGAAACAAGGTGTATGATGTTTCTTCAAAGTGGACACCGTGCCGAACAGTGGATGCCGTGTCCGTGTATCCATTCATTGCTTTAGTTTGTTGGAGTTTGATATCAGAAAGAAGTATCTCCCGAGATTTTGAGACGTATGAGTGTTGTTGGACTTGAGTCAAACTGACAACAGAAAGTGACAAGAGAATGAGCACAATTGCTATTCCTACCAAAAGCTCTATGAGAGTAAATCCAGTTTTCATAATTATCGTGAACCAACTGAGCCAATCAGACTATAAATCGGAGCAATGATTGAGAGCATCATGCCACCAACGACAATGCCGATAAAAAGGAGCATCACGGGCTCAAGAAGTGTTGTCAAAGCGCTGAGTGCTCGCTGGACTTCGTAATCCATATGTTCTGAGACATCTTGCATGGCTTTATCAAGACCACCGGTCTTTTCACCTGCCTCGACGAGCTTAATGACAAGCATGGGAATGAGACCATTCCCATCACGAAGCCCTTCAGAAAAACGTTTTCCACCAAGAACGGATTTTTTCGTGTGTGCGACAAGCCGTTGCATATCTTTACGCCACAGTATTTTTTCACAGAGATCAAGCGCACTTGTGACAGTCAGTCCAGCAGATAGAAGAAGTGACATACTTCGTGTAAATCGGGTGATATCAATCTGCTTAACAAGCTGGGATATCACCGGAAGAGAGTATAGGACGCCAAAAATAAGTGATCGTTTCGTCTTGAATAGAAAAATAAATCCTACAATAAAAGCCACAACGACTGCGATAAGCGCGAACGTATTTTCTAAAATCATTCTCGATGAGAACATAAGGATTTTTGTCGGAAGAGGCAGCTCGACATTCATCCGCCCAAATACTGAAGAAAGCTTTGGCATGACAAAGACCAAGATAAGAACCATAACGAGAACAAAGACGGTGAAAATAACGATGGGGTAGACCATTGCTGATTTAATTTTATCCAAAAACTCCATCTCTTTTTGTATGTGGGTTTTTATATCCTTTAATGTCACATCAAGTGACCCTGCTTCTTCTGATGCGCGGATAATATTCACTGTCACCTGATCAAAGATTGTTGGGAATCTGGCAAATGATGCATGAAGCTGCTTTCCTTGTGTGATATCTTGGCGGATCTCAGTAAGGAGTTTTTTTTGATTCCCTTTGGAGTCTTCGAGGAGTGAGTCAATAACCTCAAGGATAGAAATACCAGCTGCTAGCATTGTTGATAGGTTGTCAAACAATGCCATTTTATCTTTTGCTGCAAGCGATAGTTTGGTAGTGTTCATATATTATGTTGACTCAACTTTTGTGACACGAATCACTTCTTCAATTGTTGTTCGACCTTGAGAGACTTTTTGAAGTCCATCGTCAAGCATCGTGAGCATACCTTCTTTTCGAGCAACCTGCATAATGAGATCTGAGTCCGCTTTTTGCAAGATCAGCTCACGGATTTTTTTTGTGACCTCAAGAACCTCAAAAACCGCAAGACGCCCCGTATATCCTGTCCCATGACAGATATCACAGCCTTCACCTTTGTAAATATGGATATCTTTTTTTGTTCCGAAATGCTTTTGTATGAGATCCGGTGGAATATTTTTACTAAAATCTTCAAACGTGACATCGACACGTGCTTTGCACATCTCGCAAATCTTGCGAATGAGACGTTGGGCAATGATGACGTTGACTGTTGAAGAGACCAAAAACGGCTCGATTTTCATATCCATGAGGCGGGGGAGTGCGGTTGCTGCATCATTGGTATGGAGTGTTGAGACAACCAAATGTCCAGTAAGGGCTGCATTTACGGCAATGCTTGCTGTCTCAGAGTCTCGAATTTCTCCCACAAGAATGATATTGGGATCTTGGCGAAGGATTGATCGGAGACCACTTGCAAAGGTAAGATCTGCTTTCTTATTTACCTGAATCTGGTTTACTCCTTCAATGCGGTACTCCACAGGGTCTTCGATGGTTGTAATGTTTTTTGACCGCGTGTTAAGAACTTTCAGAATTGCATAAATAGTCGTTGATTTACCGGATCCTGTCGGTCCAGTTGATAGGATCATTCCGTATGACTTGCTGTATGCATGGCTTACTTTTTCAAGATCTTGATCGCTCATCCCAAGATCCGTGAGTGTGATTGATCGGTTTTGAGTTGATAGAAGTCGAAGCACGGTTTTTTCTCCATTGGCTATCGGGATCATCGAGACACGGAGATCCAGATAACTTCCCTCTATATCAATACGCATCTTTCCATCTTGGGGACTCAAGTGTTCGTCAGTCCTCAAGCGAGAGAGCACTTTGATGCGTGTCATGATCCGTTCGTGGAGGATTTTTGGATAGGTAACAACATCGTGCAAGATGCCATCAATCCGGTATCGAATAATTGCGAGTTCTTCCTGAGGTTCGATATGGATATCAGAGACTTTATCATAAAATGCAGTCTCTAAGATGAGATCAACGATCTTCGAGACAGATACATCATGATTTACTTTGTCTTTCTCTTTAGGAGTTCCTAGCAGTTTGTCGAATGATTTTTGGAGATCTTTTTTGAAAATATAAAATGTATTGAGAATATCACGCTCTGTCGCAAGATGGGGGATGACAGTTGCTTGTGTTTTGTGTTTTACCATTTCGATCATCTCGTTATCACGAGGATCAGCCATCGCAAGTTTTATCCCATTCTCATCTCTTGCAAACGCAATCACATTTTTTTTCCGTGCTATTTTTTCTGGAACTATATGGAAGACATCTTCAGGGATCGAGACTTTTGCGAGCGAGACAAACGGAACTTTCAGATGGTTTGCAATCGTTATTCCCAGCTTCTCATCAGTGATGATATTCATCTGCAACAACGCATCTGAAAAGTCAGTATGCGCATCTTTCATAAACTGGTCAATCAGCTTGATTTTTGCATCATCGATGACGTCTATTGACTTGAGCAGTTTTTTGAGTTCGTCGTCGGAGAGGAGCATAGGGACAAATGGTTATGACTCAGCAATCTGGTTTATCTTGGTGACCAGAGTGTCGAGATCAAAAAAACTTTTATTAACGTATCCTTTTGCTCCAATGTCCATCGCATGCTTGACATCTGAATCTTGACCGAGAGTTGAAAAGATGAGGACAGGAACTGTTTTCAGGGTACTATCTTGCTGAAGCTCTTGAAGGACTTCAAACCCGTCTTTGTTGGGCATAATAAGGTCAAGGATCAGTAGGTCTGGTTTCTTCTGATGAAGCTTCTCAAGAGCGTCAACTCCATCAACTGCCACTTCTACCTCAAAGCCTTTTGCGGTAAGTTGCGTTGAGTAAAATTTTTGGAAAAAAATATCATCATCCGCGATGAGTATGTGCATAGGTATAGGAAATTAATCTAATAATCTCATCTCAGTTGCTGCCTCAATCTGTTTAATACACTCTGCTAGAGTGGCTTCACTAGAATCCCCCGAGGTATCTGCAAGTGAGCGTTGTATTGTTGTAAGAGTATTTTCAATAAGTTTTTGCAGATCGTGCGTGAGCGTAAGATTTCCCTCTTTCACATGCTTGAACGATGATTCGAGAATCTTTGATGCAAGCCCAATCTGCGTATACCCCATCACAAGACTTTGACTTTTGAGAGAGTGGGTGTTGCGATGAAGGGTTGTGATAACTGTTGGGTCTCCTCGATAAGCAGCAAGATCTGAGCGTATTTCAACCAAAAGTTTAGCAGATGTTTGAAGGTAGAGCTCTTTATATTCTTGTAAATCAATGGGCATAATTTTAGTATAAGTGAGATTTTGACGAGTAGCAAGTAGGGACAGAAAAATGAGTATAATAGAGAATGGCTGAAAAGAAGAAAACTCAAAAAAAGGATCCTGTCCGAGGATGGGTGACATCAGCTGCAGTCCATGTCCTCTACGTATGTCTCTTTCTCTTTTTGGTTGCAAACATTCTTTACTCTCAGCAGATGCCAGATCTCTATTATTCGTTTATCTCGGGAGATAGCCGAAGCTTCGTGACGGTTTTGCAGAAAGGGAAGGCAGTTGAATCTTTTATATGGCTATTTCCTGAAGTCAAAGGTCTCATGGTCCAGCATGCAGATGAAATCTTTGCCGAACAGAACGTTCGTCACCGCCAGATTGATATCCTCAAAACTTCGCTCGGGACTCACCCCGAGTCACCAGAAATCCTTTATGCCCTCTTTCAGATGTATCAGTATGGTGGTGAAGAGAAAGTGGCAAACATGTATCTGGAAAAAGCACGGGCGCTTGATCCAACCATTGGAAAGTAAGTGGACTCGAGGGGACTCGAACCCCTGACCTTCGCACTGCCAGCGCGACGTTCTAGCCAACTGAACTACGAGCCCATGTTAAAGTATATTTTAACATGTAACATGTAACATGTAACACGACTCATTCCTGTTGCGGCTTTTCTTCAATCAAAAAGTACTCTTCTTTTGGCGCATCTTCCATTACGCTCAGCATGCGACTTCTATCTTTAAGCTGCGACTTATGAGCTTCGATCGATT
>Ga0209284_10001096_pt1 | contig 42861 bp, 35 predicted proteins | sample FRY03_FD_187211 | JGI IMG/M metagenome (GOLD analysis project Ga0209284, IMG submission 187211) | Freshwater microbial communities from Lake Fryxell liftoff mats and glacier meltwater in Antarctica - FRY-03 (SPAdes) (version 2) | ecosystem: Environmental > Aquatic > Freshwater > Ice > Glacier... | reverse complement strand
AGCTCTGCGAGGCCGGGATGGGTGCGCAAGCTACCTTGGATACCCAACCCGAGGTCAGAGACCCGGGCTACAGGCATTCGCTCTTCTGTAGCTGGCCTCTGTGAGCTCAGCTCTGCGAGGCCGGGAGGGATGCGCAAGCTACCTTGGATACCCAACCCGAGGTCCAGAGACCCCGGCTACAGGCATTCGCTCCGCTGTAGCTGGCCTCTTCGAGCTCAGCTCTGCGAGGCCGGATTGGATGCACAAGCTGCCTTGGATACCCAACCCGAGGTCACAGACCCCGGCTACAGGCTCGCGCTCCGCTGTAGCTGGCCTCTGTGAGGCCGGGAGGGATGTGCATGCTGCCTTGGACACCCAACCCGAGGTCACAGACCCCGGCTACAGGCATTCGCTCCGCTGTAGCTGGCCTTTGCGAACTCAGCTCTCTGAGGTCGCGAGGGGTGCGCAATCCACCTTGGATGCGCAACCCGAGGTCACAGACCCCGGCTACAGGCTTGCGCTCTTCACCGCATCGAGTCGTCCGGCGGCGTAGGCTTCGAAGACGCGTTTGATCTCGTCGCGGACGCGGCGAAAGACGGCCATTTGCTCCTCCTCGGAACCGGTGGCGTGGGCGGGATCGTCGAAACCCCAGTGGTGGCGATTTACCTGACCGGGAAAGATCGGGCAGACCTGGTCGGCGTTGCCGCAGACGGTGATGACGGTCTCGACGTCCTGCTCGAGGAACTCGTCGAGGTGCTTGGAATGATGGGCGCTGATGTCGATGCCGATTTCCTCCATGGCCCGGATCGCGAGTGGATGCACGTAGCCGGCCGGTTTTGATCCCGCGCTGGCGACCACATATCGCTCGTCGAGGGCGGCGCGCAGGAGACCTTCGGCAAGATGGGAGCGGCACGAGTTGCCGGTGCAGAGGACGAGAATGAGGGGAGTCGTCATGTGATTTTAATGAATTGTTAGTTTAAAAACCAGCCGCGGGTGCGCTGGCAGACTTTCACGAGAAAGAGCATCAGCGGCACTTCGATGAGCACGCCCACGACGGTGGCGAGGGCGGCGCCGGAGCTGAGACCGAAAAGCATCACGGCGGTGGCGATGGCGACTTCGAAGTGATTCGATGCGCCGATCATGGCGGAGGGCGCGGCGTCTTCGTAGGAAAATTTCAGCCATTTGGCGAGGCCGTAGGTGATCGCGAAAATGAGCAGGGTCTGAATCGTCAGGGGAATCGCGATCCAGAGGATCGTCAGCGGATTGGCGAGGATCGTTTCCCCTTTGAAGCTGAAGAGCAGCACGAGGGTGGCGAGCAGCGCGGTGATGGAGACGGGGGTGAGAAAGTGGAGGAACCGTTTCGCGAACCACTCCGGTCCCTTCGTTTTCATGATCCAGACCCGTGAGAAGTAGCCCGCCACGAGGGGGAGGGCGACGTAGATGCCGACGGAGAGCAGGAGCGCCTGCCACGGCACCGGCATTTGATTCACGCCGAGGAGCCAGCCGCCGAGGAGCCCGTAGAGCAGGAGCATCGCCAGCGAATTGATCGCGACCATGACGAGGGTGAGTCCCTGATTTCCCTTCGCGAGATGCCCCCAGACGAGGACCATCGCGGTGCAGGGGGCGATGCCGAGGAGGATCGCTCCGGCAATATAGGATCGGTAGAGCTCGACCTCGCTGCCGTCTTTGACGATCTCCGTCCCGGGGAGGAGATCTTTGAACCACACCCCGAGGAAGAGGGTGGCGATGCCGAACATCGTGAAGGGCTTGATGCACCAGTTCACGATGAGGGTGAGCAGGACAGGCTTGGGATTGCGACTCGCTTTGACGACTTCGCCGAAGTCGATCTTCACCATGATGGGATACATCATAAAAAAGAGACAGATCGCGATGGGGATGGAGACGACGGGCGCTCCATTCACATAGATCGCCATGCTGTCGAGGGTCTGCGCGAGACCGGGTGCGAATTTGCCGAGGGCGATGCCGGCGACGATGCAGAGCCCCACCCAGAGCGTAAGGTGACGCTCGAACGGGTTCATGGATTTGCTTTCTTTGCTCATGAATGGGGAATGGCCCTTATTCACCACAGGCCTGGAACTCGTCGAGGCAGCAGAAGATGTTCGAGAGACAGGCTTTCCGGAGCGAGTAGAAGACCCGGGTGCCGCGTCGCTCGTCTTTGACAATTCCGATCTTTCTCAGGACGGAGAGGTGATTGGAAACGGTGGACATGTCGAGACCGACCAGCGCGGTGAGATCGGCGACACAGCGTTCGCCCTGTCCCAGTGCATCAATGATGAGGAGCCGGTTGGGATTGCTGAGCGCTTTGAACACCTCGGCGGCACTCCGAAAATCGGCGGGCGTTTTGGCGGTCGCGATGGGGCAGGTGGACTTCATGAGTTTTCAATTTTGCAAAGTTACAAAGTAAGGCAAGCAATAACTCTAGCGGACGGAATTTCTTTATTCGATCATGATTTGCGCTCTCTGATCTGAATTTTACGATCCTCCACATCGAGGATGCGGTCGAAGAGATCGAGGGTGCGGTGATCGTGGGTCACGACGAGTTCACCGCGGGTGACCGTGTGGGCAGTGACCATCACCGGCGCAAACTTGAGCTTGTAGACTGCGAACGCCAGCAGTGCGGCGACGATGAGCGAGTGGATGAGATGGCGGATCGTGGGACGCTTCATGGGATCAGTGATAAGAACTAGCTGATAAGCGCAGGCTCACGCCAGGCGAGAAGACGCAGCGCATTCAGCACGACGACGAGGGTGCTGCCCTCGTGCAGGACCACGGCGATGCTCAAGGGGATGACCCCGAAGCCCGAGGCGATCAGAAGCAGGGCGATCACGCCTAGGGCGATGACGAGATTCTGGCGGATGATGCGGGCGCTGGCCCGGCTGAGGCCGATGGCAAAAGGCAGCTTGCCGAGATCGTCGCCCATCAGGACGACATCGGCCGTCTCCAGGGCGACGGCAGTGCCTCCGGCTCCCATCGCGACGCCCACTGTCGCGGCGGCGAGGGCGGGCGCGTCGTTCACTCCATCGCCTATCATCGCGATGACGCCGCGGCCCTGCTCCAACTCGTGAACGAGGGTCAGTTTGTTTCCCGGCAGCAATTCGGCATGCACCTCGGCGAGTCCGATCCGGTCAGCGATACGTCGGGCGACCGATTGATTGTCTCCGGTGAGCATGACGAGTCGTTTGATCCCATGTGCGCGCAGGCGCTGGATCACCTCCTCGACGAGGGGTCTCGGCTCGTCGGCGAGGGCGATGATGCCGATGAATTTCCCCGCGCGACGAATGATGACGGTGGTCTGCCCGTCGGCTTCGAGTTTGGCGATGGTTTCGGCGAGAGGCTGATCTTTTTCCGCAGCGGGATCTCCGGCGAAGGCACGGAGAGCACCGACGAGGACATCGGACTCCTCCACCCGGGCCTGGATGCCCTTGCCCGCGAGGTTCTCAATCTCGCTGGCGGCGGGGAAGTCGATCTCTCTCGTCCTCGCCGTCGCCACGATGGCCGCCGCGAGGGGATGGCTTGATTGTTCCTCGACAGCGGCGGCGATGCGCAGGACTTCGTCTTCCGGCGTGCCGTCCAGACCGATGACTTGCGTCACCGCAAAATGCCCGGTCGTGAGGGTGCCGGTTTTGTCGAGGGCGACGGTGTTGAGACGGCCGAGATTTTCGAGATGGATACCCCCTTTGATGAGCACCCCGCGCCGCGCCGCCTGGGCTATCCCGGCGAGGACGGCAGCGGGGGTGCCTATCGCCAGGGCACAGGGCGAGGCAGCGACAAGAAGGAGCATTCCCCGGTAAAAGGCTTCACTCCATGCCCAGCCGAAGGCGAGCGGCAGAATCACGATGACGAGGAGCGTGCCGACGAGCACTGCCGGGACAAAACGACGGGCAAATATCTCGGTGAAACGCTGCGTGGGGCTCTTCTGCTCCTGCGCTTCGGCGACGAGTTGCATGACGCGGGAGAGGGTGTTGTCGCGGGCTAGGCGGGTCATGCGGACATCGAGGGCGTTGTCCTGATTGATGGTTCCGGCAAAGACCTCTTCGCCGGGTCTGCGGTCCACCGGCACGCTCTCGCCGGTGATGGCGCTCTGATCGATGCTGCTTTCGCCCGCAACGATGATGCCATCGAGGGGGACGCGCTCACCTGGTTTGACGACGACAATCTCATCGATCACAAGTTCTTCAACGGGAACCTCTTCGAGTCCATTTTCCCGTTTTGCGAAGGCCGTTCGTGGCATCAGCTTGCCGAGTGTGCCGACGGCATTTCGGGCTCGGTCCACCGCGTAATGCTCCCCGGCGTGGCCGAGCGAAAAGAGAAAAAGCAGGAAGGCCCCCTCGGCCCACTCGCCGAGTACCGACGCTCCCGCCGCTGCCGCGATCATGAGCAGATCGATGTCGAATTTTCCCCGCAGCAGCGCAGGCAGAGCCTCCCGCGCGACATCGTAGCCCCCCGCCAGGTAGGAGAGCAGGTAAAAGGCGAGGGCGACCGATGAGGGCAGGCTAAAAAACGTTTCGCCGAAAAATCCGACGATCAGGGCGAGACCGGCGACCGTCACCGTGAGAACGTTCCAGCGCTCCCTCACCGCGGGCGCCAGGAACTTCGGTGCGAAGCCAAGGTCGTGGTCCGGATCTTCAAATTCGGAGTTGGCGGGTGCCGGTGAGGGATTTTGAGTCATGCCTGGCCCTCCGCCTTTTGGACCGCCCGCCGGGCAAAGTCGCGGAGTTGGCTCGCGGAGGAGCCGCCCGAGGTGCGCTCGATCTCGCGGCCGGCGATAAAGACGGCAAAGGTAGGGATGGAGCGTATCCCCATGCTGCCCGCGATGGCCTGCTGGGCTTCGGTGTTTACCTTTGCGACGAGCAGTTCTCCGGCGGCGAGACCGGCGAGTTTGGTGACCTCGGGCGCGACCATGAGGCACGGCCCGCACCACGGCGCCCAGAAATCGACGAGGAGCGGCAGCGAGGCACTGCGGGTCAGCGCGGTGAAACTTGCGACGGAGTCAATCTCCACCGGCAGCGCGGGATGCGGCAGAGTCGCTTTGCAGCTCCCGCATTTTCCCGCGAGATGGAGGCGGGCAAAAAGGGATGCGGTGACGCGCTGGCAGTGCGGGCAGGAAATGAGGACGCCAAGTTCGTCGGCGCTGAGGTGATCGGCGGGGGGCATGGGGCGGGGATCTCGATTTGTTTTAGGTCAAGGCAGGTTCAAAATGCGTCGAGGCCAGGCAGGCGAGGGCATCCGGCCCGACGGGCTCCTGCGCCTGCCAGGGGAGCCAGGCGGTGCGGGTGGCGTATTTTTCGACCACCTCACTCAGATAAGGATGCTCGGATTTTTCCCGGCATAGCAGGAGCGGGTCGCATGATTCGCTGCGCAGCAGGCTCTGATTGATGACCCAGGCAAAGGGCTCGATACGGGCGCGGCGGAGATCCGCCTGCAGTGCCGCCGCTTCATGGACGGGCGTGGCCTCGGGCAGGGTGACAATGAGGATGTGGGTAAACGCCGGATCGCGGAGACGCTCGAGGAGTTTGAGCACTTCCTCGGGCTGGGTGCAGCGGGCCTGGCGCTCCATCTCGCGCTGATAGGCCTCACTCGCGTCGAGGAGCAGCAGGGTGTGACCGGTGGGGGCGGTGTCGAGGACGACAAATCGATCTTTGCCCCGGCCGACCTCGCGGGCAAAAGCGCGGAACACGGCGATCTCTTCGGTGCAGGGCGAGCGCAGGTCTTCTGCGAGGAGGGCACGACCGGCTTCGTCGAGCGCGGGGCCCTGAGCGCTCAACACTTCGGCCTGATAGGCGGCGGTCTCGGCGGCGGGATCGATCCGGCTGAGGGTTAGATTTCCCACTTTTCCATCCAGGGTCTGGGCCAGATGGGCGGCGGGATCGGTCGTGCTGAGGTGGACGGCATGGCCGCGTCGCGCCAGGATCACGGCGATCGCGGCGGCGACGGTGGTTTTGCCCACGCCGCCTTTTCCCATCGTCATGATGACGCCGCTGCCCTGACCTTCGATGGAGGCGATGATGTCATCGAGGCTCTCCATCTGCGGCGGGGACCAGTTGTCGGCGTCGGTTTTAGCGCACTCTCCCTGAGCCCCGCCGTCGAGCAGGATTCGCAGGCCGTCGAGACCGAGAATGTTGATGGGGCGCAGCGGCACGGCGAAGCTGGGCAGGCTGCGGATAAAATCGGCGGCCCCGGCGAGGGCAGAGGTGCCGCGCTGCTGCATGGCCTGTGCGGTCTCGTCCGTGGGGCATTTTGTCGCAAAAACGCCGTTGACGACGAGTTGCTGATGGCTCACGCCGAGGGCACGGAGTTCGCGGGAGGTGCGCTCGGCTTCGGTCAACGCGGCTCTCTGTGCGCGGCTGACGAGGACCAGGGTCGTGGCTGCGGCGTCGGCGAGAGTGCTGACGGTGGCTTCGTAAATGGCGCGCTGCTTTTCCAATCCGGCGAGGGGACCGAGGCAGGAGGTGCCGCTCGTGCTCTGGTCGAGGAATTGATCCCAGGCCTTCGCGAGGCTCATGAGACGGAGGGTATGGCCCGTGGGCGCGGTGTCGAAGACGATATGATCGTATTCCTTCGCGGCGTCAGCATCACCGATGAGACCGGAAAATTCGTCAAAGGCCGCGATCTCGACGGTGCAGGAGCCGGAGAGTTGCTCCTCCATGCTGCGCAGGGCGGACTCTGGTAACAGGCCCCGCATCGGCCCGATGAGGCGCTCGCGATAGGCGGCGGCGGCCTCGACGGGATTGATGTTCATCGCATCCAGGCCCGTTGCGCCGGGAACCGGAGCGGGATGGTTCGTCAGTTTGGTCTCGAGCACCTCGTCGAGGTTCGAGGCCGGATCGGTGCTCACGAGGAGAACCCGCCTGCCCGCCTCGACCAGTTTCAAAGCGGTCGCGCAGGAGAGTGAAGTTTTCCCCACGCCGCCTTTGCCGGTGAAAAAGAGGTAGCGGGTCGCGGTGGCCGGGTCAGGCTGATAGAGTGGCAGGCTCATGATGCCGTCCCGGACTTTTCCTTGGCCGCCGCATACCATGCGGGTCGTTCCTCTTTTGTCGGGTAGCGACCTTTCGAATGGAGCTCTCCATCCCAGAAGACGAAGGGCAGAGCCTCGGCGCCATCGCTCTCGAGGAGGGCTTTGACGGCCGAATTTTCGACGAAAGCCATCGGCTGCTGACCGAGATTGTAACGCTCGACTTTGATGCCGTTGGACTGGAACATCGAGAGCATCGAGGAGAAACTCACAAGATCGGGATCGATATCGGGGCCGCAAATACCGGTCGAGCAGCACATCGGAGGGTCGTAGACGTGGATCGTTTTCATTGCTTCTCGAGGTGGGTCGGGGGGACGGTCTCACGGCTGAGGGCCTCACTCGCCACGATCACGGGGAAGCCGTCGCGGATCGGGTAGGCGCAGGAGTTGTCTTCGGTGATGAGGACACCTTCGAAGGGCTCCGTTGCAGTCCATCCCGCTGCCTCCGCCTCCGTCGCGAGACGGAGTGACTTCTTCGTCACGGGACAGACGAGCAGGGCGAGGATCTCTTCGGAGAGGGAAAGTTTCATCAATAGTGTGGCACGGTCGGATCGATCTCGGCCGACCAGGCATTGATGCCGCCTTTGACGTGGCAGACGTCTTCGAAGCCGGCATCGAGGAGGATCTGGAGAGCCTTGGCGCTGCGTCCGCCGGCCTTGCAGTGAATGATCGTCTCAGACGCGGCATCGAGCTCTGCGAGACGCGTCGGCAGCTCGCCGAGCGGGATGACGACGGAGCCGGGCAGGCAGCACACGGCGATCTCGGTGTGCTCGCGCACGTCGAGGAGGACGAAGGGTGTCTCCTCTTCCATACGGGATTTCAACTGGTGGACGTCGATTTCGGGAAGGGTGGGGGATTGGCTCATATCGCAGGCGAGAGTGATATCGTGGAGTTCGGTGATGGTCGGATTTTCGCCGCAGACGGCGCATTGGGGATCCCTTCGTAAATTGATCTCGCGAAAGCGGAATGCAAGCGCGTCGAAGTGAATGAGCCGCCCGATCAGCGGATCGCCGAGGCCGAGGATGAGCTTGATCGCCTCGTTCGCCTGGAGACAGCCGACGATGCCCGGGAGCACCCCGAGGACGCCGCCTTCGGCACAGCTCGGGACCTGGCCGGGCTCGGGGGGATTGGGAAAAAGGCAGCGGTAGCACGGACCGCCGAGATGGGGGGCAAAGACCGAGACCTGCCCCTCGAAGCGAAAAATGGACCCGTAGACGTTTGGCTTTTCTGTCAGGACGGCGAGATCGTTCGAGAGATAGCGGGTCTCGAAATTGTCCGTTCCGTCGATGATGACATCGTAGGGGGCCGCGATCCCGGCGGCGTTTTCACTAGTGAGCCGGGTCTCGTAAGTCGTGACTTTGACCCCGGGGTTGATCGCCCCGAGACGCTCGACGGCGGACTCGATCTTCAATTTCCCCACATCGGCGGTGTCGTGGAGGATCTGGCGCTGCAAGTTCGAGAGGTCCACCCGATCAAAATCAACGATCCCGATCTCGCCTACCCCGGCGGCGGCGAGATACATCGTCACTGGTGATCCGAGCCCGCCCGCGCCGATACAGAGGACTTTTGCCGCCTTCAGCTTGCGCTGCCCATCGAGGCCGACATCCGGAATCGTGAGGTGCCGGGCATAGCGCTGGCGCTCGCCCGGGGAGAGGTCGATCTCCGTGAATCGGTGGGGGGAAATGATGGATTCCATGCGGAGTCGGAGCGAAAAAGAGAAAGATAGACGGATAGATACGGGTGCATCGCTCTACTTGGCAAATACCAAACCGATAAATGCTTCTTGCGAAGCGTATCCTCTACTGATTACAACCATCCAATACCTCCTCATGAAACGATCTATCACACAACTCCTTCACACCCTCGCTCTCGGCGGCTTACTCGCGTTCAGCGTGGACGGCGCCCTGGCTGATGAAATCAAATTCTCCGATCTCGAGAAAAAGATCTCCGTCGATAAGTCTCCCGCCTCACTGGAGGGCGGCGCGGTCTCGACCTACGCCCCGGCGCTGAAAAAAGTGATGCCTGCGGTGGTCACGATCTTCTCGTCCAAGTCAGTCACCTCGTCCCGCAACCCACAGCAGGAGGAACTCTTTCGCCGCATGTTCCCCGACATCCCGGAGGATTTCTTCGAGAAACAGCAGGAGGGCGAAGGCGGGGGCGAACGCAAAGAGCAGGGCCTCGGCTCGGGCGTCGTGATCTCTCCCGACGGGTTCATTCTAACGAATAATCACGTCGTCGGTGACGCCGATGAGATCAAGGTGACTCTCTCCGCGAACAAGCGCGAATACACCGCCACCCTCATCGGTGCGGACCCGCAGACGGACGTGGCCCTCATCAAGATCGATGCAAAAGATCTCGCATTCATCACGATCGGGGATAGCTCCGCCCTGCAGATCGGTGATGTCGCGATGGCCGTGGGCAATCCTCTCGGCTTGGAGCAGACCGCCACCCTCGGGATCATCAGCGCAGTGGGCCGCAGTGATGTGAACATCCTCGAGAACGGCTACGAGAGTTTCATCCAGACCGACGCCGCGATCAACCGGGGCAACTCGGGCGGTGCCCTCGTCGATGCGGCAGGCCGTCTCATCGGGATACCCACGGCGATCCAGTCTAACTTCTCGGGTGGCAACATCGGGATCGGTTTTGCGATTCCCTCGAACATGGCGCTTAACATCGTGCAGCGTCTCCTCGACGGAGGCGGTGTCGTGAAGCGCGGCTTCCTCGGCGTCTTCCTCCGCGAACTCGATCCGAACATGGCAAAGGCCCTCGGGCGTGATGACCAGAGCGGCGTCCTCGTCGCCGAGGTTGGTGAGAAGACCCCGGCCGAAGCGGCCGGCATGAAGCCCGGTGACCTCATCGTCGGCTACGACGGAAAGCCGGTCCAGAGCATGCAGCAACTCCGCCTCGACATCAGCAACACCGCTCCTGACGCCGATGTCGTCTTTAGCCTCATCCGCAAGGGTGAGGAGACCGATCTCAAGGTCCAGCTCGGTGATCTCGACGACAACAAGCTCGCCGGTGGCGGCGTTCCGACGCGCCCCGGTTCCGCCAAGGAGCAGGAGCTGGTCGAGGGTGTCACCGTGACCGACCTTGACGACGAAGCCCGCACCAGTCTGCAGCTTGATGACACCGTGCAGGGAGTCCTCGTGAAGAGCGTGAAGGACAATGTCCCCGCCGCCGAAGCCGGTCTCCGTCCCGGAATGGTCATCACCCAGATCGATCAGACCGACGTGAAGTCCGCCGGCGATGCCTACAAGATCGTCGAGGGCTTCGAAGCCGACGTGTTGCTCCTCCAGGTCTACGTTGCCGGTCGTCGCGACATCCTCGCAGTGCCGCTGGTGCCGGTTGCGCAATAGGTCTGCGGGCCCGTGGGACGGCGGCGTGCCGCCGGCTTCAGGCAAACGAAAGGGCGTCCAATGCGGACGCCTTTTTTGTTTCCCACCCTTTCGCTCGTGATCGTCGCGGTTCTTGCAGAGACCGGCGACAGATGGTAGAAATGGATTCAACTCGGGAGAACCGGAGACTCGTGCTCGAGACCGGGGAGGCGATCGCCGCCGCTACGCCATTTGAGGAGGCGATTTTTCGCCCCCTTCAGGCTGTAGACGGCGGAGTAGGCGGCCACGCGGGGCAGGTTCGCGAGGCGACGGGGGATCACCTGGAATCGGGACACTTCGTAGAATGAGGACGCCCATCGGCTCTTGTAGCTCTCCTCACCGCTGAGGAGATCAAAGCGCAGCCGACTACCGGTGATGCGGTCGGCACAGTGGCCGAGGGTCTCGATGAGAAGGACTCGGCCGGGCGAGAGTGCCGCGAGGGCGCCGTCGTAGGCGGTGATGTAGTAGTAGTAGGTGTCGCCGGAGAAATAGCCGAGACTGAAGGCGAGAAGGGCTCCGTCTGGGCTCTCCCGCAGCGTTGAGAGAACGAGAAGGGAACCGAGGGCCGCCTGGCGTTCGAGAAAGGCCGCGAAATCGCGATCAGTAAAGACGGACGCGCCCTTCTTGCGATACTGGTTTTCACGATGGAGTCGCGCGGCCTGGTCGAGCGAAGTGCTGCCGATCGCGGTGCCGGAGAGGTGCTCGACGACGTGGTCGGGAAAACTCTCCCGGAGGCGGCGCGACGCGGCCTTGTGGTCTTTGCGCTGGCGGCCCGAGAGGGAATCGAGGAAGGGGCCGGGTCTCTTCACTTCGAAGGTGGTGGTCGGGCACATGCTCCAGTAGCGGTGTCGGATCGCGGCGGTTTCGGCGAGCCGGGGAGAGGTCAGGACGCGGTGCAGGCGGGAGTGCTCGGCGACCTTTTCGAAAGTGAGGGTGCGCCCGCGTTTGCCCTCCTGCACGACGACGGCGGCAAGGAGTTCCGAGGCGGCATCGTCCGAGACGGCCGCGATGTCCTGGTAGTCGAGATGCTCGTCCGTCGCGAGATAGAGACTGGAGCCCTGTCTGTAGAGCGGAAGCAGGGCGACGATATCCGGCCCCTTCCGCAGCTCGTAGATGATGGGGTCGAACTTGATGAATATCGCGAGCCAGGCGAGCCAGATCTTCGGGTGGCAAAAGGGAGCCGCCAGCATGCTGCGGTCCCCGAAGCTGATCCACTCGTCGCGATGCTCCTCGAGCTGGTGCGGCTGGTCGTAGCGGTTGAGGTGGTATTGCATGGGGGGATTTCAGACGCTGGCGACAGATGCGGGAACCACGGCTCCCGACTTGGAGAGAAAGAGACGCTTGCTCGCGGCAAGAAGCGGTTTTTCCACCCACAGATGGAGAACGACGCCCGCACCGATGCCGCTCGCGAAGAGGAAGGCGATCACGAGCACCAGCGGCAGTGCTCCGGATTGATCGACCGCTGCGAGGACCTTGGACAGCGCGATCATGAGCGGGAAATGGATCAGATAGATCGCATACGAGGCGGCCCCGAGAAATACGAGGAGCCGCTGCCGGGCGAAGAGAGGCTCGATCCCGCCCGTGGCCGAGGCCATGACAAGGAACAGGGCCGAGGCCCCGAAAAAGAGGGTCGGGTAGATCTCCTCGACCCGCATCAGCGCGGTGATCAGCCCGATGACTGCTCCGCCTATGCCGAGCGAGAAAAGGGCGCGGCCAGAGAGATGCTCCTTTATCCAATCCTGCTTCGAGGCGATTCCTATGCCGGCGAGGAAGAGGAGATTGTGAGGGGACAGGACAAAATCAATCAACCAGCCGCCGCCGGGTGTCAGATGATGGAAGCCTATCGCGAGAGCCCAGGCGAGCGTTAGGTGACGGAAATAGCGAGTCAGGAAAAAGAGGGAGAAGAAGACGTAGAAAAACCCTTCGTGGATCAAGGTCCATCCGACCGTGAGGTGGGGATCGTGCGACTGCGGGAGGAGCAGTAGCGAGGAGACGAGCGCGGAGAAGCTGCGGTGGTAGTCTTCACCGAACGAGGGGATCAGGTAAAAGGCCGGCAGCAGAGCCAGTGTCACCAGCCAGTAGAGCGGTAGCACCCGGCAGGCACGCTTTGCGAGGTAGCGGGGCAATTGGGATCTCTCGAGGGCCTCGGAGCGATGTGCGTGATAGATGATGAACCCGCTCAGAACAAAGAAAAACTGCACCCCGGCATAGCCAAGAGGCATCAGAGTCTCATTCGTGACCGTCCCGTTGAAATATGTAATCAACGCGATATTCAGGTGCTGCACCATGACAAGCATGGCAGCGAAGGCCCGGAAGACCTGGAGGGATCGGATCATGGAAACGCGGTTGGCTCTCCCTGAGGAGCAAAGAACTCCGTATAATAAATGGCAAATTATTAAAATTTAAAGAAATTTTAATAATATTCATAACAATTACCCCCGGTTTCCGCAACCAAATACCGCATAGGGGGAAGGGCTCAGGAAAAAGGGCTCAGCCAGCGTCGCCCGATTTCGGATTCTCCGCGAGGAGCGAGCCGATGAAGGGGAAGAGTTGCTTCTTGCGGCTCACGACGCCTTTCAGCACAAAGAGATGCGAGTCTTTCCTCGGGTAACCGATCTTCTGGCGGATCTCGACAGGCGCTTCGATGAGGAGGATGCTGTCGTTCAGCGTGATGTCGGTGATCATGAGACAGGCCAGATCCAGATTCTGTTCCTTGATGAGGTTCCGCAGTTCCTCCTGGAGTGCCTCGCGGGCCGGCCAGAAGTAGTCGAACCCGATCTCCTCGACCTGAGAGATGCTGATGCGGTAGCCGCTCTCGTCGAACTCCTTGCGATCAGATCCCACCGCATCGGCGATATTGCTGCCGCGCAAAACGGAGCCCGCAGAGAAAAAGTCTTCTTTGAACTTCGCCACATCGAGCTGGGCGATCCCGCTGGCCCACTCCAGGACAGACCGGTCTTCCTCTGTCGTCGTCGGCGAGGTGAGATTGAGGGTGTCCGAGATGATGCCGGCGCAGATGCAGATCGCGATGCCGCGCGAGGGTTCGATCTGGTAGCCGCGGAAGGCGCTCCCGACGATCGTGCAGGTCGAGCCAACCGTCTTGTTGATGAACTGGATCGGCTCTTTCGTGACGAGATTGCCGCTGAGGCGGTGGTGGTCGAGCACCTCGATGATGTCGGCCTCATCTGCCCCGGTGACGGCCTGGGAGAACTCGTTGTGGTCGACGAGGATGAGCCGCGGCCGCTCGGGATTGACGAGGTCGGCACGGGAGAAGACCCCGATGAGGCGGCTCGTCTCCGGGTCGCAGACAGGGAAAAGAACCTGATGGCGATTGGACTTCAGTTTTTCCTTGATCGTCTGCAGTTTGGTCTCGGGGGAGAAGGAGAGGAACTCGGTCGAGACCGCGCTGTGGATCGAGCGGGCTCCGCGGATGAGCTGGGTCGTCGAGGCGGTGTCGCGATCCGTCACGAGAATGGAGGTTCCGTTTTTCCCGGCCGCGTGGATGATGGCCCCGGACGGGCGGAACCCGCTCGTGATGACGAGACAGCGCACCCCCGCCTCGACCGCATGGAGTTGCACCCCGACCCGATCGCCGGTGATGATGAGGAGCTGGTCCTTCGGGAGACGGCTGATACGCTCCTGCATGACGGGCTCGGACGATCCCGCCACCATCATCAGGAAATCCTGCTCCTCCGCGCTGTTGCAGGCGAGGTGAACGACATCCGCATCGAGGCTGCGGGCGACGTTGTCGGTCGAGGTCGTCACCTTGCGGGCCAAGTCGCCCTTGTCGCTCTCGGGAATGAGCAGCGCGAGGAGATCCTGCAGGGCGAGCATACCGGTGAGATTGCCCTCGCCATTGACCACGGGGAGACTCCGGTAGCTGTGGGCCGCCATCTCGCGGTAGGCCTCGATCACGGAATCACTCCCTTTCGCAGTGGAGACTTCGCGCCGGCAGATGTCGCCGGCACGGAGATTCACATCGCTCATCAAGCGGGGGCGTAAGACCCCGGCGAGCTGGAGAACCCATTCGGTCCTCGCATTTGGCGGTCCGCAGCAGGCCGCCACGGCCTCGGGTATTCTCGTCTGCCTCAGCAGGTCGGCGTAGGCGAGCGCCGAGCAGATCGCGTCGGTGTCGGGATTCTTGTGGCCCATGACCCAGGTCGGGCGGGCGGATTTGGGAAGGGCGGGGCGGGGATTACTCACCCGCCTATATTCCGCCATCCTGAAATAGTTTCGACTAAAAAGTAGCGGGATCGCCGGGCGTGATACAGGACGGGCCGCTCGCGACTCAGCAGCTCTCACTCCTGGAGCTCGTCAACCCCGTGCTCGTATTCCAGTAAGTCCCTTTTCGTAATGGAATTACGATTTGTTTACATCAAGATCAGGAGGAATATCCAGGCTCCATCCCCGGCTTCCATTTGATACTGCAGCCGCTGCTCGGATACCATGGCTCGGGCGTTGCCCGCCCGGAAAGGAGGTTTTCCACCGCAGCGGCGAGGTCCGATCCGGTGGGGGATTCGCCTTTGCCGGGACGGGAATCATCGAACTGCCCCGCGTAGGCGAGGTGTCCGTCCCCGTCGAAAAGGTAGAAATCGGGTGTGCAGGCTGCGGCGTAGGCCCGGGCTACCTCTTGCGACTCATCGTAAAGGTAGGGGAAATGCCAGCCGCTCGCGGTGGCGAACGCGCCCATCTTCGCCGGAGCATCGGCCGGGTAGCGGGCCGCGTCGTTCGAGCTGATCGCGACCGTGGCGATGCCGTCAGCCGCGACTCGCGCGGCAAAGGCCCCGAGAGCGGGCGCGAGGTGAATGACGAAGGGGCAGTGATTGCAGACAAACGCGACAAGAAGTCCCTTTTTGCCCGCAGTAAGCTCGCTCAGTGCGTAGGGCCTGCCTGCAAAGGCGGGCAGAGTGAAGTCAGGAGCGGGCGCTCCGGGCTTCAGGAGAAAGGTCGAGGGGACTTCAGCCATGGGATAGGGGCGGACGGGCAGGGAATGATTCAGATTAATTAACTAATGTAAATCTTTTCGACTGCGGGTTGACAAGGTATTGGATCGCGTCTAAATGTCCCGCTCTTTTTTCAATTCCTAAATTCGACGCTGAGATGGCTACTGTAGAAGTGATTTTAAAACAAAAGATCGAGGGACTCGGCGCCGAAGCCGATGTCGTCAAAGTGAAGCGTGGTTTCGCGCGCAACTTCCTCCTTCCCCAGGACCGTGCCTACGAAGCGACGAAAGCAAATCGTCGCCACGTCACTCGTCTCAAAGAGGTCCGCGCCAAGCGTGAGGCTGATGAGATCGTTGATGCGGAGAGCGCCGCCGGCAAGCTCAAGAAGCTCCGTCTCTCCATCGTGCTCTCCCTCGGGCAGGGTGGCAAGGCTTTCGGTTCCGTGACCACGGCCGACATCGCCGCGCTCATCAACGAGAAGAGCAAGCTCAACATCGATCGTCACCAGCTCGTCCTCGAAGCCCCGATCAAGACACTTGGCAGCTACGAGATTCCGGTGAAGCTTCACCCCTCCGTCGAGGCCTCCGTGACCGTCCGCGTCATCTCGCCTGACGGCGAAGGCGGCGGGTCAGACGAAGGCTGATCGAAGCATCGAAAAAAGCGATTTTCTACGAATCACTTTGCGAAAGTCGGGCGGGTTGCTTACATAGCATGCCCGCCCTTTTCGCGTCCGCGTGAGGAGGGCTTTCCCGTCCCGACATCCCAACCGTTCTCTTTCCCATGCCCGATCCCAGTTCCGCCGGCGGAAGCACCTCCTATAAAAAGGGCGGCGATTCCCTCAAGACCGGCCCCAACGGTAAACGGGGCGACGCCAAGCCCTTCACCCGTTCCGCCGGGGAGGATCTGCTCAAATCCATGCCGCTCAACGCCGACGCCGAGCGCGCCGCCCTCTCCTGCATGCTCCTCGATCCCGTCACGATCATCCCCAAGGCGATCGAGAAACTCGCTTCTGGGTATTTCTACATCCCGGCGCACCGCATCATCTTTGAAGCCCTCCTCCATCTCTACAAGACGAGGCCCGAGGGCAAGCTCGACCTCATCGTGCTCAATACCGAACTCGCCAAACAGGGCACCCTCGACGCCGTGGGAGGCCCCAAGACCATCGCCGACCTCCTCGACGACGTTCCCACCACCGCGCTCTTCGACGACTACGCCGAGTTCCTGAAAGAGAAATTCATCCTCCGTCGGGTCATTCAGGACTGCACCGAGTGCGTCACCGAAGCCTACGACGGGCCCGAGAGCTCGATCAACTTCCTCGATTCCGTCGAGAAAAAAGTCCTCCGCATCCGCGACGAGACGACCCAGGCAAAAGGCATCGAAGAGATGCGAGTCCACGTCCTCAAGGTCATCCAGTCCATCGACGACATGTACAACTCCGACGTGAATTCCGGCGGCATCATGACCGGGTTCAAAGATCTCGACGAGATGACCAACGGGTTCCACGGCGGGGAGATGATCGTCATCGCGGCCCGGCCTTCCATGGGAAAAACCTCCTTCGCGATGAACATCGTCGAGAACATCGCGATCCAGAAAGACAATCCCATCCCTTGTGCCGTCTTCAGCCTCGAGATGACCTCCGAGTCGCTCGTGCAGCGACTCCTCTGTTCCCGCGCCAAAGTACAGATGCAGAAGCTGCGGGGCGGCTTTCTCACCAAGGCCGATTTCCCCAAGCTCATGCAGGTCGCCGGACAGCTCGCCGAGGCCCCCATTTGGATCGACGACACACCCGGACTCACGATCAATGAACTCCAGGCAAAGGCCCGCCGTCTCAAGCAGCAGCACGGTATCCGCATCATCATGATCGACTACCTCCAGCTCCTCAAGGCGCCCGATGTGGCCCGCAAGGACGGACGGGAAAAGGAGATCGCCGAGATTTCCGGCGGGATCAAAGGCATCGCCAAAGAGCTCGACATCCCCGTCATCGTCCTCGCCCAGTTGAACCGCAACCCCGACGCCCGCGGCGGCAAACCGCGCATGAGCGATCTCCGCGAGTCCGGCTCGATCGAGCAGGACGCCGATCTCATCGGCCTCCTCATGCGGGCCGAAGTCTACGCCGACGATGATGAAAAAGAAAACCTCTACGGCGAAGCCGAGTTCATCATTGCCAAGCAGCGGAACGGTCCGACCGGCGAGGTGCCCCTGACCTTCCAAAAAGAATTCATGCGTTTCGAAAACCGGGCAAAGACCGAGGAGCGTTGAGCCGGGCGGGGAGAGTGTCCGGCGTATTTTATTGGCTGCTTACATGCGCGGTTAAAGGATTCATGACGCCCTGCGGCGGTGCGCTATTTGCCTCGTTTCACTCGCCCTCCGGGCAGCCTGCGGCCGGCTATCTCCGCTTCGCTTCAGCTTATCGGCGGCGGAGTATTTGGCCGCGCCGCCTTTGTCGAGAATGTCTTTGCGCACCTCCGCGAACGCTTCGGTCTGAAGCGCAGGATCGGGGCGCGGCGAATGCGGGAGGCCGATTGGGAAGACCTCTGCGTCTTACGAGACCTGAAGAACGACCTGAAATCGCGCATGGGCGGTGGCGCGGGAAGGCGCTGGGATGCTGATGCGGGAAAATGGGGGATTGACGTGCGGCACGGTTATAATTAGCCTGGTCCCGTTAATTCTGGCCGTGAATTCCCGATCCGGACGACTTTATCGACAACCCCGGGGACCGCCGGCGATATTCTCGTGAAGCACAAACAACTCCTCCAGCGTCCCGTGCTCGTCAAAGGCGGCAAAGCCACCATCGGACGTCCCAAATCGCGGATCGTCGAGTTTCTTTCCTGATCGTTCCGCGGGCGGAGTGAGTTCATGGCTTTTCTCCGCACCGCGTTGACTCGCCCCCGTTTTCAGCGACGCTTCGACCGAAAGACACTTCCTGCATGACCAACAACGACATTCTGCGCCGCCTCCGCCACGCCCTCGACCTGAGTCAGGCGCAGGTCTCGGAGATTATTTCAGGGACCGGAGTGGAAAGCAGTTTCGCCACCGTGAGCGCCTTCCTGAGGCGGGAGGAGGAGCACGGCTTTGTCGAACTCTCTGACACGATGCTGTGTCGGTTCCTCGATGGCCTCATCATCGAAAAGCGGGGGGGCCGCCGCGATGGCACCGTTCCCGAGCCATTAACACAACTCTCCAATAACGAAATCCTGAAAAAGCTCCGCATCGCTCTCGAACTTCGGGACGACGGGATGAATGCCGTTTTCGAGGAGGCCGACTTTGCCGTCACGAAAGCGGAACTGAGCTCATTTTTCCGGACCGAGGGACACCGCAACTTCCGCCCCTGCCCCGAACAGGTTCTGCGGAAATTCATTCAGGGATTGGGCAAGAAGTCCCTCCCCGGAGACGAAACCGAGACCTAGCAGCCTGTCGGACTTATCCCGCCCGGCTGCGGAAATCGGGGGTTCGGCCCGAATTTCCCCTCGTTTTCATCTTTTGTGTTCACACAAACTCCTCAAACTCATATTCACAGGGACAGGCAAATAATCAAAAAGCACCCACTTCCCCAATTTCCGTTAGATCACTCCATCATGGGGCACGCTTGAGTCATAAGCCACGTCTTGTGCTTTTATCACTGCTATCTCCGCACCCATGGCGACAGCGCTTGATCTCGGACCCGAAAACGCCAGGAACTTGAGTTCACCGGCGCCGAAGCGGGGAATCTGACGGTGAGGGAGCCGGGCGAGAGAAGGGGATGGTCCCACCAGCGACGAGGGATCGTCGCGCTCCGGCGAGGGCGAAGGGACAACCGAATCCCATGCTCCGGCAAGGGAGACGCCGGCGTTATTATTAGCCTGGTACCGTGAATCTACTTCCACAGGGAATTCATGCGCTCCGACAACCGGGCCAAGACCGAAGACCATTGAGACGGTTGGGACGAGCGTTGGGAGGAGTTGAGGTGGATCCCTCTTTTTAAAAGACTTAGGCTATGCCGTTGAGGTGCCGGAGGAAGCTATTTCGTGGGGATGAACTTCCATGCCCGGACACGCTTTCCAACGCCAAGGATTGACTCATATTCGAAAGTCCCTGAAGAAATGACCCACGCGCTGTAGATCTCACCGTCGGCGACGTCGAATTGGTCTGAATCGACTTTGAGCAGCTCGGTTTTCGAATCGGTGAGATTCCAGATAAGCAGTCCTTCGTCGATAACTTGAGTGATTCGGAATTGGATCTTCTCTGCGGAGTCCAGGAGCCGCGCCATTTCCGCTTTCCGCCGTCGATCCTCTGCCGCCGCCGCCGCGTCAGCCATCGCTTTCACCCGGAGGGCTGCCTGCTTTTCCTCATTTACCTTCTTTGCAGCGGCCGCAGCGACCGGGTCGTAGCCGAACTTGATCTTCAAGGGCTGTGGTAGAACATCAAAGGATAATTTGGCTGAGCCGCGTGAATGCGAGATTGCAATGGCATCATCCTCGACTGTATTCACTTTGACATTCATGTAGCGATTCCCCTCAAGGTCGATAATGACGCCGGCATCTAAATCGCCGAGAATCTTCTTTGAAATAGAGGACTTTGTGGCCTCATCCATTTCCTCCGGTGCCGTCCTTTTAACAATCTGAAGATCTTCTGATGTCCTATTCAATTTTGCTATCACCTCATCGGAAAGATCCGCAATGACAGCACTTGTCACTCCGCCGGAGTGGAGAATTCTAACCTTGCTTCCATCGATACCACTTAGACGTGCATTTAAGAGCTTTTGGTCTCCCGTCAATAGTTCAGGCACGAATACAGGCCCGCTAGGTGCAGTCATCTCATGCTCGGCCCCGGATTTCCATTGTCCGCCTATCAACACGTTCCCCTGTTGGATCATCTGCTGTGCAGCAGAAAATCGGAGTAAGTCATCATTAATTTCGTGATAGGCACCCGGGTAGCGGTCGATTGCCCCCTTGATTTTTTGAATCATTCCGTTGAACTCTTCAATCTGTTGAGATGTCGAAATTGAGGCCGAAGTCATATTAGGAAATTCTATGACACCGATTAAATTGTTTTGAAAGACACGGTTTTTTTCGCCATTTTCTAGAACAAAATGCGTCACATTCGTGAAAATTTCGATTGAGGTGAACTTCTGAACCCTGGCCAAAACGTCAGTTTCGCCTGGAGCGCTGCGATAGAAAATAACCCCTTTGGGCGCAGGTTCTTCACCCGCAACGGGGGAGAGCCCCGATAAAAAGCATAGAATTGCGATAAGTGTTTTACTGATGTTGGTTGACAGCATTTTTAGATTCATTGTTGCTCCTTTCGTTATACTTTTAGCCACCCCTGATTCAGGTCATCGTCTCTTTTCAAAAGCCCCTCCACTCGATTCAATAATATTTTTCAACTTAGGATCGGGATTCTCGTCAGTACTACGAACGTAAAGGTGAAAGCCACGGGGAGTCTTTCCGCCGCCAATAGCTAGGGTCATCAGTTCAGCCAGTGCCACTTCAGTCCGCTCGTCCTGAAGGTCACAAAACCAATAAACAGAGTCTACCTGATGCACTTCCACTAGCTCTCGGATCGAGTTCATTACAGACTCCCTCAAATTTGGGTTTTCTGAGCGAGGAGACCTGATTTCAGCAGCATCGAAAGAGGACTCCTCAAGTAAGCAGCCCTCGACTTCCAGAAAAACAGGCGCTTCGAATCGTGAGTTTATCTCCGTCCGCAAACTGTCCAAATAGCGACTCATACTCCCAGAGATATCAAGAATTACACCAAGCTTTTCTCCCTTTACATTCATCCCTCCGATACTTTGTCCCCGCGGCTCACCTGATGGACTTCCTGCGGGGTCACTTTCACTCTCATTCGTGGGCATCGGCGTGGCGGGCGATGAATCGACTGCTGCGTTTTCAGGCAAAGGGTCCGAGCCCTTTTCCGGTGACTCTTTCTCAGGTGAGGCGGGGGGTTTCGACTCGACCTTTGTTTTTGCATCCTCCTCCCCGGCTTCAGTCGGGGTTTCATTCACCGCCCCGTGGTCAGAATCACTAACTTCCGCTACATTACTTGTGGAGTCGGCTGTCCCGGTGGAGGAGCATGAAGATCGGGTGAATAAGAGGAAAATAATAAGGAGAAATAGAGCGGCACAGAGTGCCGCTTTGAACCAATCCTGTGATTGAACTTCGTGCTTTGGGTTCATTGGATAATAACAATTGTCGTTAATCAGTTCGACCGCGTTTCCCTTCCGAGCTGAAAGCGAGCGTCTCACCATCCAGACGGGGTTCCCACCCGTCTTCGATGAATCCCGCTTCACTGATTATTTCTCTCAACTGGTCGATGAGTGAAAAAGAATCGCCGTAAACAAACGAAACAATGTAAATTCGTTGTGAAGGCTGAGACTTAAGCAGTTTGTTGTGATTGCTGATTCCTCTGAGAATCGCCTTGAGCGTTTCGGTATCTCGACCCAGTTTCAAGCCCTTACCCTGAATCGGTATTGCGGCGTCTTCGCTCCAGGTAATTGAAGCGTTATTCTCACTCACGCCGTAAAGTTCGCCGTTCTCACGAAATTCGTAGTTCGCAACGGGATATAATTCGCCGTATCGCACGATCAAATTGTACTGACCTCCGCTTGCATCACGAAGCTTTGGAGGGTGTGTCTCGCTCGTCCGCGAGGAGACTAGCTCTTTCATCTGGTTTTCGAGTTGTTCGAGGAGGCGTTTCTGCTCATCGATCTTGGCTGCAACGGCGGCAAGTTCAGCAGCCTGACTTGATATCTCAGTCAGGGTGAGTGATTTCAGTTCCAGAGCCTTTCCTAATCTTTCGTTGAGCTCCACGCTCGAGAGTGCTTCCGTCTCCTGTCTTGCCGACAGCATCTTTGCCAACTGATTGCGCTTCTGCAATAATTCGAGGAGGTCTTTGTTCTCCTCCCAACGCTTCGCGGTTTCACGCAACTCGGCTTCGAGTTCGGCGAGGTCACGAGCCTTCCTGGAGACTTCTAATGTCTCCTTCCCAGACGACGCGTTCTTTCTCGACTCATCGCCCGGACTCTCGATCAGCAGTGCAATCAAGATAGCGATCAGGACAATCCCTCCGAAGGCATTGCACATCGTGTCGAGGAGCAGATCCAGACTATCCTTGGGTGCTCTGGAGCGTCTTCTCATGGGGTGAAATCGAGGATGTCCTCGCTGAAAATCCTAAGTTCGACCGTCTCGTCGAGCGGGCGGTAGCCGAGGTCGAATCCTTCTTGCTGAAGTAGCTCCTGCAACGGGGGGAGGAACGCGATACCACTCGGGCGGATGAAGAACACGAAATAAGACTCCGCTCCATCGGATTCTCGCGCCATCTCTCTGACGCGTTCCTTGAGACTGCTGGCCGCGATGCGAGTCTTCGCTTCCGGCGCTGCCATGTCCCGCAAGACGCCGCCACCGGCATCTAACTCCAGCAAGATTGGTTTTTTCTCCGAGGTGCTCAATTTCAGCCACACCTGAGCCGTCGCGGCTGTCTCCTTCACGAAGTCCGCCTTTGCATCGACTGTCGCCTGCATTTTGATGAGGGCGAGCGCTGCTGCCGCCCGGCGCTGTTCGAGGGACGTCGTTTCTTCTATCGCCGCCGTCATTTCACGCTCCGCCGACTCGACTTCCCGCAGCAGTGCGAGACGCAAAGGATCCGCCTCCTCATCGAGCGACTTTTGCAGTTGCTCGATCTGTTCCTTTAATCGATCTTCCGATTCATCGCTGGTATCAAAATCCACTTGCGCGAACTTTCTGATCCTCGCCATAGACGTCTCGATCAGTGCTTCCAATTCTGCTAGAGTGCGAGTCTCGGTCACCTCTACCGGAACGTCGATAATCCCAGGCTGACGTAACATGAGGACCATCAAAATTACGATGAGGATGAGGATACCGGACACCGCTGTGATGATATCCTGAAAGGCGAAGAAGCTTACGTTCGCTCCTTGTATACGGCGTGCTTTGGCCATGGGATCACTCCTCGCGTAACCGCAGTTTTGAGACTACGTGCGCGTGACAGTAGTCGTTGCATTCATCAAGGAAAAGCGCTTCTTTTTGTTGGGTAAAGGTCATCCATACCTGAACCACAAGCGCCGCGACGAGGGCAATGAGGGTTGTTTCGAAGGCAGTCGAGAGGCCGCTCGTGATTCCCCCGAGGGACTCTTTCAATGCGTTGATGTCCTCCCCCGCAGCGGCGAGAGTGTCCCCGAATCCGCCGATCGCGCTGCTCAATCCCAGAACTGTTCCAATAAACCCAAGAACCGGAATCGCCCAAATGAAGCCATTGATGAGACGGTAGCTTGATTCCTGATGCCCTTCATCGTAGTCCGCCTGAGTCTGCAGGATTTCAGAGACGTCGCTGATTCGCCCGATATTTCGCAGATTTGAGAGTGCTCTTTCGATGCGGTTCAAAAGCACAAAATGGCGGGTATCATCGACGAGACGATGCACCTCGCGAAGCACATCTTGCGCTGTTTTCGGGTTCAGGAGGAACTCGGGGTCGTCTGGAAATGGCTTCAGGTCCAGGGCCCTTCTTTGGAACGCGAGCTTCTTCTTTTTAACGATGAGAATGGACGCACACCAGAAGAATAGGAACGCGGTAGGAATTGGGATGACACCGCCACCCCGAAGAAACATCTCCGCTACGAACTGAGTCGGTTCCCAGCGATTAAGACCATAGATAATGATCAGGTAGAAGAGTCCAGTGAGAAGTATAGCCATGAAGAACGACACCACATTATTTACCGCAGTGAATCGACCTCCCTTGAAGCCTATTTTCTGCTCAAAATCACTTCCCGACCAATTCAACAGCGGCGGCTCGAGTGAGATGCGCTCTGCGGGGACATCATTTAGATTTTCTGGCGGTAATTCCATGGTCGGGTAAGTCTATAAGGTCCGGCGCGAGGCTGAGAAGAAGGAATCGTTTTCAACGCGAAGGCACACAAAGGTATGAGCCATCATGTCATGAAACGTCTGTTTTTGAGGGGTGAACGCAGCGAGGAAGAATCCCACGAAGCCCATGCCGGCAGACCCGACTTTGGCGAGGGATCGAAGCGCGGCAGTAGCAAACGGGATCCGCCCCCCGGCGGTTGAGATTACGACAAGTCCAACCCAACGTTTACCGGGGGTGGCCTGTAAGGGCGAGCACTCAAAAACGGCCGAGTAGATCCATGCGCTCGACAACGCGATAAGGGCAAATATTCCCCACTCGGCTGCGGTCAGGGATCGGATCGCCTCAAGCGTGAGGATCTCCCTCTCCAGAAAATAATCAAGAATCCAGAGGGGGCCCCCGATCACGAGAATACCGTCGATCAGCAGAGCGATGGCTCGCATCCAAAATCCGGCAAAAACCAGGGACGCCGATTCTCCCGTGAACCATGGTCCTGAAGATTCATCGAGACTCATCGCGTGGCCGTAGGACTTGCCCATTGCGGGTGAAATTTGCGGGGGTGGCACCGGCATAGTGGGGAACGCAATCTGTTGTCCGTAGGCGTTGGTCGAACCGTGATCCGGAGCGGGTTGGACATCCGCCGGCCGAGTCGTCTGGGGAGTGGAGTCGGGGTGGCGCCGAAAGAAGGCGCGCAGGGTCATCCAGTGGCCGTCCACGAAGACTTCATGCATCGCTCCGATCTCCCGATCTTCGAACCTCTTCTTCAGCTCGTTGAGCGAGTAGGGGCCAGAGCTTTGCCCCTTCCACTTGACGGTGTATACGCTCATTCAAGTTCTTTCCCAAAGCCGAGCATTTTTGGAAGTTTTTGTCGAAGTGACGGATTGGACGGATCGACAAAATTTGCCTTAGCGACCGATATCCAGGTATCCTCAGGATTGACGCGGATATAAAACAGCGGACTGAATTTCGCGATGGGACCAGATCGAGTCCACCCACCGGATGGGTCTTTTAAAAAGACCTTGGCAACCTTAAACTTGTCGTCGAATCCCCACAGGACGTTCGAAGTATCCGTCGGGCCTACCAATTTCAGAGAATCGGTATGATCCTGATGTCCGCAATAAACAAGTCCGCCCGTGTAGACACGGGCATAAAATCCGTAAACAGCTTTCGCCCCGTCTACGTATTTCCTGCCTTTGCGCTCTGAGAAAAATGCGTTCACCTTCTCAGCGTGTCGCTCGGTTTGGGCAGGGGAGCACCAGTCCGAACTGGAAAGAGCTGCCCCGACGATTCCTTGGAGTGTTGAGAAATCCTCATCGAAATCGCAGAAATCGAGCAACCATTTCTCGCGGCGAGGCTGCATCAGTTTCGCTATCTCCAGAAAGAGATAGGCCCGAAAGACGGGATTCAGGTCCTCGGGGGCGTTGAGAACTGCCTCTGCCAGCGTGAGGAATGACTTTTGGAATTTCGAAAAATCGCCCGTGACATAGTTGGCCAATTTTAAGGAAGTGAAAAACGCCGATTCCGGAGAGAGTTTTCCCCCGACCGGAAGGGTGCCGCGTGTTCCCGCAGCTCTTTTCTCCTGACGGTACTTCCTTTCAATAAAAGTGACGGTGGTCAAACTCGCTCCAGAAGGGTCATAAACCTCGGTACCCAGTAAATCGTAGATTATCGAACCGGCGGAATTGAGATCGACGCCCTGCATCGTACCTCCTCTCGAGAAGATCTTACGCGTCTTCCCGCCTTCGGTGATCTCGTAGAGATACATTTCGTTGAGCGAATCGTCGTCGCGCAAGGTCAGGAAGGCGACCTCCTCCGTTTCCGAGATGTCGCCGGGATAGGCATCAGCGGTGAAGTTTCGCTCGGTGAGGTTCTTCCATGATAAAATCGCGCCCGGCATCAGGATTTCTCGAAAAACCCGATCTTCTGAATCAAAGGCGACGACGAGCTCGGCAAGGTTGATTTTTTCTTCTCCTTTGAGAAATTCAGTTCCGTTGAGCTCCCGAATGGCACCGGCATACGCCTTGAGGCTGTCAACACCGCCGCATTTCGTCATGATCTCGCGGACCTTTTCCAGTTCGGTATCGAAGCTCACAAATCGAGCTTTGAGAACCTCGAATTTTGCGAGATCAGACGCCGATGGCCGCAGTGACTCCATTTCAGAGGTCGCCATTCCCTCCATTTCAGTAATGGCCGTATTCACCTTCGTCAATGATTCCGCCACCGCGGCGATGGGACGGTCAAAGCGCAGTTCTTCACGGACCAAACGGTCCAAGGGTTCGACCCGAGCGTGAAAGGCCTCCACGATTTCATTTCGGCGATGATCGATTAACCCGTCCAGCGACAAACTGAGAGAGGCGACATTGTCGTCCAGTGGAATCCGGTCATTCTGATTCACTGGCTCAATTTCCTTCGCCGCATCGTCGATCCGAGTTTTGAGCGAGAGCAATGACACCGGGCTCCAGCTCGAAAGATCGGTGCGGGAGTCGATATCGTTTCGTATCTCAGCGAGCACTCCGGTCATTCTAGCGACGAGAGCCTTCTGCTCGTCGAGCCACGCAACAGCATTATTTTTGGTTCTCGGCAATGAGCCAAAGGACCTCCACGAGGGATCGGATTCACTGAAGGACGACAGAGCATCTCTCAGGTCTTCCGCTCGCATGTCTTCTTGTGCCGAACTGATGCGATCGGCCATTTTCCCAGCCTTCGTGAACATCACGGCAAAGATCGCCGCAGTTACAACGACCACCGTTGCGCCCGAGATAATTAGAATCAAGCTCCGGCGCTTTGAGCGGGTGTGGCGGTCAATCTTTTCATTCAAATCGCCAAGGATTTTTCGGGCTCTCTCCTGCAAATCGCTGTCTACTGGCTTCTTATACTCGGCAATTTCTTTCCACAGGCGTTGTAAACCGAGCGCATCTTCCCGATGCTCGGCAAAAGTCGGGGCCGTATTCTGAAAATCTTTGTCCGCAATCTTCTTGAGTAGGACTTTGAGTTCATCAATTGCAGAGAGGAAATTCTCTTCAATGCGGGACTTTCGCAACGCTTCGTCTTTCCAGTGGTTCAGGTCGCGAAAGAGAGACTCCCTTTCCTGACTCAAGCTGAACGAGTGTTTTTCGATCAAAGATCCGATCCGGGCTAGGACTTCGAGGACCATCTCAAGGTTCCCGGAATCCCGAGCTGCCTCGGCCTGGATTAACAGATTCGCACTCGCGCGAATCGCGTCTTCCCTTTCCATCGAGTCCCGGGCCGCGATGGCCTCGATCCAGACCTTTTCGGAGCGCTCGTCGGATCGGGGTTGCCTGCCGGGGGCGATCAAGTCGATCTCAGCGAGGGCGGCGACCGCGGTCTCTTCGTCGCCCTTATCGAGAGCCGGTTGGATTTTCTTGGCGAGGACTTCCTGCACGAGGCGCTCCTCCAGCGCCGCGACCTGCTTCGCGGCGGCGATGTCCGAAGGATCGACTTTGGCCAACTGACGGCAGATCTCGAGCGCTTCCCGAAAGTCGCGCTTCGAATTCGCGGCGCTGAACTCCATCCGAAGTTTCTTCTGGAATGAACCGGCGCGGGCGTAGAGGGGATCCACCTCCTGCTTGGCCCGCTCGTTTAAACCGGGGGCGGTCGGAAGAAAGTTCCGTCGACAGAAAACCCCATACTCCTCTGTCTGCAATTCACTGAGAACCGCACACGCGTCGAGCAGATCGGGCTGCCGGGTCGCCGCCATCAAGGCCTGGTGCTCCTTGTCGCGGCCCTTACTGAGAATGTCGAGGCAGGTCTGGAGCCGTGCATTGACGGTTTCACAGGCTTCGGCATACTCGCGGGCGGCATTGACTAACTCGGGGCCGGAGTCGTCCTCCTGAGAGTGCATGCGCTCCAAGAGACGGTTGACCAGGTCTTCGAGACGGATCAGTTCGGGGTGGGTCATGGCGGAATCGGAAATACTGGAGACGAGATATGATGACACTAATTGGCGGCCGGGGCACTCCCGATTAGCGGAATAACTTGCCGAATTGGGGTCGGAGAATTTGGATTCTTAAATTCGTAAACGACGTTTAGGGAGTAAACGCCGTCGTCGCTAAGGTCGGTGTTTGTGAATTTGGATTTGAGAGCGTTTAATTGATCAATTCTGGACTGTTCAGTCTTTGGATCTGCCAACGACTGCTGTCCGTTGTTTTTTGATAGGTAATCGAAAATCTCTTTCGCCTTCTCCGTTGTAAAAAGATCTTCCCAGGCTTCGAAGAAATCACTGAAGTATTGTTCAGCCACATATTCTTTAAGTGCATCCTTCGCCTCGAGCTCGCTTGTAAACTTCTTGGGGGTTGGATCAACACCTTTCGGAGTCGACCATTTCTCCGAGCGGCTGACCTTTTCGAGTTCAATCCATCCGTATTGAAACCGGTTAACACCGTTGGTTTCCTTGAGATCACTGCTCCTTTCAATGAACCGTTGGATTCTGTCGTTCGCCTTGTTTAATCCGGAACTTCCATCCGCAAGCTCATCCAGCGACTTAAAAAGAGCCTCAACATACTCTTGAAAGTCTTGAAACAAAGGCTTCTCCGAAACTCTGGGTTTCTCCAGAACTCTGAATTCTTGAAATGTCTTTATAATGGGATTTCGAAGTCTGCTCCAGGGTCGATCAGTTTTTTGACCAAGCTTCACGATGCCGAAATCTTTGCCTTTGCTGCTTATGGGAGGCGGGCTAATCGTGAGGGCGCGAATACCATCTTGTAAAAAGAACTCTGGAAACAACTTTTGGCCGAGTTGGCCGTAATCCCGCTCAAAATTCGCAGCAGCCGAAATATTTGAGTTAATCTGTTTAATATTCTTTTCGATCCTAGAAACGTCTTTTTCTATGTCAGGAATAGGCGATATGCTCAGGTCCGCCGCGCTGATTGCCGTTGACGACGACGGATAAACTCCAGAAAGAATCAGCTCAAAATCGGGTTCTGAATCTTCAGGAAAAACAAAATGTTCAGCCGTTGCGCGCGCGTCTTTCGTGAGGCTGACTTCTCCTTTGTCCGAACGCTTTAGGAATTTAGACACGGACAGCGCAATAAGGGGTTCTCCCATTGGATTACTAGTGTTCCCGTCGGTAGAAGCGGGAGCCTCAATAACAGCGATTTGAAATTCGGGAACTGAAGCTTCCGTTTTAGGGAACCGAAGAACGAACCCTCCTGGGAAATCAGCCCAGAACTTTTTAGAATTCTCATTGCCCCTCTCGAACTTCAGTTTTCTCTCTTTTACTCCAGACAACAGGCGTATTTGAGTGAAATAAATCGTATCTTCATTTAATACGTTCACCTCTTTCCGGAGAATCGACTCCGTATTCAGCTCTGGTTCCCCGATTGCAGAAAGGGGAAGGATAGAAAAGGACCCAGGAAACTTGGCTGCGATTTCTTTCACCCCACTTAAATCGACCTCATCCTTCGTGGTTCTTCGAACAATATAGGTCCGTGGAATCGAGACCTTCTCTTGGGGTTGTGTATTTCCAGTTTGAATAGGCGTTAGATTTGGTTCTGGTAGCGCGATTGGAATCGACTGTTTGACGGCTTTTTTTCGTTCTAATACGCCAGGTTCCAAAAGGGTTTTGAATTTTTCGGATAGCTGCACATTAGTCGTAGTCGCTTTGTTGTAAAGGTGGGGGCTCTTACCACTTAGGGCCTCGTCTAATTCATAAATCGACTTTTTCGTTTCACTGAGTTTAGCCAACTCACCTTTGGCTTTTGCCCGAGCAGATTCCAAGGACACTTCATCCGTGGTGATCTCACTCAGTGCGTTGATCGCCGGATTAACCTTCTCTATCAAAATTTGGAACAGCTCATTCAGATGCTTTGCGGAATCGGGAGTGTGTTCTTTCAAGTTATTGAGGGTGCCCTGAATTTCCGAAATTTGTTCACTGAGTTTTTCGCCGTCGGCAATTTCCGCCTGCTCAAACCGTTGTGCCGCAGTCTCCCAGGCTGTCGTTAGTGACTTGACGGATTTGAGCCAAGCAGCCGCGCTTTCGCTGGCATCCGCCTTGGCTTTGTTGACCGGACCTTTGATATCATCCCCCGGGGTTTTGTTATTTTTTGTCCACTCTCCAGCGATTTTCTGCATCGCAGCATTAACCGACGCGTTGTCCTTAAATTTACCAGGGTCGAATTCTATCTCGTTGAAGCTAACAATTGCGTTTGCCGCAGCGTTCCAGTTCGCCAAATCCGGCGAGTCGCCTATCAGGTCTTTATAAGGTTCCTTTTCCGTAAAGCGTTGGCGGACCTTCTTCCACCTGTCAGCATCATTCTTATTATCAACCATCTCCTTCACCTTCTCCTCGGCCGCACGCACATCCCTGCCCATAGACCACCACCCGGTAGCGACCAGACAAACGAGCAGGATGGCAATCCCCGTAACCAGTGCCAAACTCCGCCCGTTCCGTTTTTTCTCGGTGCGTTTCGCGCGCGCCGGGTTCTCAATCGACAGCGGAATGAATACCTCATCCACCACCACCCGGGCTTGCCCTACAGAGGCCACTGGACCGGATGTCTCGATTGCTGCAAGAGCTTGTGGGGAGGATTCACCCGGTAAGGGAATGGAACGGTAAACCGGCAATTCGTCGGGCTCAGAGTTGAGCGAAGTCGCCTTTGGGGTAAGGCCCTGCGCGAGCTCAGCAAAAATCCCACTCGGCGGCGAAAGGGCGCTCCCGAGGGTCAGGATCTTCCTCCCGCCCCTCGCTTCCTGTTGTAGCAGGGCGCTACTCTTGAGAATTCCGCACCAGCGAAAGTGGGATTTCTCGGCGGACGATTGGAAGATCGTCGTAAAGGGAACCGACCAGAGACGTTCCGGATCGGTTCGGTCCGGCCCGAGGAGAAGGAGACTCTCCGCGAAAAGGCCGAGCAACTCCTGTCCATCCGCTTCCCCGCAACCTGAAATTACTACGCCCGCGTCGGTGGGACGGTCCGAATCGAACAGTTGCGCTGCGTTGGCGGGAGACCCGGTGCGGCGCGCCCACCTGCCGGCAGGGAGTGCGGCTACCGGAGAAAGCGTGTTAAGGTCAACGCTTTCGTCGTTTCCGAAATAGCGGGCGGGATCATCGTAGCGAGTCCGCCAGAATCCCCGTTGGGATAACCCGAGGATTACCTCGGCGGGATTGAGGCGAAGGCCCTCGACCTCAGCCGGTTCGAGCACGAGAGAGTGGGCAATATGATTGGTGCGCCCGGAGTAGTCGTTTCCAGCGTCGCCGAGGCGCATCAGGACATGGTAGCGATCTTCACGGATTGTAATGATGCGGTGCTGGTAGATCACCGGAAGCGGAGCCTCACCCGCTCCGCCCGCGAGTCCCCGGTCGTATTGAGCGGAGAAATCTTCGAGCCTCGCAACGAGAGACTCTTTAAGTTCCTTGTGGCGAGCCGCCGTGCAGAATCCGGATCTGCCTGCAACGAGGCCTGAACGGACGCTGGTGTACACCATTTGGAAGGCCATATCGGGAGGGGGTGAGAAGGGTTCAGAAGTGCCGGATCAGATGAGCGGCACGGTGAGGGGCAGAGAATGGTTGGTCTTGACGAGGTCGGGATAGAGACGGGCCAAGGTCCAGATAACGGGAACTTCGACGTACCGGGGCGCAACGAGGCCGGGGACGGGCCCGATGCGCTCGCCCTGCACGCCGGGGACGACGAAGGGCTGGGGGGAGTGCCCGATCGGGCTCACCGGGAAATAGATGACCTCCCTCGAAATCGCCTCGGCATTCCCAACCACGGCCGGACTGGTCTCCAAAAGGAACTCCCGAATCAGCTCTGAATTGCTGGCCACCACCTCAAGCGAGAGTCCGTCCTTGCTGATCGGATCCAACAATGGCTTTTCAAGAAGGTCCGACCAGAGATCGCACTTGCCGACGATCATGGCGAGCGGCGCATCGAGCTTTTCGTTCGCATCAAGATACAGCTCGGACTTGATCCGAATCCGCATCTCCGCAATGATGTTGTCCTGGCGATTGAGTTTCAGGAACTTCTCGTCCGAGATCTGCGGATCGTTTTTCCCTGAAATCTTTTTCCTGAATTTGACGTTGGTCGCCGGGTCGTAGAGGAAAAAGATCACGTCCGAGCTGGCCAGGTGCCTCGTGGCATCCTCGTCGGTCGACTCAGCCGCCTCAGATCGTTCCGCCGGTTCGAATTGTTCGCCGGCATTGTCGTAGAAGACGAGATGGAGTGACTGTTGTTCCTGCTCGCCTGCCCCGAAGGGGGCCACGAGGTAGGTGAACGGTTTCGGGAGTTTGACGGTTCGTCCGTCCCGCTCCCAGGTGCGGAACATCTCACCGCCAGGCACGGTCTTGTCCAGGGCAATTTCGGCGGGACTCTTTGAGTCGCTGAAGAGCCGTGCTTTCATGTTACTGAGGAGCGCGTTGCCCGAGGCGTCGCCATCTTGAAAGGAAAGACCAAAGTGAGACGGGAGAGCCTCCTCAAGTTGATTGATCATGCTGGTGAGAAAGTAACTTTTGCCCGCAGAGGGGGCCCCGACGACGGAAAAGATGTGACTCGGCAGGTCGAGAAATTGCGGGGGGAGGCGCGACTTGCAATTCGGACAGGCCAAGTCGCTGCAGCGCAGGCCCATGCCGTCGATCGCTCGACCAATCGAGTCGAACGAGGTTGGGAAAAAACGCAGCGGGTATTCGTCCCCAAGATCGGGATCCCGCAGACTCGGATGTTTTGCGACCCACATCACGTCACCCCGGTCGAAGTGCTGCCAGCAATGAGGGCAGGTGAACTCTCCGTTGATCGTGTTGATCTCGATGGCCTCGTCGTCGTCGAGATGGTCAAGGGTGAATGGGCTGATACCGGCTTGGGCAGTGAGGGCTTGCGTGCTGTTGAGGTGCGCTGTGGCTATGCTGGGTTCGGGTTGGATGTGCGCGCTGGAATTTGCTGATGGTACCGGAACGGGAAGGGGAGGAGGCGCGGAACTGATGGGAATCACCTTGATCGGGGAATCGCTCGCTAAGGCGTCCCTAAGAAAAACCGAGTTCTGAGCACCCTGCACGGTCGTGACCGTGGTGTCAGGATTTAATCTCCGCGCGTGTGACTCTGGACCAATGCGTTCAAAAGCAACGCTAGCGATGATCCGACCTTCGACCAGATCTTGTAGGATCCAGCGATCAAGATTCAAACCGGCCATCCATTTCTGAGGATCGTGACATCCCTTCACAAGAAAGAATCCACTTCCGGCCTTGAGGAGGCATTCCTCATCGGCGACAATCGCAAACGCTCCCTCAATTTTAGATCCGTTCAGTAAGACTTGTGCGTCAGCCCGACTTGGCTGAATCACGAGAGTGTTGTCTTCCCTCACTATTAGGGTGGCTTCTCCGGAAGGCCCCACCGAACCAAAGGGAGCGGCGACTTCAAGCGTCTTCCGGGAACAATCAATGAGATACCAGGTTAGAGAATGATTCATGCGAGCGCGACGAGAAGACCGGATGCTATTGACTCCCAAACACAGACTAGAGACCGGTGGCAGGTAAGGCACAAGGAGTTTTCGTGGCGGGGTGCTAAGAAGCCTGACCCCCTGAGAAGAAAGAGGGAGAACGGAGGTTCAATAAGGGGCATGCGGTGGTGGGCTGTTGGTAGTCGGGAACATTCCGGGCATTCTTAAGGGCAACTGAGGACGCCATATATTTTTTCTCATCCCTATAGTTTCGCTCAGGGGGTGGGACAACCGTGGGGGGCGGTGATAACAAAAATTTCGAAATCGAAGATTTTCCGCGGCCGGAAATCCCGATATACGGCATTGAACGGTCGCAGGCTTTACTGTTTGCTCGTCGCTCAACACTTTCTCATCCATGGAAAAAACATCCTCCCGCAGAAACTTCGTCAAAGGCGTCGCGGCCACCGCCGCGGCCTTTAACTTCCAGGTCGTCCCGAGCCGCGTCTTCGGGGCCAATGACAGGATCACCCTCGCGGGGATCGGCACCTCCGGCAAAGGGGCGAGCGACATCTCCGGTTCCGCCGGGGCCGGTTTCGAGGTCACCCACCTTTGTGATGTGGTGAACACGGACAAGTACCCCAACATGGGCGGCGGCTGGGTCAAGACCCGCAGCGACTATCCTGATGCCAAATTCTTCGAAGACTGGCGCGAAATGCTCGAGAGCGAAGGCGACAAGATCGACGCCGTCACCGTCTCCACGCCCGACCATGTCCACGCCCACGCCGCTGCGGCCGCGATGCGCAAGGGCTGTGCCGTCTATTGCCAGAAACCTCTCACTCACGGCATCTGGGAAGCCCGCATGCTCACCGAACTCGCCGCGAAGACGAAGGTCGTGACGCAGATGGGCAATCAGGCTCACGCCAATGATCACATGCGCCGCGTCGTTGAGCTCGTTCGCGCCGGTCTCATTGGCGACATCGTCGAAGTCCACGCTTGGACGAACCGCCCCATCTGGCCGCAGGGCATCCCCGCCTGGCCCGAGAAAGAGGCCGTGCCCTCCCACATCAACTGGGACCTCTGGATCGGTCCCGCCCCTTTCCATGACTACAGCCCGCAGATCGCCCCTTTCAAGTGGCGCGGCTACTGGGATTTCGGCACCGGCGCCCTCGGCGACATGGCCTGCCACATCATGAACATGAGCCATTGGGCGATGGATTTCGCAGCACCCGTGAGCGTCTCCGCCGTCAGCGCCGATGGACGCGGCGCCCAGAGTGACATCTCCCCGCCGACCTGGGCGACGATCGAGTACCAGTTCGTCGCCAAGAACGGCAAGCCGATCAAGTACATGTGGTACGACGGCTACAAAGACGCCGTCTTCAACCCCGAGAAGTGGGCTCTCGAGAGCAACATCGACGGAGGCAAGATCCGTAATCCCAATACTCCGCCTCCCGAGATCCTCGAGGGCATGGACTCCACCGAGGCCAACGGCTACGACAGTCTCATCGTCGGCAGCAGCGGCAAAATCTGGTTCAACCGCAGCAAGAACACCTGGTTCGTGAAGCCCGGTCATCTCATGGACGGGTTCGCCTATCCCGAGCCGTCCATCCCCCGCGCTCGCGGTCAGAACCCGCACAACGAGTTTTTTGACGCGGTCAAAGCCAACGATCCCGAGCTGCCTCAGTCGAAATTCGCCCACAGTGGACCTTTCACCGAGATGGTCCTCCTCGGCAACCTCGCCGTGCGTCTCAACAAGAAGGTCGAGTGGGATTCCAAGACCCTCACCTCCCCCAACTGCCCCGAGGCGGCCAAGCTCGTCAAGCGCGACTACCGCGACGGGTGGAAGTTGGAGGCGTGAGCCTGCAGTTCAGACGCAAACCAGTTCACAAAACCGAAACGGGAGCTCTTTACGGGTTCCCGTTTTTCGTTTCGGCTCAATCAACCGGATCGCAAGGGGTGAGGGCGAAATCAGTTACCGAGAGGGCCGCAGCGAGTTCAGGATGCGGCTTCGGCATAGTCGATGAGTCGGCGGAGTTGGTTAGAAAAGCGGGAAAGGTCAAACTCTGTTTTCAGGACGAGTTCCGATAGTCTACCCTGATAACCCGGAGTAAGCGAGTCGGCGACCTCCAGTAAGTCGTGACGGTGACCGTACCAATCCACCCCGGCGAGGAACAGTGCGGCAGTGCCCAGTTCCGCACGGTCGGGGTGGGGAAAGCAAAGCCACGCAGCAACTTCGAATTCACGATATTGCAATCTCGTGAACTCGAGGAGAGAGGATTCGGATTCGCGGTTCATGGGATTGGCGGCTTGCCTCGAGTATTCTTTTATAATTACGTCCATCACCATGGGAATTCAACCGGTGCGCCCGCTCTCTTCTTTCCCCCCCATCCCGGAGCAAATCGCCTGCAAGTATCGACACCACGCAAACCCGTTCGCCTCTCACAACCGCGATCACTTTACGGCCCGCCATTTTCCGTTACCTTCCCGCCATGAAATGGCCCCTCCTACTCGCAGTCTCTCTCACCCTCGGCGCCTGCGCCAAAGCGGAGGATAGTGAACTCGCGCCCGAGGTGGCGAAGCAGGTCATGGAGGCCTTCCAGGGAGAGGACTTTGACACGGTCATCGAGCTGACCCCGGAGATCGGGAGCGACAGCAAGTGGACCCGGGTCCGCGGCACCGCCCTGCAGCGACGGGGGGAGCAGCGTTTCTTCGACGCCAAAATTGCGGAATCCATCGCCGATTTCGACGCCTTTATCGCGCTGTATCCCGATCAGGATCCCCATCATTGGCAGCGGGGACTTTCCTACTACTACGCGGAGGAGTATGAAAAGGGCAAAGCCCAGTTCGAGCGTCACCAGACCGTGAACACGCAGGACGTCGAGAACGCGGTCTGGCATTTCCTCTGCGCGGTGCGGGCTCCGGGCGGTGACCTCGAGGCGGCGAAAAAAGAGCTCATCCCGATCGAGCGCGACTCGCGCGTCCCGATGAAGGAGGTCCACGATCTCTTCGGCGGACGCGGCAGTGTCGAGGCCGTCCTTGCGGCGGCAAAAGTCGATGAGGACGGGATTCTCTCGGAGAACGAGCGCAATCACCTCTGTTACGCCCATCTGTATCTGGGGCTGTATTTCGAAGCGATGGGCGATGCCGCCAAGTCGGCGGAGCATATCAGACTCGCCGCGTTTGAGTATCCCATGGAGCATTACATGGGCAAAACCGCGCAAGTCCATGCGAAGATGCGGGGAATTTCTGCGGTGAAGTGAGGGTAGTGGTGGTCTCCAGACCGCCACCCGCTTCGGCTTTCGACGGGAGGGTGTCTCCCCCGCGTCATCACGTCCATTGCCCGGTTCACGCAAATTGGTAAGGTGGTAATACCAATGACCCTTTCCCTCGTCCGCAAACATTCCCTCGTCGAAGAAGTCTCGGATCAGCTCGCCGGAGCGATTCGGAGCGGGGGGCTTGCGATGGACGGGCTGCTGCCGTCTGAGCGGCATCTCGCGGAGCAATTCGGAGTGAGTCGCCCAGTCGTGCGCGAGGCGACGAAGCGGCTCGAGCTACAGGGGCTCGTCGAGGTGCGGCAGGGCGTGGGGATCCGCGTCGTCGATCGGCTTCATGCGCCGGTCAGTGCGGCGGCGAGATTGCTGCTGCCGGACGAGGGCGAGCGCTTGCGACAGTCGCTCGAGGTTCGCTCGGCGCTGGAACCGGAGATTGCCCGCCGCGTCGCGGAGCGCGCGAGTGAGGAAGAGATCGCCGGGTTGACGGCGATCCACGCACGGCTCGAGGCGGCACCGGATCTTTTTTCGGCGATGGAGTGCGACCTCGCCTTTCACAGCGAGTTGGCGCGGCTTTCGGGGAATGAGATCTTTGCGCTCATGCTCGACTCCATCACCGAGCTCGGGCGGGAGAGCCGTCGTGCGACCATGTCCGAGGTGGGAGTCGGGCGAGCCGTGAAGCAACATGCCGCCGTGCTCAGGGCGATTACCTCCGGTGATGAAAAAGCCGCCGAAAGGGCCATGCGCGACCATCTCGACACCGCCGTGAGTGATCTGCTCGCGCATCAGGGAAAGGGGGAAGGATGAGGACCGGCACCGGGCATCCGCTAGCATCCTCTGTGGCTGGCCTCTGTGAGGCCGGGTTGCGTCTCCTCCGGAGCATTATACCCTCTCTGGTGCTCGGCGTAACCCTCTTGGGCGGAGCTACTGTCGGCGCGATCGACTTCGCCAAGGAGGTGCGACCGATCTTCGAGGCGCGCTGTTTTGAATGCCACGGGCCGGAGAAGCAAAAGTCCAGTTTCCGCCTCGATCTGCGCGAGACGGCGATGAAGGGCGGCAGCGAGGGCCTCGCGATCGTGCCCGGGAAGAGCGGGGAGAGTGCCCTCATCGACCATATTACTGCTCCGGCCGATGACGAGATGCGGATGCCGCCCAAAGGCGAGCCGCTCTCCGCCGCCGAGGTCACGCTGCTGAAGCAATGGATCGACGCCGGAGCGCTCTGGCCCGACACTGTCGCGGGAGCCGATGAACGTCTTTCCTACTGGTCCTGGCAGCCGCTCTCGAAGGGTGGAGAAGAAATTCTAAAAGTCGGCAAGGGGCATCCTGTCGATCTTTTCATTAGTAACCGCCTCGACGAAGCCGGCCTACCGATGTCGCCCGGGGCCGACCGGCGCACTCTCATCCGTCGACTCTCGTTCGATCTTCACGGTCTGCCGTCGACGCCGGAGGCGGTCGAGGTTTTCGTCGCGGATCCGGATCCGATGGCCTATGAAAAACTGGTCGAGACCCTGCTCGACTCGCCGCATTTCGGGGAGCGCTTTGCCCGGCACTGGCTCGACATTGCGCACTATGCCGATACCCACGGTTTCGAGCGGGACAAACGACGCGATTCGGCCTGGCGTTATCGGGACTACGTCATCGACGCCTTCAACGCGGACACGCCCTACGACCGCTTTTTACAAGAACAGATCGCCGGGGATGTTCTCTGGCCCGATCAGCCCGGGGCGGTCATCGCGACCGGATTCCTTGCGGCGGGGCCCTGGGACTTTGTCGGGCAGGTCGAGACGGCGAGCGACGAACTGCGCCGCGCCGCCCGCGGGCTTGATCTCGACGACATGGCGACGCAGGTGATGACCGCCTCCATGGGCATGACCGTAAACTGTGCCCGCTGCCACGATCACAAACTCGACCCCATCAGCCAGGAGGAATACTACCAGCTCTGGTCTGTCTTTGCCGGAGTGAAGCGTGACGAGCGAGTCGTTAGTGAAGCCGCATCGAAGGAATACGAGAGCACGAAGTCCACCCTGACAAAACAGCGTGACGAACTCGATCTCGAGATACGCCGCATTGAGGGCGATGGGCTCGACCTCGCGGACATCGTCGGCGGCGGAAACGGAACGGGCAACGGCACCGTCGGGCAGGGGATCGATGCGCGCGACGCGTCGGTGCAGAGCGGAAAACTAGGGAGGCTCGACAAGGTGAAGGCCAACCATTTCGCTGCCTCGAAAAACGCTTTCATCGACGGCGTTTTCATCCCCGACGGAGCCGGCGGAAAAACGGTCATCCCGATCAGTTCGACCGGTCTCACCGTGACCGGATTGCCGAAAACGTCGGGAGAGGCCTGGGACCTGATTCGCAACGGCCCGGTCGCGAGCCAGCATTCGCCGGTCGCGGGCGGGATCGATTTCACGAAAGACGGGCATTCGCTGCTGGGCTTGCACGCTAATGCGGGGATCACCTTTGACCTCGCCGCGATCCGGAAGGCGACCGGTGCGGCTGGGATGCGCTTCACCACGAAACTCGCCTACTTCGGACTGGAGGGGGGGTCCCACGCCGACGTCTGGATCTATCTCGACGGGAAAAAGGAGCTCGAATTTCTCAAGCTCGGGCGGAAAGACGGGCTCGAGGATATCGCTCTCGCCCTCCCGGAGACGGCGCGTTTCCTGACTCTGATTTCGGGCGACGGTGGCAACGGCATCGGGAACGATCAGATCGGCTTTGGCGATCCCGGGATCCAGCCCCATCCGCCGCGGAATGTTCCGGCCGCAGAACAGGAGCGGTTGACGCGCTTGCTGAAAGAGCGCGAGGCGATATCAGTGAAGCTCGCGGGCCTCGTCGCACCGACGAAAGTCTTTGCGGTCGTGTCAGGGCCAACGGTGCCCGAGGTGCGGCTGCTGCGTCGCGGTGAACCGGAACAGCCGGCGGGCGATCCTCTCGAGCCGGGAGCCTTCGCCGCCCTCGCGATGCTCGATCCCGACCTAGGCGATCACACGAGCGATCAGGGGCAACGCCGCGCCGCCCTCGCGGGGTGGATTACCGATCCGAGAAACCCCCTGACCCGGCGCGTCATCGTGAATCGTCTCTGGCACTGGGTCTTCGGGGCGGGGCTGGTGAGCACCCCGAGCGATTTCGGGCTCGGTGGAGATCTGCCGTCCCATCCTGAGCTGCTCGACTGGCTTGCGGCGGAGATGGAGAGGGAAGGGGGATCGATCAAGGCGATGCTGCGGCTCCTCCTCACCAGTGCGACTTACCGCCAGGATTCCCGTTTTGCGAACGATGCCCCCGGAGTCGCGGTCGATGCGGGCAACCGGCTCCTCTGGCGGCAGAATCCGAAACGGATCGAGGCCGAGGCGGTGCGGGATTCCGTCCTCGCGGTGAGCGGGAAACTGAATCCCGAGCGCGGCGGTCCCGGCTTCGAGGACTTCACTTACGAAGAGGCCTACGCGCCCATCTATACCTATATCACCGCCGACGACCCGAAGCTCTGGCGTCGCAGTATTTATCGTTACCTTGTCAGGACAACGCCGAGCCGTTTTATGACGACCCTGGATTGCCCTGATCCGGCAAACCTCACGCCGAAGCGGATGACGACCACGACCGCCCTGCAATCCCTCGCGCTCTATAACAACGACTTCATGCTGCGCCAGGCCCGCTACTTCGCCGAACGGCTCGAAGCGAGCGGGGGAGACAAGGTGACGCACGCCTACGCCCTCGCTTTCGGTCGCGAGCCTTCGCCGGAGGAGACGGAAATGGCGCGGGAGTTCATCGGGAAAGAAGGTCTCTTCGCTTTCTGCCGGACGCTCTTTAATGCGAATGAATTTGTGTATGTCGATTGAATCGGAAATCCCTTGTAGCATGGGCATCCTGCCCATGCCCCGTGAAGAGGCCTTCGAAGAGGGAAGAACGCCCCGTCGCTTTCCGATGCCGAAGGGACGGACGCCCCGTAGCGAACGAATGGCCTTTAGTCTTTTACGTTCTCCCAAAATGCATGGCCAGGATGGCCATGCTACCCCCGAAATCTCATGAATCGCCGCCACTTTCTCCACACTGCCGGTGCCGGTTTCGGTGGCATGGCCTTGTCCACTCTCCTCGCCGGGAAATCGGCAGCGGCGACCTCTCATTTCTCGCCGAAGGCGAAGCGGGTCATCCAGATCTTTTGTCCGGGAGGGTGGAGCCAGGTCGATACCTTCGACTACAAGCCCGAGTTGGAAAAGCGCGCCGGTCAGCCCTTTGATCCGGGGGGCGAGTTGCAGTTTTTTGCCTCGAAACCGGGAAATTGTCTACCGAGTCAGTGGCAGTTTCGTCAGCATGGGGAATCGGGTCGCTGGGTGAGCGGGCTCTTTCCCCGGCTCGCCGCCTGTGTCGATGACATGGCGTTTATCTACTCGATGAAAAGCACGACGGCGCTGCACGGGCCGGGCTGTTTCATGATGAATACGGGCCATACCCTGCCGGGATTCCCGAGCATGGGCGCATGGGTGACCTACGGCCTTGGCAGTGAGAGTGAGAACCTGCCCGCCTTCGTCGTCCTGCCCGATCCGAGGGGCTTGCCTCCCGGCGGGATGATCAACTGGGGGGCGGGATTCCTCCCCGCCATGCACCAGGCCACGACCCTCGATGCGAACAACGTGGCTCTGCCCATCGCCGATCTTTTCCCCCCGTCGGGAATACCGGATGTCACGCCGCAACGCGACGCGGCGGGGCTGGGATTCCTTGAGAAGATGAATCAACTCCATCGCGAAACGCGCAGCGGCAACAGCGAGCTCGAGGCCCGCATCTCCGCCTACGAGATGGCGGCGCGGCTGCAACTCAGCGCGCCCGAAGTGACCGACCTCGCCGGGGAGAGTGAGCTCACGAAGAAGCTCTACGCGATCGATCATCCGGAGACGGGGCCGTTCGGACGTCAGTGTCTCCTCGCCCGGCGCATGGCTGAGCGCGGGGTGCGCTTTGTCCAGATTTACTGCGGAGCGGAGAACACGACCGCGAAAAAGATCCGGCCGAACTGGGACAGCCACGAGGATATTGTCAGGGACCATGGCTACTGGGGGGAGGTGCTCGACACCGGTGCCTCGGCGCTGCTGATGGATCTCAAAGCGCGGGGCATGCTCGAAGACACGCTCGTCATTTGCACTTCCGAGTTCGGGCGCCAGCCGGCGGCCCAGGGTTCAAACAAGGGCCGCGACCACAACGCGGGAGCGTTTACCACGTGGATGGCCGGGGGCGGAGTCAAAGCAGGGACGGGCTACGGCGCGACCGACGAGCTGGGCTTCGCTGCGGTCGAAAAGCCGATGCATAGCTGGGAACTGCACGCGACGGCTTTGGAACTTCTCGGAATCGATCACGAAAAGCTGAGCTGGTACCACAACGGCCTCGAGCAGCGCCTTACCGGGTTTGAAGGCAAAGGGGTGGTGCGGGAGCTGATCGGGTGAGTGGGGAGCGCCCCTTCACGAAAACCTAACGAGGTGGACAGGAGTGTCCACCCTCCTTGTAAGAGACCGGCAGGCGCGCAATCATCCGCCCCAAGGAGGGGGGACACTCCCGTCCCCCTTTCGTGAGACCGAGCCGAACGGGCAAAATGTCACCTCTCTCGCAACCACGCCGCCACCGCTGCGAGCTGGTGGGGCTGGGCACCGAGTTTCACGCGGGTGCCATCGGTGCATTTCTCAAGGAGACTCGCGGAAACGGCGTCGAGCGTAGTGCGGAGCCGGGGCAGATCTGCGACATGCGGCAGCAATGAGTGCAGTTCGGGTAGGCACTCGACCGTGATCCCCATGGCGTCAAACTCGGTGAGAAGTGCCTCGAGGGCCGGTTCGGCGACGGCTTTCACCTCGGCGATGTCCGCGTCCCTTTCAGCGGGCAGCGCTCCGAGCAGATCACCCATGGCCCGGAGGATGATGAGATGATAGACCGTTCGTGCATTGTGGGAATCGATCCAGCGTCCATTGCCGGACTGACCCGGTGCGACGCCGATGCGAAATTTCTGCAGGGCGTCGTCGAGGTAGCCCTTCTTTCCACTGACAAGCACGGCCTGCG
>Ga0209284_10001095_pt1 | contig 42874 bp, 51 predicted proteins | sample FRY03_FD_187211 | JGI IMG/M metagenome (GOLD analysis project Ga0209284, IMG submission 187211) | Freshwater microbial communities from Lake Fryxell liftoff mats and glacier meltwater in Antarctica - FRY-03 (SPAdes) (version 2) | ecosystem: Environmental > Aquatic > Freshwater > Ice > Glacier... | reverse complement strand
ACCCATTGAACCAATTGGTTCCTTTCCATCCAATGCCATTGGCGCTATAATGGTATCTAAATCTTCTGTTGAGTAACCAAATACTTTTTGGTATTTAAATACTTGATCGTGTTCTAAATGCGTAAACATTACTCTTGGCTCTGGCAATTCTTCTAGCCTGATTTTATATTTATTCAGCCAATCGCCATACGGTTTTTGTGAGCAAATAGTTTGTTTAAGTTCATCATCACTAATAATTCTTCCTTGTGCCATGTCTACTACAAACATTTTGCCCGGTTGTAGTCTTCCTTTTTCTTTTACGTTTGATGGATCGATAGGAAGTACGCCAGTTTCAGAAGCCATAATAACTCTATCGTCGTGTGTTACAGTATATCTCGATGGTCGTAATCCATTTCTATCCAATGTTGCGCCAATCATATTACCATCCGTAAATGAAATAGAAGCTGGTCCATCCCAAGGCTCAATCATGCAAGCATGGTATTCGTAAAAAGCTTTTTTAATAGGATCCATATCATTATTACCATCCCAAGCTTCTGGTATCAACATCATCATTACATGTGGCAATGATCTTCCAGTTAAAGCTAACAGTTCAATCATATTATCTAAGCATGCAGAATCAGATTGACCAACTGTAACAACTGGAAGAATCATATCTAATTCTTCTTTAGTAAAATATGGAGTTGTAAAACCTTTTTCACTAGAACGTAACCAGTTTAAATTTCCTTGGAGTGTATTTATTTCTCCGTTATGTGCCATGTACCTAAATGGTTGAGCAAGTTTCCATGAAGGAAAAGTGTTGGTAGCAAAACGAGAATGAACCAAGCCAAATGCAGATACTACGCGCTTATCATTTAAATCGGGAAAATAATTGCGCACTTGCATGCTTGTTAATTGCCCTTTGTAAATAATGGTTCTTGCCGAAAGAGAAGCCATGTAAAAACCTATTTCATCTTTTCGCGTGCTATTAATTATAGTGTGACTAGCATAATTACGAAGTATAAATAATTTTCTTTCAAAATCATCGGTGTTGTTAATGGTATCCGGACAAGCAATAAATACTTGTTCCATGCATGGCTCAACAGACAAGGCAGAAGGTCCAATATCGTTTTTGTTTACAGGTACTTTTCTGTAAACTAATATTTCTAGTCCTAATTTTTCAGCGGCTCTATTAAAAATATCTCTGTACTCTTCTCTTAAACCAATTGATTTAGGGAAGAAGATCATACCAACACCATATCTGCCGTATTCTGGTAAATGAACACCAAGTTTTATGCATTCATCAAAAAAGAATTCATGTGGAATTTGAAAAAGAATTCCTGCACCGTCGCCTGTATTGTTTTCGCATCCGCAGGCACCGCGGTGTTCCATGTTTTCTAAAACTGTAAGTGCATCTGTAATATGTTGATGCGATTTATGGCCTTTTATATTGGCAACAAAGCCAATGCCGCACGCATCGTGTTCAAACTCAGGATTGTACATGCCGTTCTCTGTATGGCAATTCATCATAGCACCGAATTATTAGTGAATCAAAAAGTGGCAGGCAATCTTGACTAAATTACAAAGAATGGAGATAAAAATGGAAATTAATTTAACTAACAGTTGTTATTTTAATTATTATTTAATAAAATTGGTATAATGTAAGAAAATAGTAAAATTCTGAGAGCTGAAAGTTAAACAATATGAATTGGGAGGTTGATATTGCTTTTCAAGTTGATCGTTAAGCTTGGAGGGAAGATGCCGAAAACTGTACTTCCGCTACCCGTCATGCTTGCATAAATAGCGCCATTTTGGTAGAGCGTATGTTTTATTTCGCCAATGATGGGATACTGTTTTGTAATAGGTGCTTCAAAATCATTCACCAATAATTCTTTCCAAGTTTCTATTGGTTGATCAATTATTTTATTGATGGAAATTGATGGTTTTGATGGAGTCAATTGTTCAAAAGCCCATTTGGTATTAATATGAATAGAAGGATGGACTAAAACAAATTTGTAAGCGGATAAGTCTAGTGAAATAGGTGTGAGTATTTCACCTCTGCCTGTTGCATAACATGGTTGGTTGATAATAAAAAACGGACAATCACTGCCAAGTTCAGCAGCATAATCAATCAATTGTTTTTGCGAAAGATTCAATTGGTATTTTTCATTCAATAACTTTAAAGTAAATGCTCCATCGGAACTTCCTCCACCTAAACCAGCACCCATTGGAATGATTTTGTGTAAATGCATTTGAATGGGAGGGATGTTGGGAAAATCTTTCTTAAGAAGCTGAAATGCCTTTGTGCAGAGGTTATTAGCAATGTCTCCAGGAATTGAAATACCCGAAGAACTAAAATCAATTGGTAACGATTCAGTAGAATTTGATTGATTAAGTGTTACTACTTCAAGAACATCTTTTAAATCAACTGGATAAAAAACAGTTTCAATATTATGGTATCCGTCAATTCTTTTTTCGATGATGTTAAGGCCAAGATTAATTTTACAATTGGGAAAAAGAACCATGTACAAAATTATTTTCGTTTATTTAGTTCATCACGAATAGCAATTGCCCTGATATAATCTTCTGCTTCTAAAACTTCATTTAGCAGCGTATTTAATTCTTCGATATTTAAAATGCTTAGATCATTTCTACCAGAACCTGTTTCTTCAATGCCTACTGCTTCGCCTCTGTTTTTCTTTGGTGCTCCGTCTTCCATCATTATACCAGCGTTCTCTAAAATATTTTCGTAGGTATAAATAGGGCATCCAAAACGAACTGCAAGTGCTAAAGCATCACTGGTTCTACTATCAATTTCTACAGTATCATTTTCTGTGAAGCAGACCAATTTAGAATAAAAGATTCCTTCTTGTAAATCATTGATAATTATTTCTTGCAACTCAACACCAAACGCATTCATGAAATTCTTCATCAAATCATGTGTAAGTGGTCTACTTGGTTGCATGTGTTCTAAAGCAACAGCAATAGCTTGAGCTTCAAATCCACCAATTACAATGGGTAATCGGCGTAAGCCATTTATTTCGCCCAACACTACAGCATAAGAATGAGTTTGTGTAATGCTATGAGAAAGCGCTACTATTTCCAATTCTATCTTCTTCATAATTCCCACGAAAATAACTCAAAAACACACAACAAAATGCCTTTAGGTCGACTGTTTCTTAAGCCATCTGTCAAAAATGAAAGTCCCGAATGGTAATAAGGAGACTAATAATGAGTTTAAAACAAAACTAATTGGCCAATCTTGTTCTTCTTTTACAATGTAGGCTTGGTACAAAAAATGGATAAATAATATACTATGAATCCAACCAATCATTTTAACTGGATAGGGGTTGCCGCCAAAATATTGTATTGGAATAGCAATAAAGATGAGTACCAATAAAGAAATGCCTACTGCAAAACCATTTAATCTGAGCCTACCGATTGAGCTATCTATCAAACTTCTCATTATTGCTATTTTAGGGGGTGAGAATATTTTTTTGAAAAGTATCCTAATTAGCAACAATATTTTGTAGTGATTTCTCTATTTTTTTTCGGTGATTTAACGGTAAAAAGTAAAGATTCAATCAATCTTCTTCCACTTTTATGCTTGAACTTGTTTCATCAACCATCTATCAAAAATGAAAGTCCCGAATGGAAAGAAGGCAGCTAAAAATGTATAAACCAAGTATTTAAAAGGCCAGTTTTCTTGTTCTTTAACCCATAAGGCAAGTGCTAAATAGGATACAAATAAAAGACCATGAGCCCATCCAGTATATTTTACTGCAAGAGGTAAACCTGCTAAATATTTTAATGGCATTGCAATAAATAATAAAATGAGCAAGGATAAACCTTCTGAATAACCTACTATTCTAAATAATTTGAAAGACCTACTAAATGATTTTTGCATAGAGGCAAAACTACCAAAATTTATGTGCAAATTGCGTTGTTAAAACATTTATATGCCACTCTTTCAAATCAATGAAATTCCTTCAAAACCTTTGATATCAGGTTATGAAGCACAATTTGTACATACTGCTTCAGCAACATTTTCACATGTAAGAGCTAAAGCTGGGTCGATACTTCCTACTCACTCTCACCCGCATGAGCAAGTGTCTTATGTATTAGATGGAGAGTTTGAATTAACTGTTGATGGGGTGGTTTATAAATTAGCACCCGGACAACTTTTTGTAATTCCATCAAATATTCCACATAGTGGTATAGCTATTACAGATGCGTTTGTTTTAGACGTATTCACGCCAGTTCGAGAAGATTATGTAGCTAAAGGAGGTATTATTGTAGGTTAATAAGTTTAAAGGGCTTGCCTCGCCTTAGGCGATGGTTTATAAAGTTTATAGGGTTTATATGTCACCCTGAGCTTGACGAAGGGTCAACATATAAAATGATCAATACTATATAAACTTATAACCATAAAAACCTATCCAGCTGTCTTCATCTTATGAATGGCTGCCGTTAACTGAGGTACTATTTCAAATGCATCACCAACAATTCCATAATCAGCTGCTTTAAAAAATGGTGCTTCGGGGTCTTTATTAATTACAACAATTACTTTACTTCTGTTTACACCAGCCAAGTGTTGGATGGCTCCAGAAATTCCAATAGCAATGTATAAGTTTGGTGCAATTTGTACGCCAGTTTGTCCCACATGCTCATGATGTGGTCTCCAATGAGCATCACCTACAGGGCGACTACATGCTGTAGCAGCACCTAATTCTTTTGCAAGATCCAATAAAATGCCCCAGTTTTCTGGTCCCTTTAAACCTCTTCCACCACTTACAACAACATCAGCTTCAGTTAATGGAACTTCACCACTAATTTTATTTATAGCAGTAATTTTTACTTTTGAAGCAGCAACGTCAATCGCTAAAGGAGCAATTGTTGCTGTGCCTTCACCAGCAATGGTAGTATAGCTATTAGGGTTTAGAGAAATTACTTTGATAGGAGTGTTGATACTAATATTTGCAAATGCTTTTCCAGAGAAAACAGTTTTCTTCACTACAAATCCATTAGAAGTATCTGGTAAAGCACAAGCACCAGTTACAATTCCTGCTTTTAATCTTGCAGCAGTTCTTGCAGAAACAGCTTTACCTGTTTGGTTATGAGAAAAAACTAAAACAGTTGCACCGCTAGCAGTAACTGCATCAGCCAAAACTTTTGCATACAACTGTGCGTCAACATGATTTAATACATCATTAGCAACTTGGTGAATTTTTGTAACACCATATTTTCCTAATGCAGCTAAATCATCAGTAACAGTTCCAAGAACAATTCCTTCTGCAGTAGTGCCTAATTGACTAGCAACTTTTCCACCATAAGTTAGTGCTTCTAATGAAGATTTTTTAACGTGACCTTCTGAGTGATCGATGAATATGAGAACAGACATTTTGTTAGGTTTATAAAGTTTATAAGTTTTTTTCGTTTAAATAGCTTTTGCTTCTTCGTGTAACAAACGAACTAGTTCGCTTACATTGTCAGCAGCTACTAATTTCACTCCCGCTTTTGCAGGGGGCAATTCAAAATTTACAATAGATGTTAATGCATCAATTGCAGCAGGCTCAACCACTTTCAATGGTTTGGTACGTGCCGCCATAATGCCGCGCATATTAGGTATGCGTTGTTCTGCAAAACCTTTCTGACAACTAACAACAACCGGCAGAGTTACTTCCGCAACTTCTTCACCACCTTCAATTTCTCTAGAAATAGTTGCAGTTGTTCCTGCTAATTCAAATTTTGTAGCCAATGAAATATAAGGAGCATCAACTAATTCAGCAATCATACCGCCGATAGAAGAGCCATTATAATCGATGGTTTCTTTTCCTGTAAAAATTATATCGTAAGCACCTTGTTTTGCTACTTCAGCAATTTGAGCTGCAATAAAATAAGGATCACTATTGTCTGTATTAATACGAATAGCTTCATCGCCACCCAATGCCAATGATTTTCTGATAATTGGTTCAGCATCAACGCCACCAACAGTTACTAAATGAATAATAACGGAAGCATCTTTCTCTTTTAATTCGATGGCCCTAACTAATGCGTACCATTCGTCATAAGGATTGATGATCCATTGAACACCAGCTTCATCAAATTTTGTATTACCATTGGTAAAGGCAATTTTGGAAGTAGTATCGGGTGTTTTACTTACACAGACTAAAATCTTCATAATGGTCAAGTTTTATCTTTTCAATTAGTTGTTTATGCAACTATTCGGCAAATATAGTAAGGTTTGGAAAGTGGCAAAGTGTTTGACAAAGTATTTTTGTTAATTGTTTAAAGTTCGGGGAAATTTTATTTAAGATTTTGAACACTTAACTTCGTGAGATGGATAGGATAGCCAGAATTAAGGAATTTTTAGTAGCAAACCCAAACGATAATTTCTTGCGTCATGCGCTTGCTTTGGAATTTATTAAAATAGCGGATAATACTGGGGCAAGAGCATTATTTGAATCAATTTTAACTGAAACGCCAGATTATGTAGGATCTTATTACCATTTAGCTAAATTATTGGAGCAAATGAATGAGCAGACATTGGCAATCGAATGGTACGAAAAAGGGATGGCGGAAGCAAAAAAGGCAAAAGACCAACATTCATATAATGAGCTGCAAGCAGCTTATGAAGATTTGGTATATTAGAAAAGCCTGTCACCCTGCTTTTCGAAAAGAACAATTCGGCATTAGGCATTATGGCATTAGGGTGGAAATAAAAAAATAAAAGAAATAGTGTATGAATAATAATTTCTACGATTTTGCGAAATACAAAACACCTACAGGTACTCAATTAAACTGTAAAGGTTGGATTCAAGAAGCTGCATTAAGAATGTTACTGAATAACCTCGATCCCGAAGTAGCGGAACGCCCCGAGGAATTAATTGTTTACGGTGGTAGAGGAAAAGCTGCGAGAAATATTCAAGCACTCGATCAGATTATTGCGTCATTAAAAATTTTGGAAAACGATGAAACCTTATTAATTCAAAGTGGTAAACCAGTTGGTATTTTAAAAACACATAAAGATGCACCAAGGGTTTTATTGTCTAATTCTCAACTTGTTCCTAACTGGGCTAATTGGAAACATTTTACAGAGTTAGAGCAAAAAGGTTTGATGATGTATGGACAAATGACAGCGGGTAGTTGGATATATATCGGTTCACAAGGAATAGTTCAAGGAACTTTTGAAACCTATGCTGCCATTGCTGATAAACATTTTGGTGGATCGCTTAAAGGCACATTAAATATTACCGCAGGACTAGGAGGAATGGGTGGAGCTCAGCCAATGGCAATTACCATGAATGATGGAGTTGCATTAATTGCAGAAGTAGAAGAGTGGCGAATTGATAAAAGAATTGAGACAAAATATTTAGACGAAAAATTTATTGATATTGATGAAGCTATCAATCAAGCAATCAAATACAAGCAAGCAGGAGTTGCAAAAAGTATTGGCGTTTTATGTAAAGCAGTGCAATTATTAGAAAGACTCATTGAAAGAAAAATTGTTCCTGATACTTTGACCGATCAAACATCAGCACATGATCCTTTGATTGGATATATTCCAAATACATTGACCAATTTAGAAGCAAATGCATTAAGAGAAAAAGACCCTGATGCTTATATTAAAATGAGTTATGAAAGTATGTATCTGCATGTTCAATTAATGTTGCAATTGATGGATATGGGAGCAATAACTTTTGATTACGGAAATAACATTCGCGCAAGGGCAGATGAATATGAAAAGCAACAAATTCAAGGCATTCATCAATTTAAATTAAATAGGTGTTTCGATTTTCCAGGTTTTGTGCCTGCATATATTCGTCCATTATTTTGCGAAGGAAAAGGTCCATTTAGATGGGCTGCATTGAGTGGCGATCCGAATGATATTGCAGTTACCGATAAAGTGATACAAGATTTATTTCCCGAAAATAAAAGCATGCAACGTTGGATGAAAATTGCCAAAGAAAAAATTGCATTTCAAGGTTTGCCAGCAAGAATTTGTTGGTTAGGACAGGGGGAGAGAGAATTAGCCGGACAAGCATTTAATGAATTGGTAAGAACCGGAAAAGTAAAAGCACCGATTGTAATTGGTAGAGATCATTTAGATACTGGATCTGTTGCATCTCCTAATAGAGAAACAGAAGCTATGCTTGATGGATCAGATGCAGTAGCAGATTGGCCGGTATTAAATGCATTGGTAAATACTGCGGGTGGTGCAAGTTGGGTTTCATTGCATCATGGAGGTGGAGTAGGAATGGGGTATAGTATTCATGCAGGTATGGTAATAGTAGCTGATGGCACAGAAGATGCAGCATTAAGATTAGCTAGAGTATTACGCAATGATCCAGGGATTGGCGTTATTCGTCACGCTGATGCGGGATATGAATTGGCGAAGGAAACTGCAGAAAAGCATAAGTTGAATTTGTAAATAAAACAAGCAATTATAAATTAGTTCAGGCGAAATACTAATTTATAAAATCAAGCAATAGCATCATTCTTGATTCTCCTTTTCCACCAAATGCACCATGGCTTGATTTTGTTCGTCCTTTTGATACTTATTTTAAAGTGCTTGAGAAAAACATATCAGATAATCCTATCACTTTATCTCACTTCCCTTCCATAAGAAAAGATTTTATAAATGCTGTAGCAAGGTTTAATATGAAACCTGTTAAATTACAAAGCAACAAAGATGCAAAGGGTTATTATTACAATGGAACTGATTTTGCATGGAGTATTTGGACTGCAATGCTTAATCCAAAATCTATTCCTTTCGTTCCTCTAGCAATTCACGAAGTTGGAATTGGTAATGATTGTATACTTTCAAAATGGGTTGAAGCATTTAATGATCCTAATTCTTTTGGTAAAACTTCTGACCCACAGAAGTATGCAATTGGTTGTTATGAAACAAGGCCCAGAGCATATGAAGATTCTATTCGTTACTTATTTTCCAAATACCCAGATTTTTATCCTTTCTTGGTAGAATTTGGGGGAGAGCTTTGTAACGCATGGCAACCTGAGTGGGCAAGCCCTGAAATATTTAAACCAGTTGTAAGCAATGTTCCGGTATTAATTTTAGCAGGAGAGTACGACCCTGTATGTCCACCTCTTTTTGGAGAAATTACGAGTAAAACATTATCAAAATCAACCTTAATTATAGTTCCTTCAGCATCACATGCAGCTATACATGCCGATGATTGCCTTAGAAAAATTGCGGATGATTTTTTATTAAGTCCTAAGTTAAAACCCAATTTGGAATGTGTAAGTAAACGTTCTAAAATTAATTTTGTGTATGATAATTTAGCAAAAGCATTATCTGAGTTTAAGTAATGCATATACTTTAGTAATGTACCTAATAAAAGGCTTCGCAATCCTCGTCTGGACTTATCGGGAGGAAGTACCTATTGGCATAAAAATATTCCTAAAAGCTATATTTTTAAATCTACGTAAAAACATTAGTATTAGTTTGAGAAATTACAAATACTTTAATATAGTTTTAATTAGATTTATTCAGCTTAATCATAAATTATGAAATTAACTTTTAGACTTTATTTTCTTTTGATTATTTCACTTTTCTTTAGTAGTTGTTCAAGAAATGAAATTAAAAGTACACAGCTTAAAGAAGTTACAGAGCCGGAGTTTAATGATAATGACAAAACAGTTGACAGCTTAAAACAAGCATATAACTGCCAAAATATTGAATATAATAATTGGGATGTTAATGAAGCTTCCGACTCCAGTTTAACTGTTGAATTAGTAAACAGTACTAAGGTAGTTTGGTTCGATAATATCGATAGCACTTCCTTGCAGTTAAAAGGAATAGCTTTAGCAATAAGGAAAGCTTTAATAAAGCCAGAATCTTATAAATCTTTTTACATCGTTTTTATAGAAAACGGTATTGTTAAAGGGCAAGAAATTAAAATTCATAAATCAGGTATGAAAATTTTAAGTAAAGATTTATAAAATGACTTGAATAAATGCTGATTTTTAGGGTATTTGAGCTGATTAATATTTCCTATCAGTTTCAAATTACATCCTAATATTCCTAAAAGCTATAATTTAAAACTACGTAAAGACACAGGTAGAAATTTGAGAAATTATTGTTACTTTCAATTATACTTTAAATTTGAGTATTTATAGACTGATTTTTCTTGGTTTGTAGAATTGTCAATATCTAAGTGTTGAATCCAATAAAATAAATCGAATTATTATGAAAAAAGCTTTCGTAATCTTAGTTTGTATTTGTTTCCTTGGCAAAGTAGTGGATACTATGATAAAATTTACTGATTTAAATTATTTTTTGACTCGAAATGAAAGTACCTCTTACCATGCCGGCCAAATAGTTAGGCTTCTGGTTAATATTGTAGTTTCATTTGGTATGGCATCATGGTTTTTTAAAATGAATATAAAGGCTTTCTTCAAATAAGTACATTAGTAAATATTTTTATTTTTTTTAACAGGTAATTAAAAGATAATATGAAAAACTTTTTAAACAAGAAAATTTCAGTGAAAATGGCAATTGTTATTGCTTTGCTTTTTTCATTTTTAACACATTGGGAAGATTTAAAAGATGGTTTTATTGAGGGCTGGAGTAGTAGTAAAAACGAAAGTAATAATAGTATTTACTTTATTTTTATTTTATAAATCCTTCTAAATATATATTTATGAAATCATTTTTTATTTTAATTATTCTTTGTATTTCTGTTTCTGTTATAGGTCAAAGAATAGATTTTGGATTGAGTTTAGGGACAGGAAAGTCATACTTGTTTGAAAGTATAAACAAGTCAGTTAATGTGAATTATAGTTTACCAATGTCTATTATAACAGAAGCTAAGCTTACACCCAAAGGAAAAAGTTGGGGAATAAAATTAAGACTTCACAATGTTGAATCTACCGTAAAAGGAGAAAATTTGGTTGATAAATCATTCTTAAATGGTTATGTAAATTCAGTTACAACTTCGTTATTACTCGAAAACGAAATTGCCAAAAATAAATATAATTATGGCTTTAATTTTGGTTTTGGTTTGACTAAAGAAACTATTCAACCTCAACAATTTTCTACAATTAAAACAGATAGAAACTTTACAAGTTTTACATTTGGTGGGCATGTTTCATATAAATTAAATAAAGACTTAGACTTTCAAATATTACCAACTTTGCTTTGGCAAGATCCTTTTAAAACTATAGGAGTATTAACAAGCTCAAGAAAGGCAAATTTTGCAGGGGAAGACTTGTCTTAATTGGTAAATTTTGGATTACGTTATAGATTAACAAAATAGAAATATATTAATTTCGGTAGTATTTATAATAACAATACAAAACAGATAGTCTGTATGATTAAAATACTTTCATCAATATTTATATTTTCCTTTTTGGCAATTAATTGTAACGGGAATAAGCTATCAGATCCAAAAATTGAGAAAGTGTTTCTTGATAAAAGCAATACCACTAAAAATTGCTATACTGTAATTTACCCTGCCAAACTTCCTTGGGTAGGGTATATGTTTTTAATTCCAGGTTTTGGAGAAACGGCAGAAGAAGTATTGTTACAAACAGACTTGCCTAATAAATTAGCACAAAATGGAATTCTTACAATTATCCCTACTTTTCAAGATGGTGTTTTATCTTTTGGGGTAGATAGTTTAAGTCAACTTACATTTAATAAAATACTAAAAGATGTAAAAAGTAAACATAAACTCGCTGACCAGCGATTTTATGTAGGCGGATTTTCAATTGGTGGAAGTTGTGCAATAAAATATGCTGAAAACGCAACTACTAAACCAGTGGCTGTTTTTGCAATTGATCCTCCGCTCGACTTTGAACGATTTTATAATTCGAGTAGTAGAGATTTGCGACTATCTAAGCACACAACACCAAATGAGGAGAATGTTTATATGATTAAACAAATTGAAAAAGAAATGAATGGCACACCATCAACAAACTTGATAAATTATTATAAAACTTCACCCTATTCATTTTCTGATACCACCCAAACTGCTATTAAGAATTTGATTAAAACGCCATTAAGAATTTATTCAGAACCCGATGTAAATTGGTGGCTAAAAGAGCGCAGAACCGACTTTTCTAGTATGAATATTACAGAATGTTCTGCTATGATTAATGAACTTAACAGACTTGGAAATAGTAATGTAACACTAATAACCACGCTGAATAAAGGGTTTAGAAAGCCCGACAATAAAAGACATCCTCACTCTTGGAGCATTGTAGACAATGACGAATTAGTAAATTGGTTGCTAAAACAGAATTAATGTCTGTAAAATTGATCAGTTATAGTGTAAGAGAAGATGCTAATTATGCAATAACTGAAAACGGAAATTCAAGTTAACTGATATGAAAATATTAAGTAACAATTAAATAACTGAACCTTCTCTAAAGGAAGGTTTCGCATTTCAAAGACAGTTTTATCGATAATTATTTTTTTTAATATATTTTTTGATAAAAGTTTTGCCATTTGGATAGGAGAAAAACTTTTTATATTAATTTATTCGCCATTAAAACTTTAACTAAACTAAATATGAAATTTTAAATCATTCTTCTAACTTTTTTTACAATTATAATTTTAAAATCTTTTTCTCAAAACGAAATACCAAAAGATAGCGTTATAACTAATCAATTAACATTGCAACAAAAAGATAGTATTGCAAAAAATTTATCACCAATTCAAGGGAAAGCAATAGTATATATAATTCGATCAACTCTTCTTGGAGCAGTCATAAAAATGAATATTGAGTGTGATAGTATTCACATTGGTTCTACTAAAGCAGAGAAATATATCTACACGATTTTAGAGCCTGGAACCCATACTTTTTTAGCAAAATCTGAAAATAAATCAAGTTTTGAATTAACAGTAGAAGCAGGCAAAATTTACTTTATAAAACAACAGGTTAAAATGGGGTTCTTATTTGCTCAGACTGGATTAAAATTGATGACTGAAGAAGAAGGTAGAAAGCTTTTAAGTAAATGTAAACTTTCAACTGACAATCTAATAACTAATTAGCACCACGAATTGGAATTGACTCTGCAATACTTGTCCCGATTTATCGGATAGGAGGAATGGATTATTTGATAAACTTAATCGAAACGCTCCTTTCGTAAAACCTCAACAGTGGTTACAAATGCAATGACTCCATATTTTTCAAAATAATTTTGGCTTAGCATTTCCATTATACTAAGAACTTTTTCATCGGAAACAAGTGTTTCAATGCGAATATTTCGTCCCTCCCAATCAGTAAAGTGTTTAGCTTGCAAGCCTTCTCCTTCAACCTCTACTATAGTGTAACCTTTCATTCCACATTTTCTTAAATCTTCAAGAAGGCGATTTTGTAATGAATCTAAAGCTATAATGGTGATCATTTTTATCGGTACTAATTGTGTCATATCGCATATAATTTTTGTGCAATTGTTAAATATAATGGTAGTCCAACAGTAACATTAAAAGGAAATGCAATGGCTAAACTTGCAGTTAGGTAATAGGTGGGGTTAGCTTCTGGTATAGCAATTCGTACTGCAGCAGGTGCAGCAATATAACTTGCACTGGCGCACAAAAGTCCAAAAATGGTTGCACCTCCCATTGATAAACCAGCCCAATGTCCTAAATATATTCCAACTGTTGCGTGTATTACTGGCATTATTATGCCAAATGCAAATAGAAAAAAACCTACTTTTTTTAGATCGTACAATCTTCGTCCTGCTACCAAACCAACTTCTAATAAAAACAAACAAAGTATGCCTCTAAACAACCCATCGTATAATGGTGAAACTTGTTCAAACCCTTTCTTCCCTGTAATTAATCCAATAAAGATACCCCCAAGAAGTAAAATAGTTCCTTTATTGGTAAAAAGTTCGTGCATTACTTTACCCATATTACTTTGGGTTTGTGGCAATGCTTTTTTAGCAAAATATATTGCAATAATAATTGCAGGAATCTCCATAATTGCCAGCATTGCGGGCATGTATCCTTCGTAGGGAATCTTCATTAAATCAAGAAATGAAGTACCCTCACTAAAAGTTACAGCAGATACAGAACCAAAATGGGCAGCTATGGCAGCAGCATTTAACTTATCCATTTTCCCTATTTTTTGCAAAATAAAATAAGCAACAATGGGGATGGTAATACACATGGCTATAGCTACCAAACAAGGTTTATAAAAATCTACTATGTTTACTGAAGTTAACTTTACGCCTCCTTTTATTCCGATGGCAAATAATAAGTAAATGGTTAAACCCATATACATTCCCTCGGGGAATTTGAGATCACTTTTTAACAAAGTTGCAATAATGCCAAGCGCAAATGCCAGCACCATAGGTGATGCAAGACTCGCTCCAAATGATGAGAATATATCCATTTTATTTCTTTAAAGTTTGTAAATAGTTTGCATCTAAAAATGCTACTTTGCCAGTTATTAAATCGTATACAGCTCCAACAATTTGTATTTGTCCGCTTTGCACAGCTTTTGCTAATACAGGCTCCATGTTTTGAAGTTGTTGCACCTGCATAGCAACATTTATTTTAACAGCATTTTCTACCTCATCACCAGTTTGTAATTTAGCAAGTTGTGCTGCTGGTTTAATAGCATTGATTAATGTAACAATATGACCTGGCACATCAGGTATTTTACATGCAGCTGCCACAGCCCCACATTTAGTATGCCCCATAATCACTATAAGTTGGGCTCCCAAAACTGCATTGCCAAATTCTATGCTACCCCAAGATGCAAATGATGAAACCTGACCAGCAGTTCTAACTATAAACAAATCGCCCAAACCTTGATCAAAAATAATTTCACTTGGTACTCGTGAGTCTGAACACCCTACGATGATGGCAAATGGTTTTTGAGCTAATGACACTTCTTTAATTCGTTGCAAATCCTGATGCGGTCTAATGCTTTTTCCTTCAACAAAACGATTATTACCTTGTTTTAAACTATTCAATGCTGAATCTGCAGGAACTTGCGAACTCGTTGTAGTTAAAATTAATGTAAGAACGCAGGTTAATGTTGTGATAGTTTTTCTCATTTTCGTTTGTTTAAATTCTTTCAATTGCAAATTTGATAAATTTATTTTAATAAATAATATTTATACATTTTATATAATACATAAATATTATTTATAATTTAATGACTAAAATTAATTTTGTATATGATAATTTAGCAAAAGACTTTCTGGGTTTAAGTAATACATTTAACGAACAACAATGGTGTAGTTATAGGTTGCTGAGATTTTGACTAATTAATAATTTTTAAATAATGAATAGCATTAAAGCATCATGGTTTGGCATTTTAGGTGTAATATTTTTTGTTACTGCAACTATTTTAGGTGGACTTCAATTTTCAAGTTATAGCCAAATATCGCAATTGATTAGCGAATCCTATGCTATTGGAACAACTAACGGAGTTCATCTTAGATACTTTGTTTTTATTCCAAGTGGAATATTAATAGCATTTTTTGCTATAAAGAGCCTTCCTAAATCTAAACTTACACAAATTGGATTTTTAGGTATCGGTATTTTCTATGGTATAGCAACTATTATCGTTAGTCTATTTCCATGTGACAAAGGATGTGACAAAGAATTAGTTGACCCAAGCCTTTCGCAATTGATACACAATCTTACTGGACTGCTCACCTACATGATAGTTCCAATTTGTTTAATAATTATTGGGATAGCTGCTCGAAAATGGATTGACGCAAAATATGTATCCTACATAAGTATTATATGTGGACTAACTGCTATGCTTTTTGTTAGTATTCTGTCATCTGAACTACAACCAAAATTTGTAGGACTATATCAACGGATTGTTGAAGGCTCTATTCTTGCTTTCATCATTACATGTTCTTTTTATTTTAGGTCATTACATAAAAACTGATAGCCGATGAAAAATCTGAGACCAATTGTTACAGTTATTATTTCTGTTTTAGTTTTAGGATTTCTTCTCTGGGATTATTTTAATGGTGGAGTGCCAAGTCATCATATTCTTCATCAGAAAGATCTTCCTACAATTTCTAATTGGTGGAACTTATTATTGATGCCAATTCTAATATGGATTTTAATGGGAAGAATTATAATCAGAATTGAGAAACAATCAAAATCTGCTAGTGATAATAGTACAAAGTTCACAAATATTATATTACGATTTGTTATTGGACTAGTCTTTGGGATTATTCTTGCTGTTTCATTCACTAATAATTTCCAAACATTTTTAGACAATGTTCCTTTCATACTATTAATACTTAGTTTGTTTATTCCAATATTTTATTCTGAATTTATACTAGGTTTTGTTGTAGGAATGATTCCCACTTTCGGAGCAATATTGCCAACATTATTCTTTTTAATTATTGCATCAATTGGATTTGTTTTATATAAGTATATCAGGCCATTGTTTATTAAACTAACAAGAATTTTTAGCATCCTAAGTGTTTTTGTTTTTGGTAGTGCATTTATAGTAAACCAATCAGGGAATTTTAAAAAATTTAAAAAAATATATTCTTTAGAAGGTATATGGCTAATGAAAAATAAAAATGGCTTTATTGGAGAAGAGTATCATTAAAAAGAACCAACGATGGTATCTTTTATATTTCAATTGTTGAAGATCAAAATGAAAAGAGGCCCATTTCATTCAAATTTTCCAGTGAACTAAAAAATACATTTATTTTTGAAAATCCAGATCGTGATTTCCCTAAAAGAATAGTATATGAATTTATTGGTTCCGATTCCCTTCATGCCTATATTGATGGTGGAATTAATGGATCAGGTACAAAGCAGGATTTCCATTATCACAAAGTAAAATAAAATTGATTCAACCTCTATTGTAATAATTATAATTTTTTCCTATATTGGGGTATGAAAAGGAACCCCCGAACTTCTACACAAGTAATTGCACGTTTTTTAGTAATAAGCATTGTTCTTTTGAGTCCGATTATTACAATTGCTCAAAATGCTGATAATAACAAAGTAGTTGATGCCATTGTAAAAGAAGCAATACAAAATTCGCAGCTAAAAAGATTGGCGCATGAGTTGATTGATGGCGTTGGTCCGCGTTTAGTGGGCTCCCCTAAAATGACTCAAGCCAGTGATTGGGCCATTGATCAGTACACTAATTGGGGAGTAACAGCTCGTAGAGAACAATATGGAGAATGGAGAGGATGGGATAGAGGTGTTTCTCATATTGATATGATTAGTCCGTGGACAAAATCTTTAGAAGGAACGCAGTTAGCTTTTAGTCCCGCTACTAAAAAACCTGTTAAAGCCGAAACTATTATTTTGGCTGATGTAAAAGATTCATTGGCATTTCAAGAATGGTTGCCTAATGTAAAAGGAAAGTTTGTATTGGTGTCTATGCCTCAACCTACAGGCCGACCCGATTATAACTGGACAGAATTTAGCACGAAAGGTTCTTTCGACAAAATGAAAAAAGATAGAACAGCTCAAACTGATGCATGGAGAAAAAGAATTTCAAAAACAGGGGATACTAACAAGCAATTGGCAGTTGTGTTAGAAAAAGCAGGTGCTGTAGGAATTGTTGGAAGTAATTGGAGTAGCGGTTTTGGGGTAAATAAAATATTTGATGCAGCAACCAAAAAAATCCCAACAGTTGATATTGCTTTGGAAGATTATGGGTTATTATTTCGTCTCACTGAATCAGGTAAACAACCAAGCATTAGTGTATTTACACAATCAAAAGAATTAGGATCTGTTCCTACTTTTAATACCGTTGCTGAAATTAAGGGCACAGAAAAACCCAATGAGTATGTTATGTTATCTGCACATTTCGATTCATGGGATGGCGCAACTGGCGCAACCGATAACGGCACAGGAACTCTGGTAATGATGGAAGCAATGAGAATTTTAAAAGCGGTTTATCCAAATCCTAAAAGAACAATTTTAGTTGGTCATTGGGGAAGTGAAGAGCAAGGTTTAAATGGGTCTCGTGCTTTTGTAGAAGATCATCCTGAAATAGTTGCCAATTTACAAGCTTTGTTTAATCAAGATAATGGTACAGGAAGAATTGTAAATTTAGGTGGTGCTGGATATGTAAAAGCAAAAGATTATTTAACACGTTGGTTAGCTGCTGTACCAAAACAATACAAAGATTCTATTAAAACTAGTTTCCCTGGAAGTCCTGCTGGTGGCGGTTCTGATAATGCTTCATTTGTTGCTGCAGGTGCTCCAGCATTTTCATTGGGTTCACTCAATTGGTCTTACTTTAATTATACTTGGCATACCAATAGAGATACTTACGACAAAATTATTTTTGATGATATTCAAAATAATGCAATCGTGACTGCAATAATGGTGTACATGGCTTGCGAAGATCCTGAAAGAAGTTCTAATGAAAAAGCTGATCTTCCTCCGAATGCAAGAGGAGAGAAATGGCCAGTGCCAGTTAAATCAAAAAGAAAAGGCGGAATCGATAATTAATAAGTGTTGGTCATATCCTCATCAACACAAATAATAAAATCGGCTTTGCCTTTATTTTCTGCTAATAGGGATTTAATGTCTTTTTGGGAAACAGTACTTATTGTACCAATTTTTAAAGAAGGCTGTGCTTTTTTAAGGTACCAATTAATACCATCAAAATTATCGGAATGGTAAGCACCATTATAATGTATAAAAGTACTTTCTGGTTGTAGGTTTTTTAGTATGAAATAAGCCATGGTAGCGTCTTTACTGGCTTGTGCTTTAGGCATATTTACACTTCCATGTCCTGCCATCATTTCCATCATTTTTACATAGCCCGGTAAATTGGCATCATATTGCATTGGCAATGGGGCCATCCAATTTTTTTCTTCAGCAGAAAGAGTGTCAAGCTTTTCAAAACCACCTTTCGAAACCAACGAAGCGTATTTTCTTGGAATATTTGTTGCAACAAATGAAATCTTATTTTCTTTTGCAAAGTTCACCAATGGTGCATAATCGGTTGGATAATTTTTCCAAAGTCGAGCGTTAGAATCGAGCCCTTTTGCAGATAATTTTCCTGCTAAATAATTATTCAATGCAGTTTGGTTATCGGCTTCAAACATTTCTGCGCCTAAAACTAATTTGTTGGATTGTTGTAAATCTTTAGTTACAGCCAATTGAAGCCAATGGGCAATCGCGTTGTTATGAAACTCTCCAAACAGTATAATTTCTTTATCCTTTAATATTTTCAACATTTTTTTATAGGAAACTTTCTTCCCTTCAGCATTATACAAAGTATATGGAGCTTTGTCTTGGGCAAAAGCTGTAATTATAGTACAAGTAAAAAATAAAGAGATAAAGAGGTGCTTAATCATTATTAGTTGTGTTTTATTGGCCAAATATATTGTTGTTATGCCAAATAAAATTGGGCATTTGAACCAATCTACTTTTTAAGTATTAATCGCTTTCTTCAAAATGCAAATGCTGATGGTGGGCTCCAGCTGCAATATGTAACACAAAACCTGTGATGGCCATATCTTTTAAAATATTAATTAAAGCCATCATTCGCATATCTCTATCGCCAGCATTTAAAAAATTAGGCAAGTGAATGGTTAAAATGAAAATAACCAAAAATGCAGCCAATAAATAACTAGTAACTTTTACATATTGGTTTGTCATGAACGATAAACCCACTAATACAAAAACAGTTCCAACTAAATAGGCCCATTTTATTCCTCCAACCATAAAAACAGGAACATAAACAAATAGGTCGCGAGGATAAAGAAAGTGAAAAGAGCCAAAAACAATCAAAACTATTGATAGCATATAAATAGCTATTCTGGAAACAAGATGAGAATGTTTCATAAAATGTTTGTTTGGTTCCTATAAAGCTAAACAATATACTTTGATAATGCAATAGGCAATTGAAAGCCGGCTATCTTCAAAAAAGACTATACTGATTGGTTTTTTGATTGAATTTCTGGGGTGTTTCTACACTTGCTGTTGGATATTCTATTTTATATACTTCACTTGCTTCATACCTCGATGCAACTGATATTAAAGTATTGCCTGCATGTGGAGCAAACAGTTCTTGTACTAGTTTTGGTGTATTGTTTTCCTTTGATAAATGAGCGAGTAATAAGTGCGATAAATTAGGAGACCGATGATTGATAAATAATTCCAAAGCTTCTTTATTAGAAATATGCCCTTTTCCACCTCTGATTCTATCTTTTAATATTTGAGGGTATCTTCCATTTTGCAACATCAACTCATCATAATTAGATTCTAAAAAAACAGCGTTGCATTGTTTAAAATAATGTTGTACTTGGTTGCAAACAATTCCAATATCTGTTATTATTCCAACAGTAATCTCTTTATTACGAATTATAAAACTATGTGGATCAATGGCATCATGATGTTTGGTAAAAGCCACAATTTGCAAGTCGCCAATTTCAATATGTTGATCAGCTATAAATGACCTTAGTAATTGTTTGATTAAACGTGTACCTGTTTTTGATGTTTCTGGAGTAATATATACTGGAAGACTATATTTATAGGCTAAAGTAGATACTCCTTTAATATGATCGGTATGTTCGTGTGAAACAAAAATTGCTTTTACTTTTTTCATTGAAAGGCCAATCTTTTTCATCCGAATTTCCGCCTCTCTGCAAGAAATGCCAAGGTCTATTAATACAGCTTCATTTTCATTGCCTACATAGTAGCAATTGCCGTTACTTCCAGAATTAAGTGATGCAATGTATAAAGCCATATTATTTGCAAAGAAAGCGTATATTCAACTTCAAAAAACAAAATTTGTCATGAGTATAGCTAGTAAGTTTTTAGCAGAATTACAACAAGAGTCTGCCAACACAAAGGCAATTTTAGCCGTTGTTCCTTTTGATAAAGCCGATTTTAAGCCACATGAAAAATCAATGTCGTTAAAAAGCTTAGCTACGCATATTGCAGAAATTAGTGGTTGGTGGAAAGAGTGCTTATTGCAAGATGAACTAGATTTTTCAAAAGATATGGGCTCAAGAAAAGAATATCATTCTACTGAAGATATTGTTGCTTGGCACGATGAGCTCGTTGCTAAAGCAACCGTAATACTGAATAATGCAAAAGATGAAGATTTTGCTAAACCATGGACGATGAGAAACGGTGAAACTATTTATTTTACGCTTCCAAAAGAATCTGTTGTTAGAACCTGGTGCCTTAATCATTTATACCATCATCGTGGTCAGTTGACTGTTTATTTACGATTACTTAATGTTCCAGTGCCGGGTATGTATGGTCCTACCGCTGATAGCTCAGGTATGTAATTCAATTGAAATGATCTTGACTATCTTTGCAAAATGAATACAAAAACCTCTAATGATCCATTACACGGAAAAACTTTAGAATATATTGTTACACATCTTGTACAACATTTTGGATGGAAAGAATTGGGTGAAACCATCAATATCAAATGCTTTAATGATAACCCAAGCGTTAAGTCTAGTCTCACTTTTTTACGTAAAACCCCATGGGCTCGTAAAAAAGTAGAGGACCTTTATATTAGTATAGAAAGATTTTGATTACTATATTTTTATAAGGTTTGTAGTATTAATAATATCCTTTATCGCATCCCTTAAAATATCTAGGTCTTGCTGGGTATTAAATGCCTGAATAGAATAGCGCAAGTAAACATTTTCTCCATGCCTCATTACAGGTATTTCAATTTTATATTGATTAAATAAAAGCGCCTTCAACTTTTCAGGTTCACTAGTTTTTATTGGTATGCTAAATAGTTGTAGAATAAAATCGTCGGTAATTGGAGCCAGCGGTTTACTATTTAATAATTCACAAAAAGGAATTGCATTTGATTGAACTAATTCTCTACATTCTTTTGAAACTTCGGGCCAATTATTAGCCTGCATAAATTCAATAACAGTAGGTATGGTTAAGAAAGCCGAAAAGTCTCTCGTGCCCTGTGTTTGATGGTAATCTAAAAAACGCGAATGTGATGGTGATGTACTATTAAATCCCCAACTAATTACTAATGGATCAAATAAATCTTGTATAGCTTGGTTCACATACAAAAATGTACAGCCTTTTGGTGCCATCATCCATTTGTGACAAGCCCCTGTGTAAATATCAGCTCCAAGCTCTATTAAATTTAAAGGTACCTGCGCGGGTGCATGTGCTCCATCAACAAAAGTGAGGATGCCTTTTGATTTAGCAACAGCAATAATTTCTTCCACAGGAAAACGAAGTCCTGTTGAACTAGTAATATGACTTATGAATATTAATTTGGTTTTTGAAGAAACTCCTTTAAAAAAATCTGCTACAAAATTTTCTTTTGTTGTTAATGGCAAAGTGATAGGAGTACGAACATATTTTGCATCTGCTTTTTCGCAATAATACTGAAGTGTTCTATCGCAAGCTCCATATTCAAGATCGGTTGTTAAAACCTCATCACCGGCTTTCAGCGGAAAACTTTTTGCAATTAAATTTACTGCATGAGATGGATTTATTAAAAATACAAGATCGTCTGCGTTAGAATTAAGGTAGTCACCTAATGCAATACGAGATTGTTTTAAATATTCAATTCCAGTTTGAACAATAAATTGAACTGGTTCTTGTTCTAACTCCAATTGATATGCTTGGTATCGATCAAAAATGGGTTTTGGACAAGCTCCAAAAGATCCAGCGTTTAAAAAAGTGATGTCTTTTCTAAGAAGAAATTGCGAACGAAGTGAGTTTGATATCATGTTATAAAAGTAGTAGATAGGAATTTAGTTTCCAAAAGCCGTATTTTCGAGTATGGCATTTTTACAAATTGAGCATATTACCAAAATTGAGCAAGGAAAAGCTATTCTAAAGCCTATCAGCTTTGTTCAAAAGCGGCTCCAAAGAATTGGTATTGCAGGCGAAACAGGGTCGGGTAAAAGTACATTACTAAAAATTATCGCTGGATTGTTGCAGCCAGATGGGGGAGAAGTTAAGTTTAAAGGAAATGTAGTATTAGGCCCTTTGGATATATTGATTCCTGGGCATCCGAAAATTGCTTATTTATCACAGCATTTTGAACTGAGGAATAACTACAGGGTAGAAGAACTTTTGTCGATGGCCAATAAATTAAGTGTTGAAGACGCTGCAATTATTTATGCCATTTGCCAGATAGATCATTTAATGAAAAGAAAGAATGATGAAATTTCTGGTGGAGAAAAACAAAGGGTTGCTTTGGCTCAATTGTTATCTACAGCGCCTCAATTATTATTACTAGATGAGCCATTTTCTAATTTAGATAGAGTACATAAACAAATTATCCAATCTGTAATAGATGATATTTGCACTCAACTTCAAATTACTTGCATTTTGGTTTCTCATGATGCTACCGATATATTATCATGGGCAGATCATTTGCTAATAATGAAAGACGGGAAATTGATACAAGAAGGCACTTCCAAGCAATTGTATTTTCATCCTAATAACGAATATGTTGCAGCATTATTAGGAGAGTATAATCTCATCGATACAGTTAAGCATCCTGCATTTGCTCAATTATTTGGTGAGGGTACTATTGGTAAAAAAGCAATGGTTCGACCAGAACAATTTACAATTAGTAAAGATGGATCAGTAGGTCTATCTGGGATTGTAAAACGGGTATTATTTTATGGAAGTTATTATATAATAGAAGTATTAATAGACGGTCTAATCATCAAAATAAAAACAGCTGCTTTTCAATATTACACAGGCGATAAAGTATTAATAGGCATATCATCATAAATTAAATTGGGTTTCAATGAGTTATAATAAAATTGCATTGGTTACTGGTGCTAGCGGTGGTTTGGGAAAAGAAATGGCAATAAAATTAGCTGAGAAAGGAATTGATGTTGTTATTACTTATAAAACCAGAGAAACTGAAGCCCTTGAAACAGTTGAATTTATTAAGCAAATGGGACAAAATGCAGCAGCTATTCATTTGGATATGAGCTTATTTAAATCGCTTGATGATTTTGTTACTAAATTTAAAAACACATTACAAGATGAATTTAAATCGGAAGGGTTTGACTTCTTCATCAACAATGCTGGAATGGGTACAACCGTTCCATTTGAAGATGTAACAGAAGAAATATTTAATGAATTTATGGACGTTCATTTTAGAAGCGTTTTTTTTCTAACACAAAAAACCTTGCCGTTGATTAGAACAGGTGGTAGAATTATCAATATATCTTCAAGCACTACTGGCTATTGCGTTCCTGGGTATGTTGTGTATGCTTCATTTAAAGGAGCAGTAGAAGTATTTACTAAATACCTCGCATTTGAATTAGGCAAAAAAGGTATTACCGCTAATGCTGTTGCTCCCGGTCCGGTTGAAACGGATTTTAATAATGCTGCAATTAAAAATAATCCAGAAAGGAAAAAATATTTAGCGGCTCTTTCGCCTTTAAATAGGGTAGGACAAGTAGATGATATAGGAGGTGTTATTGCTTTTTTATGTTCCGAAGAATCGAAATGGATTAATGGTCAGACTATCAAAGTAAACGGTGGACTTGGATAAATAAATGAGTATGAAATTATTAATTTTTCTTTTTTTTATTTTATTTGGTAGAGACTTAAATGCTCAAAGTAAAGATTTAATTCCCTCTTTTATCAAAGGTGTTTATAAGGATGATTACGGTAGTGAGTATCTAATTGATAATTTAGTGTGGAAGCAGTTTCCAAACTCATTGTACCATATTATTAAAGTTAATAAGGTCAACAACTTTATTATTGCTAAAAATGATATGGGTAACAAAACTGATGGAGGTTTATTTACTAGAATTGATTTTGTGCAATTAAAAAATATGTATCCCTACACATGGGCATTTTGTTTAAGTGAGTACAATGCAAAAACAGATAGCGCTGCAGAATATGGCTATAAAGCTAATAGAGATAATTTAATGAAAGGTTGTAATGGCTTCCCTTTTTCTAGAATGAAATCGGCGCAATAATAATTACTTTAAATACTTCCCCCAAAATTCAATAGTTCTTTGCCAAGCTAACTTAGCTGCTGTTTCATTATATCTTGTAGGAGCAGTATCATTATGAAATGCATGATTTACCCCTTCATAAATATATATTTCGTAGTTGACTTTATTTTCTTTTAATGCTGCTTCATAGGCGGGTATACCTGCATTTACTCTTTCATCTAAACCTCCATAATGTAATTGTACAGCGGATTTTATTTTAGCTGTAGAAGCTGTATCAGGTTGGCGACCATAAAATGCTACAGCGGCTTTTAAGTTAGGTAATTCAACTGCTAAGTTATTGGCCATAGCGCCACCCCAGCAAAAACCAACACAACCAAATTTTCCATTGGTGTCTTTTCTGGTAGCTAAATAGTCGAAAGCCCTTTTAAAGTTTTGTACATTTTCATCTGGCTTTAATGTTGCAAACTTTGCCCTTATTTCATCATCCGTTTTTGGTAACTCTCCCAATGGAGATAATATATTCGGGGCAATTGCTAAATAGCCTGCTTGTGCTGCTCTTCTTGCTACATCTTCAATATGGGCATTCAATCCGCGGTTCTCATGAATAATTACTACTGCAGCATATTTTTTGTTTTCTTTTGGCCTAGCAATATATGCACTCATTGTTCCATTAACGCCTTCGTAAGAAATCGTTTCAGTTAATAATTCATCAGTTGTTGTAATAGCAGCATTGGCGGCATTTACTTCAATTAAAGGAAGTATACTCATAGCTGCAGTTAAACTTCCAGTAATAATAGTTAATCGCTTTATAAACTCTGTTCTAGATAAAGGCTTATGCGTATATTGATCGTAAAGATTAATAATTTCTTGGTTCATTGAATTTGTTTTAAATTAAAGTGAAATTCTTTTACTTATTTCATCATCAATTTTACGGAAAAGATGATATGGCTTATAAATTCGCCAATCTAAAATTTCCATTAACTCTATGAGGTAATTTATTTTTTTCTTTTTAAAATCTTGTTGTGTAGCTTCTGGCATATTCAACGCAACAATCCACCCATTTTCTTCTGTTACTTCTTCAAACCATTCTTGGTAATATTCTTTGTCGCTACTATGGAAGTTAAGCACATTTTCGGCGATTAAAATGAACTTTGTAATTTTTTGGACCAGCAATAAATCTATAATTTCTTGCTTCAGTTCCATGATATCGTTTTCTATCGCATCATTCCACTCGCCAATCATTTCAATTATGGCAAAGTTGAGTTCGTAATCAACATAAATAATTTTTATATACAGTGTTCTACTTCCAAAATCGTCCCACTGAGGATGAATATAATAATTATAAACAGTTTGAGAATATTCAAATTCACTATAAGTTCTTTTGTAGAACGGAGATTTGGGATCTTCTTCGGCTATGTAAATATGCCTCCAATTATAAAATGGTTCTATTTCGTGCATTATTTTTTTACAGACTCAACGGCTTTTTTAACACTACCATGTTTTAATAATAAACCCTTTGCTTTTTCGTAATCATTAAGAGCAAGTCCATCCATCACCATTTTAACACCCCTATCAACCAATTTCACATTGCTCAATTGCATGTTCACCATTTTATTATCTTCTACTCTTCCAAGTTGAATCATAATTGATGTTGAAATCATATTCAACACTAGCTTTTGAGCTGTGCCGCTTTTCATTCTAGTACTTCCGGTAACAAATTCTGGACCTACTACTACTTCTACCGGAAAATCTGCTTCCAAAGAAACAGGTGAGTTTGGATTACAACTGATGCTACCAGTAATAATTCCTCTTTTTCTGCATTGCTTTAAAGCTCCAATAACATAGGGTGTTGTTCCACTCGCAGCCAATCCTACTACCACATCTTTATCACTTATAAAATGTTTTTGTAAATCAGACCAGCCTTCTTCTGCACTATCTTCTGCAAATTCAACAGCCTGAGTTATGGCTTTTTCTCCTCCAGCAATTAATCCTATTACTAAACCGTAAGGCACGCCAAATGTAGGAGGGCACTCACTTGCGTCTACTATTCCTAATCTGCCACTTGTTCCCGCACCAATGTAAAAAAGTCTACCCCCTGCTAGCATTTTATCGCTAATAACCGAGACTAACTTTTCAATTTCGGGTATTGCTTTTTCAACAGCATCGGGCACCGTTTTATCTTCTTTATTAATATTTTTCAATAATTGATGTATCGACATTTTTTCTAAATGGCGGTAAGTAGAAGCTTGCTCTGTAACTTTTATAAGTTCAGCCATACAATTCTTTTAAAGATGATATTCAATCAATCCGGGCATTGGTGTTTTTAATACTTTGCCTAATTCTAATTCGTAATCGTTGCAAAGTTCATTTAAAACATCTCTAAAACCAAATGCAATACTGCCGATAAAATGAATAGGCTTGGTCCAGCTTTCTTTATATTTATTTAAATGCGTAAAAAAGAAATCATTTAGTCCATCTTCAATAATATTTTCGATCATAAAATGGCCTCTGTTTTCAGCTAAAAAAAGCGCAAAGGTTGCCAAGTACCTATTGGGCAAAGGCTTTTTATAAACATTGAATAAAATGCTTTCATGTGTTTCATTAAAGCGTTTTTCGAAACGATTTTTAAGGTCTTCATCAAAAGTTTTATACAAATAATATTGAATTACTTTTTTGCCTAGATAAGCGCCACTTCCTTCATCGCCTAAAATAAAGCCTAAACCAGGACTGTTTTTCTCTATTTTTTTGCCATTAAAATAGCAGGAATTTGAGCCAGTTCCTAAAATGCATGCAATTCCTTTTGAGGTTCCGCACAAAGCCCTTGCTGCTCCCATTAAATCGTGATTTACTTCTATTGCTGCTTTTGTAAAAAGTTGCGTAAGCACTTGTTTCATGCTTTTTACATTGTTTAAATCTAATAAGCCAGTACCATAAAAATATACTGCTTGGATAGCGGTATTTTTGAGTTTTGGCAATAGTTCTTTAGTAAGAATTTTCAATATCTCCTCCTGAGATACAAAATATGGGCTAATTGCAGGGGTAATGATTTTCTTTTTCTTGCCATTAATAAGGAGGCACCATTCGCATTTGGTAGACCCGCTATCAGCAATAAGTATGGTTTGCATGTGAAATATTTTACTTCGAATATAAATATAGATATTTGCAGCCTACAGAAATAATTTAAGTGTGATTATATGGGCTTCAAGAAATTACAGATTTGGTTACCGGTTCTTTTTTCTTTAGTTATGATTGTTGGGATGATCATCGGCTTTCAGCTCAAGGAAAAAACCATGTCTCCACAATTCTTCAGTTTTTCCCAAAGATCCTCTTTGCAAGAACTTACTTCATTAATTAAGAATAAATATGTAGATAAATTAGCCGTAGACAGCATTAATGCGTTGGCTGCTACCGAATTATTGCAGCATCTCGACCCTCATTCGGTATTTATTCCAGCCAAGGAATTAAGCACGGTAAATGAGGAAATGCAAGGAAATTTTCAGGGTATTGGGATTGAATTTAGGGTTATAGAGGATACTGTAAATGTGATGAATATTGTGAAAGATGGTCCTGCAGAAAAAGTGGGTCTACAAATAGGCGATAAATTACTAGCCGTTGCTGATACAATTGCTGTATCTGGTAAAAATATTGATCTTACAATGATTCGCAAGCTTTTCAGGGGTCCAGTTAATTCGCTGGTTAAAGTAAAATATAAGCGAGCAAATCAAGTGGCTTCAGTAACAATTGCACGTAATGTGATTACTATATCCTCTATTGATGCTGCTTATATGATAATGCCTAGCATTGGCTATATAAGAATTAACAAATTTGCAGAGAGAACTTATGAGGAATTTATGCAACAGTTAGAAATGCTGCAAGCTAAAAAGATGCAATCTCTTGTTCTAGATTTAAGGGGCAATGGAGGGGGACTAATGAAAGAGGCGGTAGATATTGCAGATGAGTTTTTAGATGATAATAAGTTGATAGTTTACACGGAAGGAATGAATGTTCCAAAAATGGAGTTCAGTTGTAAGCGACCTGGTCTTTTTGAAACGGGCAAATTGGTAGTATTAATTGATGAAACATCTGCATCAGCTAGTGAAGTGTTGGCTGGTGCTTTGCAAGATTGGGATAGAGCAACTATAGTTGGTAGAAGGTCATTTGGGAAGGGGTTAGTTCAGCAACAATTTCAACTAAGTGACGGTTCCGCGGTTAGATTAACGGTTGCAAGATATTTTACTCCGCTAGGAAGAAATATTCAGAAACCTTATGATAAAGGAATGAAAGCCTATTCAAATGAGCTACTTACGCGTTTTCAATCAGTTGATTCTATCAGTAATAAAGATTCGATAGTGGTAGTTGATAGAAAAGTTTATAAAACCAAATCGGGTAAAATTGTATATGGGGGTGGGGGAATAACCCCAGATAGTATTGTTGCTTTTGATTCAAGTAGATATCCAAAACAATTTATGCAGCTAATGATTACTAACACATTAGCTAATTTTTCTTATCTATATTATGTAGATCATAAGAATGAATTCAAGCAATTTAATAATCCTAATGATTTTCTTGAAAAATATGTGCCAAACAACAAGGAATGGAATGAATTGGTGCAATTTTCCAAGAAACAAGGAGTAGAATTGGATAAGTTAGATTCAAATGCTCGAAATAGAATCCTTGTTTCATTTAAATCGCTCATTTCTAGATATTTATGGCGAGATGGCGGATATTTTATTGTAATTAATTCAATTGATCCTTTTCTTGCAAAAGCCTTATTAATTTTAAAATAATACCAACTAGTTGGTATATCAAAACATTAGTTGTAAATTTATTTTTTGAATATTTACAAAGATCAATGATTATTTAGAATAACTATTCCCTAATAACATCTATGGATGAAAAGATTTACATATTAAAAAAACGGACAAGAATTAAAGGACCTTATACTTTTGAAGCATTGCAGGAAAAACTCCATTCTGGAAACGAATTAATTTGGTATAAAGGATTAGCCGATTGGACTAAGGTATCTCTAATTGATAGTTTCAAAGATTTAGCAAAATCTAATCCATCTACTAAACTTAAAGTTCCTTTTTGGAAGCAATTAATTTAATTGCTTTTTTTAATCATTTCTCTTCGATTCTTCATTTATAAATAATATGCTTACGTTGTTTTAAGTATTAATTGGCCGTAGTTTTGAGTTGTTTAACCTCATAGCTAATGAATTCTTTTTTATCCGCACTTGTATTCTTATTATTCCCAATTGTACTTGTTTGTCAAAATAAACAACCCGAAAAAGTTGATTCTACCTATCTATTAAATGATGTAATTGTTACTGCAACTAAATCTGCTACTAGTTTATTGGAACTTCCATTTTCAGCAAATAAAATTAATGCAACCCAAATTAATCGTTTCCAATTTCGAACAACTCCTGAATCCTTAATTGGAGCAACTGGAATTTTTCTTCAAAAAACCAATCACGGAGGAGGATCTCCATTTATTAGGGGATTAACTGGGAATCAAAATTTGTTGGTGATTGATGGAATTAGGATGAATAATTCAACTTGTAGATTTGGTCCAAATCAATATTTAAATATGATAGATGTATTTACAATAGGTTCAATTGAAGTTATAAGAGGATCTGGTTCTGTTCAATATGGATCAGATGCAATGGGAGGAGTGATACAAGTTTTTACAGATGAACCTGAATTTTCAAAAAAAAATACTTGGGTTGCTTCATTTAAGACAAGAGCAATTTCTTCGGATATTGAATATACTGGAAGGGCAGAATTGGGTTTTAATTCAAAAAATTTTGCAATTCAAATTGGGATTACTTCAAAAAAATTTGGTGACTTATTAGGAGGTGATACCACTGGGTTTCAAACACCAAGTGGATATAAAGAAAGAAACTTTGACGGTAAATTAATTTGGATGATAGGTAAAAAGGCTACTCTTACATTATATCATCAACAAACACTTCAAAAAGATGTGCCATTATACCATCGTGTTAAATTAGAAAATTTTGCATACTATTCTTTTAAGCCTCAAGAACGATCTTTGAATTATGCCAAACTGGTTATTCCTTCATCTAATTTATTGTTTAAAAAAATTAGTTTAATAGCTTCTTATCAGCAATCAAATGAAATACGGTCATATCAAAAAAATGGAGATGCTAACCGCTTTAATGAAACTGATCTTGTAAAAACAGTTGGTGTAAATAGTGAATTAGTATCTGAATACTCCAAAAATTGGCACTCCACTACTGGTATTGAATATTATTTTGATAGAGTAAATAGTAGTAAACAAAGAATAAATGTTGGAACTGGTAGTTTAATTAAACAGCGAGGGTTATATCCAGACAATTCTACAATGGGTAATTTTTCTTTATACACTTTACACCATTTATCATTCAATAAATGGAGCATTGATGCTGGGATAAGATATAATCTATTATCAATTAATATAAAGGATACAAGCACTTATCAGTCAAATACAACAGGCATTATAGTTCAACCATCTGCCGTTGTTGCAAATATTTCTTTTTTATACAAATTAACTAAAAAAGAATCAATTTATTTTACTTTTAGTCAAGGATTTAGAACACCCAATATTGATGATATGGGCACTTTGGGCCTAGTAGATTTCAGGTATGAATTACCAGAATATAGTTTGCAACCAGAAAAGTCTAATAATTTTGAATTGGGATATAAAATGCGTAAACAAAAATGGAGTGGATCATTTTCTACTTATTATATGTTGTTAAACAATTTAATTTCTAGAGTTCAGCTAGCTGGTCAACAAATAAACGGCTATAATGTATTCATCAAACAAAATAACCAAGAATCATATATTTATGGTGTTGAGTTTGATTTAAGCTATAATTTATTAAATAATTTAACTGTAAAAGCTGGTTCATCTTATACATTTGGAGAAAATGTATCAAGAAATGAGCCAATGCGAAGAATTCCGCCATTTAATGGAAGTTTAATGCTAGCATATGATGCCAAAAAATGGACAATTAATATTGAACAATTATTTGCTTCATCTCAAAACAGACTAGCTCAAGGCGATAAAGATGATAATCGTATTCCAAAAGGTGGAACCCCAGGATGGTATATTTTAAATTTTTATTTTGGATACAATCCTATGAGTAAAATAGGATTTAGAATGGGTTTAATGAATATATTTAATTCAGATTATAGGTTACATGGAAGTGGTATTAATGGAGCAGGAAGAAACGCATTTATTGGAGCTAATTTAAAGCTAACTAAGTAGGAATAATTTTGATTAAAGAATTCTGGGATTAAGCAGCTTTTTTTTGTGAATAAAATTGGTAATACTTCTATCATTTTATTAAACATTTAGTGCTTATATTCGTAAAAATTAGTTTGCGTATGGGTTCTTCATCGCTAATTGTACTGATCATTGCTGCTATTGCTTTTTCTGGCATTGCTATTCTTATTTCAAAATTGATTATAAAACCTACTACCAACCCTCAAAAAGGGGAGCCATATGAGTGTGGTATTCCTACAGAAGGAAAAACTTGGGTGCAATTAAATGTGGGCTATTATTTGTTTGCGCTGATTTTTCTAATATTCGATGTTGAGCTTATTTTCTTATACCCTTGGGCTGTAGTTGCTAAAAGTGTGGGATGGCTTGCCTTTTTTGAAATTGTTATTTTCTTTTTTATTCTTTTCATGGGATTTTTATATGCACACAAAAAAGGTGCTTTAAAATGGATATAATATTTTGAATCAATGACTCAACAAAACAATACCGCAATTAGTTTTCCCGGACAAGTTCATGAATTACCAGGAGGGGGTTTAGTGTTAAGCAAACTAGATGATATTATTAATTGGGCAAGGTCTAATTCACTTTGGCCATTAACATTCGCAACTAGCTGCTGCGGCATAGAATACATGTCGGTTGCAGGAGCTAAATACGATTTCTCCCGTTTTGGTTTCGAAGTTGCAAGAGCATCACCTCGTCAGGCCGATGTAATTATTATTGCTGGCACAATTGTAAATAAGATGGCACCCGTTTTAAAAAGATTATATGATCAGATGGCCGATCCTAAATACGTAATTGCAATGGGTGCATGCGCTATAAGTGGTGGCCCCTTTTTTTATAATACCTATTCAGTAATTAAAGGTGCAGATCATATTATTCCTGTTGATGTGTATGTTGCTGGTTGTCCTCCTAGGCCAGAAGCATTAATTCATGCATTAATGTCGTTGCAACAGAAAATTAAAACTGGTTTAACAAGAGAGCAAATTAGAGAAGCTGGAAACTCCTAAAAAAGTAAATAAAGTAATACGATCAATGGAAGTTGAAGCATTAAAATATAAAATTACAGAATTCATTTCTACTGCATCATTTGATGAAACTGGTGAATGGTTGAATATTAAAATTGAAGCTAAAGATTGGCTTGATCTTGCTCATCATTTGCGAAATGATAGTGCTTTTAATTTTGATTTTTTGTTTTGTCTTACTTGTATCGACTGGAAGACTCATTTAACAATGGTCTATCATTTATCATCTACTAAATACAGGCACAATATTGTTATAAAAGCTGACTTAAATCATCAACAACCCGAAATAGAATCAGTTGCATCTATTTGGAGAACCGCAGATTTTCATGAAAGAGAAGTATATGAACTATTTGGTGTAAATTTTTTAAATCACCCCGACTTAAGGTTATTGATATTGCCAGATGGTTGGGAAGGGAAAAACCCTTTAAGAAAAGATTTCGAAGATCCCATTAATATGATCAAACTGTAATATGGTTGAAGAATTAGGTAGAACAACAGAAGGCGATTTAATAATAAATGTAGGACCTCAACATCCTGCAACACACGGAGTTTTACATTTAGTAATTACGCTGAATGGTGAAACTATAAAGAATGTGGAACCACATTTAGGATTCATTCACCGCTCTATCGAAAAAATGTGCGAAAGTCTAACGTATCGCCAATTCATCTATGTAACAAGTAGAATGGATTATCTATCCTCTCATATTAATAATCATGCATGCGCGCTTTGTGTTGAAAAAGGAATGCAAATAGAAATTCCTAAACGTGCTCAAGTTATTAGGGTGTTAATGGATGAGCTAACACGAATTGCATCTCATGAACTTTGGTGGGGAGCAATGGCTATGGATCTTGGGGCCTTTACGCCTTTCTTTCATGCATTTAGAGAAAGAGAAAGCATCAACGATATTATGGAAGAGACTTGTGGAGCAAGACTAACTATGAATTATATAGTACCTGGCGGAGTAATGCAAGATATTCATCCAAATTTTCAGCAAAGAGTAAAAACTTTTATTCAACTGTATAAGAGTAAAATTCATGAGTATGATGAAATGGTAACTGGTAATATTATTTTTCAAAATCGAATGAAAAATATTGGTTACTTATCTCCTGAAGATGCTATTTCATTTGGATGTACTGGTCCAACTGCTAGGGGAAGTGGGGTAAGCTCAGATATTAGAAAAATATATCCTTACGAAATTTATGATCAAATTGAATTTGACGAAATACTTGAAACAGGTGGCGATTCATTTTCGAGGTATTTAGTTCGTATTAGAGAAATGCAACAATCGATTCGAATAATAGAGCAATTAATCGACAATATTCCAGAAGGTGATTTTCAGGCTAAAACAAAAGCGGTTTTAAAATTGCCCAAAGGAGAATTTTATACAAGAGTTGAAACTGCTAGAGGCGAATTCGGTGTCTATATTGTAAGTGAAGGAGGTACTACACCCTATAGAATTAAATTTAGATCACCTGGATTCTCAAATCTTTCTGTTTTAAATCATATTGCCCGAGGAAGTAAGCTGGGAGATTTGATTGCAATAATGGGAACACTCGATTTAGTAATACCTGATATTGATAGATAATATGTGGAGCTTAAGTAAAATAGCGAATATAATTCATGATTGGTTGAACTCAACCTTCAACCCAACCATTGCAACAGCAATTGAAATGCTGTTTGCTGGAATTGCTGTAATTAGCTTATTTGCTATTTTAGGATTAGTACTTGTTTTGATGGAAAGAAGGGTTGCTGCATGGATGCAAATTAGATTAGGACCCAATAGGGTTGGTCCTTTTGGCTTAATGCAATCAATGGCTGATACCATTAAATTATTGGTAAAAGAAGGGTTAACTCCTGATGGTGCAGATAAATTTTTATTTAATCTTGCACCTTTTATTGCAATAATAGTAGCCATGCTTTTAATGGCTCCGATTGCCTTTGCAAAAGATTTTCAGTTATGGGATTTAAATATTGGAGTGTTATACTTATCTTCTGTTTCCTCAATTATGGTGATCAGTATATTAATGGCCGGATGGTCGAGCAACAATAAATATTCATTAATTGGTGCAATGAGAAGCGGGGCACAAATTGTAAGCTATGAATTGTCTGCCGGTTTTGCAATATTAACGATCATCGTTTTAACGGGTAGTTTGCAAATTTCTGAGATTGTTCAATCTCAGTCAAATGGTTGGTGGATTTTTAAAGGCCATATACCTGCAATTATTGCATTTGTTATTTTTATGATTGCAGTAACTGCCGAAACCAACAGAGCTCCTTTCGATTTGGCAGAAGCTGAATCTGAATTAACTGCAGGGTTCCACACCGAATATTCTGGAATGAAATTCGCTTTGTTCTTTTTATCGGAATATGTAAATGTGTTTATTGTATGTGCAATTGGGGCAACGCTTTTTTTAGGAGGATGGATGCCACTTCATATTGGTAATTGGCAAGGATTTAATAATATAATGGATTTTATTCCATCTAGTGTTTGGTTTTTTGGAAAAACTTTTTTCTTGATTTTTTTAATTATGTGGTTTAGGTGGACATTTCCACGTTTAAGGATTGACCAATTATTAAATTTAGAATGGAAATATTTATTGCCAATTAGTATGTTTAATTTGTTGTTGATGACAGCTTTAGCAATATTGGGATGGTACTTTTAAATAAAGTTTATGTTTATAAAGGAATATATTAATGATGTGTATTGTGCAGTAAAATCGCTGTTGGTCGGAATGCGACGAACAGGGTATTATTTTACGCATCATAAAGAAATAATAACACAAGAATATCCCGATAATAGAGCTACACTTCAATTGCCAGAAAGGTTTAAGGGTGAGGTTGTTATGCCTCACGATTCAAGTAATGAGCATAGATGCACCGGTTGTACAGCTTGTGAAATTGCTTGTCCGAATGGCACCATAAAAGTTATTACAAAGTTTGAAGTGAATGCGGAGGGCAAGAAAAAGAAAGCAATTGATAAATTGGTTTATCACTTAGAGCTTTGTACAATGTGTAATTTATGCATAATTGCTTGTCCGTCTGATGCCATAAAAATGGCACAAACATTTGAGCATAGTGTTTACAATAGAAGCGAGTTAACAAAAATATTAAATAATCCCGGATCTAAAATTATGGATGGAGTAGAATGATGAGCGGATCAACCATATTATTTTATTTATTAGCTGCTTTTACTCTAGTGTTTGGTATACTAGCTGTAACAACGCGACAAATATTTAGGGCAGCCATTTTTTTGTTGTTTACCCTAATTGGTATTGCTGGATTTTATTTCTGGCTTTCGTATGATTTTATTGCTGCTGTTCAAATTGTAGTTTATGTTGGTGGTATCATCGTGTTAATTATTTTTTCTATTTTTTTAACCCAACAATCGGGACAACAATTGCCAAAGCAAAAGCTAAGTAGAACTTTATTTTCGGCATTGGCTGTTTTTTGCGGTTTTGCATTAACATTGTTGCAAGTGTTTCAACATAATTTTGTTTCCTCAACTGCAACACCTGTTTCTCCTACTGTATTTAATATTGGTACTCAAATGATGGAGGTAGATAAGAGTGGATATGCTTTGCCATTTGAAGTGATATCCATTTTATTGTTAGCATCATTAATTGGATGTATAGTTATTGCTATCAAAAATAAACCTGAATTAAAATGATGGAAGTAGGTCTATATCATGTTTTATTTGTGAGCATCGCCTTGTTCTTTATTGGGGTGTTTGGATTTTTTACACGCAGAAACTTAGTTACGATGCTTATGAGTATCGAATTAATATTGAACAGTGTTAATTTAAATTTTATTGCATTTAATAAGTATGTGTGGCCTGGAAAAATGGAAGGAATGTTTTTTACTATTTTTATAATCGCCATAGCCGCCGCAGAAGCAGCAGTTGCTATTGCCATTATCATTAATTTATACCGTAGTCACTCATCTATTAATGTAGAAACAGCTGAAGATTTAAAGTATTAATAATTATGCCAAATACACTTAATATTGTTTTAATTCCATTATTACCTTTTATAGGGTTTTTAATGCTTGGAATGTTTGGGAAAAAATATTTTCAATCATTGGGTGGATTTATTGGTACTGGTTTATTATTGGCCTCAACCATATTATCATTTCATACTGCGTATGAGTATTTTTTTGTTTATGGTAAGGTAGATGGAGTATATCAACAATTTATTGCATTACAATATGTTTGGTTAGAATTTTCTCCCGGCATGCAAATAGATATGGGAATATTGGTTGATCCTGTTTCGGTAATGATGTTGGTAGTAGTTACGTTTATTTCATTGATGGTTCATATTTATAGCTTGGGCTATATGAAAGGGGATGATCGATTTCCGATTTACTACTCTTTTCTTGGATTATTTACTTTTTCAATGTTAGGTCTTGTACTTGCTTCTAATATATTTCAGATTTATATTTTCTGGGAATTGGTGGGTGTTTCTTCTTTTTTATTAATTGGATATTATTATGATAAACCATCAGCAGTAGCGGCATGTAAAAAGGCATTTATCGTTACCCGTTTTGCGGATCTTGGTTTTTTAATTGGCATTTTAATTTTATCTTATTGCGCGGGCACATTCGATTTTGCAACATTAATCGAACGATTAACTTCAACATCATCTAATGAATTTAAAACCGCAATAACTTTTTCTTTTCTTGGCGTGTCGGCTTTAACATGGGGTGCAATACTAGTATTCATTGGTGGTGCAGGTAAAAGTGCTATGTTCCCACTACATATTTGGTTGCCCGATGCAATGGAAGGTCCAACTCCAGTTTCTGCATTAATACATGCAGCTACAATGGTTGTTGCTGGTGTTTATTTAGTTGCCAGATTGTTTCCTGTATTTGCAATTACAACTCCTGGCGTTTTAGAAATAATAGGTTGGGTTGGAATAGTTTCAGCTGTAATTGCAGCCATCATTGCGTGCACACAAACTGATATTAAAAGAGTTTTGGCATATTCTACTATGTCGCAAATTGGGTTTATGATGTTTGCTTTAGGTGTTTCGTCTTATGGAGGTGAAAACGGTTTAGGATATACTGCCTCACTGTTTCATCTTTTTACACACGCTATATTTAAAGCCTTACTTTTCTTAGGTGCTGGTGCTGTTATACATTATGTACATAGTAATGAAATGAATGATATGGGAGGCTTAAGAAAACATTTGCCAATTACTCATTTTACTTTTTTAATTGCTTGCTTAGCTATTGCAGGAGTTCCTCCATTTGCAGGGTTTTTTAGCAAAGAAGAAATTCTATTGGCTGCCTTTGAACACAATCAAGTAATTTATTACGCAGCATTATTTACATCTGGACTAACAGCTTTTTATATGTTTAGATTGTACTTCAATGTTTTTTGGAACAAACCATATAATGATCATGGTGTACACCACCATGGTGAAGGTGGGTGGGTAATGATGTTGCCCTTGGTATTGCTTGCAATCGGTGCTGCTACTGCAGGTTTCATTCCTTTCGGCAAATTTGTTAGTTCAGATGGCAAATTATTGGAACTCCCTTTTCATTTGTCCTTTTCTATTGCTCCAGTAGCATTTGGTTTGATCGGGATAGGAGTTGCCTTTTTATTTTACAAAACAAATAATAATAAAGCTGATAAATTGAGCATATCATTAAATGGGTTTTATACGGCAGTACATAATAAATTATACATCGATGAATTGTATTTTTTTATAACAAAGAAAATTTTGTTTAATTTAATTGGAAGGCCAGCAGCATGGGTAGATAAAACCATAGTAGATGGAATGATAAATCAAATTGGTTTAATTACCCAAAATGTTTCAGAAGGGATTAAAAAAATTCAATCAGGCAAATTACAGCAATATGCAATATACTTTTTCACTAGTATTTTGTTGATGTCTGTTTATTTTATATATCTATGGAAATAATTTTTGATAAATAAGTATTAATGAATTTATTATTTTTATTAGGAGTTCCAATTTTAACTGCAATAGCAGTTATGCTTGTGCAATCAAAGCAACAAATAAGATGGATCTCATTTGCAGGTGCTACTATACAGTTATTATTTGCATTTTTGTTATTATTAGCTTTTAGAACAGAAAGAGCAGGAAATAATACAGCACAATTTTTATTCGAAGTAAATTATCCTTTGATAAAAGCTTTCAACATCAATTTTCATTTAGGGGTAGATGGCATTTCAGTATCCATGATTTTACTTACAGCCTTTGTTGTGATAGCAGGGATATTGGTTTCTTGGAATATTGAGAAAATGACGAAGGAATTTTATTTCTTATTGCTTTTACTATCATTAGGAGCATATGGTTTTTTTGTCTCCCTCGATTTATTTGTTCTATTTTTCTTTTTAGAAATGGCGGTAATTCCTAAATACTTATTAATAGGGATATGGGGTAGTGGCAGAAAAGAATACAGCGCCAATAAATTGGCATTGATGCTCATGGGCGGGTCTGCTCTTATATTGGTTGGGATGTTGGGATTGTATTTTATTAGCGAACATGATTTTAATATTGTTACATTAGCAAAAATTTCAATTTCTCATGAGTACCAATTATTAATATTTCCTTTTCTATTCCTTGGGTTTGGTGTATTCACAGCTTTGTTTCCTTTGCATACGTGGGTTCCAGACGGACATTCATCGGCACCTACAGCAGGTTCCATGTTTCTGGCAGGTATCTCCATGAAATTAGGTGGTTACGGATGTTTACGAGTTGCTATTTACCTTTTACCTGAAGGTGCTAAGGAATATGCAGATATCATTATTATTCTTTCTTCTATTGCTATTTTATATGGAGCTTTTGTTACAATGATGCAGAGCGACCTTAAATATATTAATGCTTATTCTTCTGTTAGTCACGTTGGATTTAGCTTGTTGGCAATGGGTATGTTAACGCAAACTGCAATTACTGGTGCATTAATGCAAATGGTTTCACACGGTTTAATGACCGCCCTTTTCTTTGCTGTAATTGGAATGATTTATGATAGAACGCATACCCGAATGGTGGATGAAATGGGAGGGTTAATGAAAGTAATGCCATTTATAACTACCGTATTATTTATAGTTGGTTTATGCTCTTTAGGCTTACCGGGATTTAGTGGGTTTGTAGCCGAAATGACTGTGTTTGTTGGTTCTTGGCAGAATGATGATACATTTCACAGAGTAGCTACAATATCTGCTGCAATGTCTATTGTAGTTACAGCAGTATATATTTTGAGAGCAATTGGCAAAACAGCCATGGGACCAATTACAAATACTAATTTTTTAGAATTAAAAGATGCTGATTGGAATGAAAAATTAGCTGCTATCATTTTAGTAATTGGAATTGTGAGTATTGGAATTGCACCAAGTTGGTTAAATGATCTACTAAAACCAGCTGCTGAAATTATTTCGAACAGAATTGCAGGAAAATAAAAAGTAAACGGATGAATGATTTTTTTATTTTAATGAAGTCAGAACTAATAATAGTATTTATTATTTTTCTGTTATTATTTGTCAAACTAGGCAAGGGTATAGCCAATGAAAAATTATTGCCCATTATTCAGGCATTACTTTTATTGAATTTTTTAGTAGGATTCTTTTTTAACCAAGAAGGGGATTTATTTGGAGATATGTTTTCTACAAATCCGCTCATTGCTTTCGAAAAAAATATTTTAAGCTTAGGGGTTTATCTAATTGCAATGTTATCATCTGATTGGTTAAAGAAAACCAAACATCTTATAGAGTTTTTTATATTAATGTTATCGGCTCTCTTAGGTATGTTCCTGCTTATTTCTAGTGGTAACTTGTTGATCTTTTACCTAGCATTAGAATTAGCTACAATTCCTATTGCAGCTATGGCCAATTTTGATTTGGAGAAGAAAAGTTCTTCTGAAGGAGCTATTAAATTAATACTTTCCTCAGCATTTTCTTCGGGCATATTATTATTCGGAATTTCTTTTATTTATGGAATTACAGGATCGCTCAATTTTGTAGAAATTGCACTTCAAGCAGATAAGTCTCCTCTATTTATAATGGCGTTCATTTTTTTATTCAGCTCATTTGCATTTAAGTTATCTATTGTTCCTTTTCATTTATGGACGGCTGACGTTTATGAAGGATCGCCTATAGCAGTTACTTCTTTTTTGTCGGTTGTTTCAAAAGGAGCAATTGCTTTTATCTTAATAACCATATTATATAAGGTCTTTAAACCAATTCAAGATGTTTGGTATATACTAATAGTAGTATTGTCTGTAGCTTCAATGCTAGTTGGTAATCTGTTTGCACTCAGGCAACAAAATATTAAAAGGTTCCTAGCATTTTCGTCAATTGCACAGGTTGGTTTTATTTTAGTAGGTGTAAGTAGCTACAGCAAAATAGGCATTTCATCTGTGGTTTATTTTATTCTTGTTTACATGCTATCTAATTTAGCTGCATTCGGGGTAGCATCAGTTATAAGTGAACATACCGGAAAAGAAAACATTTCCGATTATAAAGGAATGTATTCAACCAACTCTTTTTTAAGTTGGATTTTGGCTCTTGCATTATTTTCGTTAGCAGGAATACCACCAACCGCTGGTTTCTTTGGTAAACTTTTTTTGTTAACTTCTGGAGGAGCTAATGGAAGTTATTTATTTATAACAATCGCAGCTTTAAACATGATTATTTCGCTCTACTATTATTTGAGATTAGTAAGAGCGGTATTCATCGATAAGAATGATCAGCCAATTGCCAAAATAACTATTTCTGCAGATGTAAAATTAGGAATGATTATTTGTGGAGTAGGAATTGTATTAATTGGTATAATGGGATGGATATTTGATTTTATTCAATCACTACATTAATTAAGGTTATGGCTATTAATAAAAATCATGAATTTGAAGAACTCGATGGAGTTAAATGTGGAGTAGTTGAAAAAAACGTTCAACCAGAAAGAGCCAATTTTTTAAAAGAGCTACTAATTTTCAATGGATTTAATGTTGTTATTATTCCATCTCCACCCCCTAAAAATGCTCCAGTTGTTGCACCTAAAGAAGGTGAGGAAACAATTATTGAAACAGTTGCCTTGCCAATTACCTATACTATTGGAGTTACTGATTTTACATTTAATTCAATTAATGCCATATTCGGGAGGTTGCTTAAAACTATGCGGGGAAATGTTGTTACACAGGCATATTGGAATCAAAAAGAGGAAGATAATATTGATGAAGTTCCTTATTATCAGCACAATGCCTAGCTTTATTTTTGTATTAATCTTAAAGGGATGTAATATCTAATGGAGATATTGATGGAAAAACAATTAAATTATTTAGCTCAACAATTAGAAGGTGAACTTTTTTTTAATGCAACTCCGCAACACCAAGTTCAATTATTAGCTTATTCTACAGACGCTTCTGTTTACCAAGAGAAGCCATTGGCTGTTGCTATACCTAAATCGGTAAATGATATTCAACTGTTGATTGCATTTACCAATCACCAAAAACCCACATTAATTCCAAGAGCTGCAGGTACTTCATTGGCTGGTCAAGTTGTTGGTAACGGCATAGTAGTAGACATTTCAAAATATTTTAATCAAATTATTGAAGTCAATATTGAGGAAAAATGGGTTCGTGTTCAACCTGGTGTTATTAGAGATGACCTAAATCATTATTTGAAAGGATTTGAACTTATGTTCGGTCCCGAAACATCTACCGCAAATAGAGCAATGATTGGTGGAATGGTAGGCAATAATTCATG
>Ga0209284_10001094_pt1 | contig 42896 bp, 34 predicted proteins | sample FRY03_FD_187211 | JGI IMG/M metagenome (GOLD analysis project Ga0209284, IMG submission 187211) | Freshwater microbial communities from Lake Fryxell liftoff mats and glacier meltwater in Antarctica - FRY-03 (SPAdes) (version 2) | ecosystem: Environmental > Aquatic > Freshwater > Ice > Glacier... | reverse complement strand
GTGGGGGCGGCATACTGCCACCAGCATCAGCGTTGCCACCACCAGCATCAGCGTTGCCACCACCAGCATCAGCGTTGCCACCACCAGCAACAGACACAGGAACCATACCTTTCTTACACTCGTCATGGAAATAGCCATTCCCGTCATTTCCACGTTTTCTTGTGCTCGTATACACGTTTTCGTGGCAAAACCGACAGTTTCCCATAAATGTACCAATGCACACCACATGATAGTGTCCTCGCTTGTTAAATGCATATAAATCACTGTTCATCACCTCTGTGTTGCAAATGTAACACTTTCCCAACTCCTTATGACACCCTGTGTGAAAGTATCCCTTCACACAATTGCGTCGCGCTTGGTCGCTGTACACAGCCTGGTCGCAAAAACGACACATTCCACGGCATATCCTTTCAGACACCAGGACTTTCTCAGCCGCACCGCCAACTCCAACAGCAACAGCCGTCGCCTTTTTTTTTTGCACACTCGAGTCCCCTTCCTCCGCATTTGTCGATTTAGCCGCTTTTTCCTTATCTTTCGGTGGCATCGTGCCACAAAACTCGTGATGAACTTGGTCTTATTTCGCGTAGTATTTTCTGCTTATATACAATGTGTTCCACTGCACAAACGCTCGTTATTCGTTCTTCATCCGCCATGCTCGAAAACCAGTGTTTTGCTACTGCACACGACATGCATGCCTGTATTCATACAGTCCACACAAAATATTGCCCACAGTGAAGTGTACGTGCAGTATCTACGTGCCAGCGTATAAAAGTCACAACCGCACAATGTTTGCCCATCATGCACCCTGTCGAGGCACAGGGCCTTCCTGAGAAAAACACATGCAAACAGTGTACAGCGTACTACGCATGGCGCCACGCGCAAATTCTGCCCAACATTTTCAACACATTGCTTGTGCTAAACCTCTTGGTTATTTGTTATAACCTCTATTACGTAACGCACCTTATACAACATGCGGAGGCCTTGCACGAGGTACAATCGTACGCAAGACGCACCATTGCCGCAGACGAAGCGTATGCAACGACGGCGTAACACGTTGCTTCGGATTCGGGTTCTTCGTGTGTGAAACGGAGCTTGCGCCCACTTTTTCAGTTTTGCCTGTTTTGTCGCACTCTCTGGCAGGTGTATTTAAAAATGCTCTTGAATTTTTCTTGTAAATGGATTTGCCTGGAAAATCGTTGCCTGCCCATTTTAAACAATGGTGTCACAGTGTATAAACTATATATATTGTACATAGTAATGCTTGTCAATATCTTCTTTGATCATGGCTGTGGCTACTGGTTGGGGGTTTACCTTGGTCGTCACGGAAAACGCGAAAGTTTGTTCATTCGGGAGGAACTATTTCGGACAAATCGGGAGTGGTACGCAGTATGATTCAGCAAGATTCGGTTCGATTCGAAACGGAAACAACGATTTACCGGGGTTCGACGGCGAGCAAGTAGTCATGGTGGCCGCAGGCAGAAACCACAGTGCATGTGTGACCGAAGAAGGGTCGTTATGGACATGGGGGAATTCTGACAACGGCAGACTCGGAACAGTCACCTCCTTTGGTATGGACAACTCGAGGCTTCGACCCGATCGTTTGGGCCAGGAATTATTTGGAAATTCTCGCGCTCGGATGGTTGCATGTGGCGAAAATTTCACCATGCTCCTAACTACAGACGGGCACATATGGAATTGTGGACTGGGATCGCGTGGTCAACTTGGACATGGTGACCATGGTAGCCGGAGCAACTTGACAAGAATTGACCCATTGCATTTCGGCAGAGGAAAAATCACAATGATTGCCGCTGGGAGTGACCACTCCATGGCACAGGTCGCTAGATGTGGTGCACTGTACACATGGGGCGAAAATTCACTTGGGCAACTCGGACACAGTATTGACAGTGATTGTGTTGTTACCCCAGTGGCTCTTCATCCCATGGCATTCGGCGGAGTACAAATCACGTCGTTTGATGCAGGATATGAATATTGCATGGTTATTACAATGGCGGGTCTAGTTTACGCCACAGGCCGGAACGTGCGAGGACAGTTGGGACTCGGCCATGTGACAAATTCACAAACATTCCAACGTGTTGGTGGAACGAATCCCTTTGACTTTCAGCGAGTTGGCATAGTTTCGTGTGGAGTTCAGCATTCTCTTTTCATCACAACTGATAACGCATTGTGGGGATGTGGACATGGGTTGTACGATGAAAATCCTCTTTATACCACTACAATTCCTGTAACTCACCTTTATCCTACACGCATCACCATGAATACAGTCAATTTAGCTTTCAAGGTCGTGTCAGCGGGATGGCATCATTCTGCTGCAATAACCTGCAGTGGTGATTTTTATACATGGGGCAATGGTGTGTCTTATATGGAATACGCGAGGCATGCAGACGTTCCTGCCTTGTATAACTTCATAGGTGATGTTTCGACGCCCAAACGTATGGAACCAATAGCATTTTCCAATCTGCGTCTCGGTCGATGGCATGCCATGCAAAGCGATCATGCTCTCGCCATCATGATGAATTCCAACTTGAGATTGGCAAGCGATTCTCTTCTCAGGAATTTTGATAATGATTTACTGAAAATGATTATAAAATATACGGAATTTAAACCTCGTGCCGACACGGGAAATGCTTTGCGGACATTGATTGGGTTTGGACCACTTTGAACACGGACGAGGGCAATATTGAATAAATAATGTTTCGAACCGGACTCGTGGAAATGTGAATTGGAAACATACAATCTGTCAATGAGTATCAGCACCGTCAAATCCAAAGCACATGCGAGTTGTCACCACTGAATAATCTACTGGCCTCCTTTGAGAACCAACAAGACCTGTCCACCGTGTATGACAATTGCACAAAAACGTGCAAACTAGTACATTAATTCAAAAAAAAATATTATATACAAAGTCTAACATAACACAGGTCATAATACAACGAAATACAAGAGCAATAGTACACGACAAGCAAAAATCCTATATATAAAGAGTCGTATAGTACACAACAAAACTCAACCTGTGTTGCCCACTGGCAATGCAAGTAGCGATAGACAATACTCGATATGAACAGAATGAAAGCGTCGCTACACAGCACACACTACATGTAATTGTTCCTCCAGTCTTCAAAAAGAAAAGAACTAGCCCGAAATGTCCACATGGTAATATGAAATGCAGATGCCGCGAATGTGGCGGTGCCTCAATTTGTGAGCATAATAAGCGGAGGGAAATATGCCGAGAATGTGGGGGAAGTCGCATTTGCGAACATGGTAAGCACAAGGAGGCATGTCGTAAGTGTAACGGCAGAATGATTTGCGTCCATAATAAGTGGAAAGTCATATGCCGTGCTTGTGGAGGCAGCAAGATTTGCATCCACGACAGGCAGAGGGAATCATGTCGCGATTGTGGAGGAAGTCAGATTTGCATCCATGATAAGGCAAAGAGTTGCTGCCGTCACTGTGGAGGAAGTCAGCTGTGTGAGCATAACAGGCGGAAGAGCAAATGTGTCGATTGTGGCGGCTTTGAGATCTGCAAACACAAAAAAATGAGAACATTGTGCCGGGAATGTGACGGGAGACAGCTTTGTGAGCACGAGAAACGCAAAGACTTATGCAGTCAATGTGGCGGACGGCAGATATGTTCGCATGGGAAAGTGAGGAGCACATGCCCCCAATGCCCCCTATGCCACGTACACATGTGCGAGAAACATGCAGTAATATCGACTGGCAGTGTAGCTGGATACTGCTGGCGGGAGGTTGAAGGCTCTCAAGAACCATCTACTGGCAACGAAATACACAATGAATTGCTCGCAGCGGCTCTTTTGCAGAAGATGGAGTTCACTAACGCAGATCTTGACAGCTTTCACCAAGACTTTTTTTACGACACCTACATCAAGGTGGAAAACAAGTATTATACACCAGCGGGTGCTTGTGCCGGGTGCGCACGAGACGAACGGAGATCGCGAATCCAAGGTGGCGAGAAGAAACTACACCACTGGCTTCACAAACAAGGGGTGAAGTTGATCAGTTTGCCCACAACTGTAGTAGTGCGCAAGAAGAAAGAGACAAAGGTCAAAAACTTACTGGATATTAACAACATCAGCTATGTGAATGACAAGCGAGAGGTGAATCGCGACGCGACATGCGAGAGTTCATCAAATAGGCCAGATTTCCAAGTAAGGCATGAAAATGGGGAGCTAGTCACCATCTACATTGAAGTAGATGAGTATCAGCACCGTCAAATCGAAAGCACATGCGAGTTGTCACGACTGAATAATCTACTGGCCTCCTTTGAGAACCAACGGCATTTGGTTGTGCTTCGATACAATCCTGATGTATTCAATGTCGGTGGAAAACGTATTACATTCAAAGAGTTTCCTAGGAGAGAAAGAGAGAAATTGCTTCTGCGAGAGCTCAATTACGTGAAACAGCAGGCTGCAGACCCTGACAATTTTAAAGACATCCTCACTGTGATTTATATTGGATTCGACTGCCAATGCACGACACCTTGTGGATATATACACACTGATCGATACAAGGATCAAGCTGCCATCAGCAAAGCGTATGAGAAGATGGGTGTGAAATAAAAGATCGTGTCTGGCACAGTATCGAGGTCAATGCAGAATGTTTGGACCAATCTTCTGCTGTTGGTGTGTCAGATTTTCAGACTACACTCGTTCTATACAAAGAAAATACATTCGAATTACGATTTTTATTAAAAACAGAGCTTGCCAACACACACGACTCTTTGTACATGATTTCATTGAAAATACACAATCCTCACTTTGCAAAATTCTGGGATTCTTCTGTAGCTCCCCATAATTTCTGTTTTGAAATGGCTTCTAAAGCAATGGAGTTCTTCTGGAGGACACGGAGTGCCGGTGTGATGTAGGAGCCGAAGAGATCGTTGTTCTTGGCGTCCTCACGCTGTTGTTTTTTGCCGTGGTGGGCGAGGTCGTGCGAGGTCATGGCGACGAGTTTTTGCACGGAGATGGCTGCAGTGGTGAGGGCGAGACGGAGCTCGACGTTCTTGGTGGGGCCGAGATTGTCGCGAATCATCTTGATTTTGGCCATGTAGAGGTCGACGTTGAAATCGTAGTGCGAATAGACCTCATTCTCGATGCTCTCGGTCAATGCCACGCTGAATATCTTGAGGAGACACAAGCGCACGCGATGGCGGTGTATTTCAGTCACGTGCTTGCACACGACGACGACGACGACGGGAGTTTTCACGCCCTTCGATTTCATGGCAGTCTCCGTGGGTGTGGACAAAACTGAAAATCCTGTGCTTTTATAGGGGTTTTGGGGAATAATTTGCTATTTTGGGCGAAATGTATTAAACGAGTTGGAAAATGACATGTGTTCTGACGCACATTTTTTGTTTTGGGTTTGGGCGTGTGGTGGTGGTGGGTACAAGCACGTTTGCTCGTCCTGTGCCAAACGTCATCGCAGGATAAAGCGGTCTTCGACAACGAAAAACAGGCCGATCAAGAGCGCCATGCACAGGTCGTCCTTGCCGCCCGTTGATTTGCCGCTGATGGCCATTTTTTCCTTCTGGAATGCGTTTTCAGGGCGCGTGAATGCAAAGCCGAAGAAACTCAGCTGTTCCAGCAACATGGTGCTGGTCTTGTTGTTGCCACAGTCGACCCAGTGCTCGCGCCCGATAAAAATGCGTGTTTCGCGCAGCAGGTTGTTCATGACGCTCACGTATGCGATCTTGCGCGAGTGCGTGGTCAGAACCCCGATGCGCTCCACACCAGGCTCGCACAGGAACGTGGAGTTTGGAATGCTGTCGCGGCACTCTCGGAACAGGTGTTCGGCCTCGAATCCCAGGTTGCGCTCCACAATGATGCACACGCTGCTGCTCGCCAAATTTTCGTCGCGCGTCCGCACCATTTCTACGTGCTGCTTGAGCAACTCAAAGGTTTTGTATGGGTCCTTGGTCTGCAGGACCTCTGCTCCCAGGATCTGCCATGTGCAGAGCGAGACACGAACAATTCAAATGTATGACACGAGCAATTCATGTCGGATAGTCGCACACAAAAAAATCAAAAAGGGACCCGACGAGTGGTAGTGTTTCTGGAGGCGCGCCAGTGCGATGCGTTAAAAAAATAAAGAAGCACAAGAAGCACGGCGTGTTGCCGAGACACATGCTTAGCTTCGCGTGAAATGCCAGAGGCCGCGCAGATGCAGTCGCTGCAGATGAATAATGTGCTCTTTTACACTGTTTTCTCGCAGCACTCGTCGTTTGTGAGCATGCTGGTGCGGGAAATGATTGAGAACACGAAACAAAACTACAGCCGCTTCAAAAACACAGTGTGCTGTCTGGACAAACTGCTCGAGGTCCTGGACCGAAACACAATATGCCACTCGCATATCGTGGTGCTGTTCTTTTTCTTCCTGTCCATCGACTACAAGATGCGACACTGGATCTTGAACACGCAGCTGAACCACAAAGACAAGGTGCTCAAAGACAAGTATATTCAGAAAAAAATCGACTTTGTGCCGCGTGGTACGGCCTGCTTGTCGAAAAACATCCAGAACCCCTTTCTCGGGCAGAGCGTCGTGTTTGTACCGCTGCACCCGCACGTGGCCGTCTCTATCATGTGTACAATCTCGCAGGAAGATTTCTTTGAGCCCGTCACCATCACGCAACACATTGGCGGCCTCTCCGACGTCTTTGACAAGATCAAAACGCTGGTGGTGCTGTCGTGAGACTCTGTGGCAACATTTCGAGTGGCACACGCACACGCGCAGAACAGACAATCCCAAAAAAAAGCAGAAACGTGGGGAGCCAGCGGAAAATACCTTGTAAACGCCATAGCTGCACGTAAATGACACCATGGCAAAGTCCGAGTGCTCGCCACCGGCAGCAGGGTCGATAGTGACGAAAAATCTGGTATTGAACTCAATACGCACGGGTATTATGTCGGAAAACATCTGTTTCAAGAGAGCCTGCTTGAAACACTGGTCGACACTGTTGAAAGCAACACCGCCCATCTCTGAGTTGATTAAGTCGGGTCGATCGCTCATGATGATTTTCAGTCTGCGGTGCTTGTCGGCATCCTGCCACCTTGGAATGAGGTGTTGCATGTGCAGACTGCAAGCGTGTGTCATTGCATGTCAAGATTGCACACACTATTGGCAAATGCATCACACAAACACTGCGCGCACGCACACACCATTCGTGTGTTTTCTCGGCATCGATGCATGCTTGGCACGCCAAGGAGATCTGGATGGACTTGAAGACTGGGAGGTTTGTGAGCTGGTCGATTTTCGAGATGAGTTTCTGCGCAAGAAGGGCGTGGGCATCATTAGCGTGCCGATGTGCGTGTTTGCAGCCACCAAGTAGGTTGTAATTTTCCGCAGTGTGTTGCAGAGTGCAGCAGCGCGTTGCAGAGTGTGGTGAGAGCGTATTCGTTTCCAAGACTCACCGTGTAGAAATTCATTTCGCTGGTGAGCGTCGATATTGCAATAAACGACGTGTTTCCGATGCATAGTAGCGGCGCAACTGTCTCGTAGAAGAATCCTGTTTGTTGGTTCACACGCCGCTCGCTGTCAGTCTCTTGTGAGCTACGAAATGGGGGTTTCTTTCAACACACCGAAAGAAAAGTAATCAGTGTGAACGCAACCTGATGCACGATACGTACAACAAGGATCGCCATAGACGCCAATCCTCTGACATCGAACAAGATCCCAACCTTGCCGCCCTCGACACGAAAGAGAGCGAAGAGTCACCCACACTTACGATGTTTCGAAAAGTCTGGGCCCCAGATCTGGAGACGAAGAACGACAACACTAACTGGCAAAGGGTGGTCCTCATACAAGATAATACCGAGACATTGAATGCACTGGCTACTGCATTTGACAACACGGGTGCAAGAGTATTTTTTGACATGAATGAAAACTATAATCATAATCTCTGTTCATATTATGTGGACATTTCGAATTTTTTTGCTTGCACGACACGTGCGCACATGGTGCTCGGTGTGGCTGCTCACCAGACGAGACATAGGCAGCCTCTTCCAGTATGATAATGTCGCCACCTGTGCCTTTTGTCGTCGACACCTGTGTGTTTCATGGCGTCAGTTTTTGCAAACAGGGTGCTGCTGATGGGTATGGGCGGTTTATCGCCTGATTTCGTGTTTATATATTTCGTCTTCTATCACTATCGGCTTGTTGCCATTCGGGCGCGCGTGACGAGGTCGGGAAAACGCCCTTTTGACACTGCTTCTGCCGCTGAAACAAGCACGAAAACACGCGACTATAATTTTTATTGTATACCACACCACGAAAAATTAGATATCATGAATTTGCTAGAGCTCGAAAGATGCGCTTTCAAACGCCTTTTCGGCGAGCTCCAGCGCGGCGTTGCGGGTTTTGACACTCAAAATCATGATCGAGATGTCACGTTCCAGCTTCTGCGTCTTGGCGTTGTTGGCCTCGGTTTCCTCGACGTTGTCTTCGTGGCTGCGCTTCTTCCTCTTGCTTCCTGCCGCACCGTCTACCGGCTTGGCAGACGGAGTCTTGCCCGAAAAAACAGGCACAGCCGGCACACCCGACGCCTTGCTCGACTTGGCGTGCTTGCCGCCGGCACTGGCACCATCCTTTTTGGCACTGGGGGGCATCTTCTTGCCCTTGGACGACTGCTTGTTGGCCACTGCCAATGCCTTGGCCTTTGCAACGACACTGGCAGACTTTTTGTTTTGTGTCTTTGTCTTCTTGGACGACTTGGCAGGAGGCTTGACTTCATCTTCGGCGCCGTCGCTCATGTTGTCTTGATTGTCATCTTCGTCATCTTTGTGCATTTCACCATCGTCGTGGTCCTCCTGGTCGTCCTCATCCTCATCCTCGTCCTCATCCTCATCCTCGTCCTCATCGTCCTCGTCGTCGTTCTCGTCGTCGTTCTCGTCATCGCTCTGGTCCTCCTTGTGCATCTTGTTGTGTTGTTTCTTGGCACTCTTGTCTGGTGCGGGCATCGATGCGTTGTCAAAGTCCATCTGCTCGTCCTGGTTGTCGTCATCACTGTCAACAACTACTTTTTTTTTGGAAAGGCGCTGGCGAGAGCCAATGGAAGGCTTGGAAGAAGAGCGTCCAGCAACAAGGGCCGCAGCATCTTCTTCCGAAGACGAGTCTTCGCTCGCAGACCCAGCGGTAGCAGCAGTAGCCCCTTTCACTGTCGACTTGTTTTTGACTACCTCAGCCTCCCGCAAGGAGCCGGCAGAGTCCTTGGTGAACTTGGCGAGCGCCGGCGCGACCTCAACGTCGTTCTCTCCATGCTCATCAAAGCAGGGAGTCTCGGAGGGTTTCGCCGTGCTCATGCTTGGATGAATGTTATGAAGTCAAAATACGTCGTTTGCTCACATATTTATCGATCTCGCTTTTCGCGTGCTATTTCTGGGTCTGATATTTTCGACCACTTTTAGCGTGTTTTGTGTCGGTTGTCGGGTGGATTGGCAGTATGCAGCTGTGCTTCAAAAAAACACGTCTGTATTTCACAAAACGGTCTGTTTGTGCATAAAAGCAGCGCTGTGTGGCAAACAAGTGGATTGGTATTTGCTGGAGCTGCGTGCGAGCAATACTTTTTCCACTCTTGGGTTAACGTGTGCCGGCATCGTGGAATCCTTAAGGGATGCACCCATCATGCGGTAGATTGTGAAGAGTACAGCACGTAGCGGTGGGAACCTGTTGCACAACTGCCCGTATCATGTACACTCGCGGTAGATCTGCAGGAATCTGGCACTGGTACGATCGTGTATATACCGAAAGCCATTTCATCGAGTTTATTGAACATTTATTGGGTCAGATGAGGAATATTTTCGTCCCGTTCGTATCGTTACTACGGTCCGGCAGATGCCGTCGCATATCGGGCGAAAGTGGCACGAAAATCGGGCAAGACATACAAAATCCAATTTGCATATTTAGGGGCTGTCTCTCGCGTACAATTGCTATATAATAACCCCAATGTGCGAGAGCTACAATTCTGTGGATTGCCATGTCGGAAAAGAAACGTTCGAGGCTCCAAATCAACAATGACTTCGATATGATATATATTGGCAAAGACGGACAACCGGGTGTATTGACGCAGATTGAGACGATTGTGCAAAAGTGTCAAAAACATACCATTGCCATCAAACACGAAATCTGCCGCATTATGATGAAGCACTCTGCCGTGTCTTTTGATCTACGGCAACAACATCAAATTACCTCGCAGTTTATCATTACTCATTTCGGGAAATTCCTGAAACAAACATTGGATGGTGAACCTTTCGGGACTGGACCCGTGAACACTGACAATCATGTTGTCGTACGCCAGATTCTTGATAACCTCATCTTGATTTACCAAGAGGTCAAACAAATGTATGACGACCTTGTACGCAATACCACGACATATCCTCCCCAGGTCGTTTCGAATACCAAGCTCTCACGTAAAGACATAGTAAATACCGAACCGAATGCGCTAATGGAATATCGTGCTCGAGAAAACGCTGCGCGTGACGCCAGAGCATCGATTGATCGTGGTCGCGCGCACGCGGGTGCAGGAGCCGCTTCTTCTCAGCCGTCTTTCCAGCAGCCGTCCACGTTCTCTCAAGGAGGCTTCCAGCAGCTGTCCCCGTTCTCACAACCAGTCTTGCAGCAGCGGTCTGCGCGACATTTTCCAACTCCTGCAATGCAGCAACAAATGGAAAGTGCACAGATCCGAGATCATTTCGAGGAGAGACGTCGGAATATCCAAGATCAGCATAGTTTGGCGGCACATCCGCGCGTTGCAGGGTTTCTCGACAGTATTTTCATTGACAGCGATGACGATTATGAGTCCTTCGACGCTACGCCCACTAATCCATTTGCTGTCGTAAACTACCCGAATTTTGCGCTCAAACACGACATCGCAAGTGCCGACTTTGACGAGCAGTACGCGCTACGACTTGCGGTCGAGCGCATGAGATATCGCGATCCGAACGCACAGAATTTCGAGCCCGCGACGTCCATGCAATACTAAATGCACGCCAGCGTCGTGCCATTGCACGGTATGCTCTCGCACTGTCTCAGGACAGCCTGCTCGAATCTCGAAAGTGCAGAGATTGGATGGGTTGAAGGGAGTGGGTCGAAGGGCGCATGCTCGACGTTGGACTCACGTTGAATAAAAACTGTACGACATCCTGGACGATGTCGGGTAGAATCGTGATCTGAAGATTGGACTGCGCTGCCGTCCTTTTCTTGTGTCGATTCGCATGCATCAGATTTGTCTTTTCGAGCAGATTTGTTTTGGTGTATGATAAGTTGAGCATCATACGATAATACGCTCCATTTCAAATCTGATTTGGATTTATAATCGAGCATGATTGCTGGCCGTGTTTGTGAGTGAGTGGGTATATACACGTAGACGTATTCATGTGGTTGAGAACATATGGCACATGTGCAAAATACGTTCTTGGCACCCGGGGAAATACGAATCAATCTGCAACATGTATTTGCGATTTTTCGTCATTTTGAGGCCGCAGGCGACAGCACGATTGACTCGCTCTACATGGAGCAGAATGTGTATACGTCGCGATGCAGCGAAATGGCAATTGTAGACGACGATTTTTCCGTGCTACTCGCAATCATTGCCGAGGAAGAGATGGTGGTGCTGGACGCAGACAAGCGGTGGCTGCGGCGGTGGAACGCGCAGTTCCCACAGGGCACAGACGACACCCAGCCTGACTATACCACGTTTTTGCGCCTGAGAACGATGGCACACCACCGTGCACACTGGATCATGCGGCACATTTTCCAGAACTGCGTGCCAGAGGGCCATGCAGGCCACGGCGACTCCGTTTTTCGCATCCCTTCCCAAGCCCAGATCGATTACATGATCTTATACCACCACGTTTTTGTGCACTGGGCCGAAAACCATACGGCATTTGTGCACGAGGACGACGACATGACGACTATGCAGATGTGGAAATCCACCAAGCACCAGCTCTTTCCGCAGATTTGCGGCAGCATTGTCGAGTGCGTGGGGCGTGCCGACCAATTTTTTGCCAAACACAAATATCCACAGTATTACATCATACACGACGTGTACGACGGCAAACACCCCGACGATGCCCATCCGTATGGAAACGTTGCGCGTTACAAAAGGCTCATGAAACTGGGAACCACGCTGAACCTCAAGTGCATACGAGCGCGTTTCGAGCCGACATGCAGCATGCATATTGGTTACAACTTTTATTACTGCTGGGAACGGCCCTTCCATCAAAGCCGCCTGCTCAAAGCACAGCAGGCCGCCAGCACGGAGCAATGTATATTTCTGGAAGACTTTGAGTTTCCACGGGCCCCGGCAAAACTCTACGAGCTCAGCAAAAACGCCCATGATACTCCTCTATGAGCACGTACTAAGTGGCACGGTCTACTAGAACAGACCCATGCAAGATGCAGCGGGATCTTGGCAGATTTTTTGCCATTTTGCACATAATCGTTCTTCGCTCATGTCAAATTTGCAGAGGAGCAAGAAGAGGACAGACAGGGAGATGGTGTTCAAGTAGTTCTCGAAATCCAGCAAAGTGACACACATTGTACTGCCAGTAGCGCGAAAGAAAAACACCTTAATTCACAGTGTATGTGCTGGCAGGGGCGGCAGCGTTTCATTACAGGAAATGGCCACCAAGACACAGTGTTGTTCTTTGGTGGAAAATGAACGTCTCACGCGTCGGCACGTTTTTTTCCTGTATGCTGTGGAGGCCATGCTCTTCACACAATGGCCATATTACGCGTCGGAACACGTGTTCTCATGCACGAATCTACTGGCTCCGGTGTCACTTTTTGCTATCGGGTGCCTGCTATGCTCCTATTCGACCCTTGCCATGCATGGCACCAGCAGCACAGCGCAAGAGTTGTGGCAGTGCACAACCACTGCGCGGAAAATCGCCGCTTTGGTCTACTATTCCAGCGCTTCGTTTGTGTTTTTTGTCGCCTTTTGCACGGTGTTTTGGAGCTGTTTGGCTCGGATAATCATGCGCTCGTCGCCACGTGCTGCCTATACTGCGACAGTGCTCTACACTCTGGATTGCGTCTTTGTGACATGTGTGGTGGTGGTTGCGCTCGTGCGCCAGGCTGGGGTGTACGTTTTAGTGTACGCTTTTTATTACTTTTTTTTGCAAATGCATGCCCAAATCAACTATGTGTTTGTGCATTTTTATTTCCTGGCACTTGTTCCTATGCTCTCGTAACCGGGCAGTTCTTGAAGTGGAGTTGTGCATGCACGTTTCCGACACAGAGCCGCCAGTTTTGGCTGTAGTGCCAGACAGTGCTACCCAATGTGGCGGGGTGCCGAAACGTGCCATTGGGGGCTAAACGGGGCTATTTCTGGCGAAAATATGCTCTTGAAGGCTGGCACATAAATTGCAGCAATTTATACACACACACCATGCACGCGCATGCCGAGTTGAAAATAGTGCGCACGCCTGACAGTCCGTGCCGTCAAGCAAGTTGCACCGATTGCACTACCGTCCCACTTGCCCCGAAAAAGCCGGCGTGCAAGGCATTCCGACACCAGAACAGCGCGGCCCCCATCCGTATGGCTGCCTTGTGACGCACCGAAGGCATTGAGTAGAGGGTTTTTGTGCAAAATGAATAAACAACATTTTAAGCCACGTTTCTCGCGTGTGGAGACGATTTAGAGCACTGTGGTCGGGCACGCCTCCAGCGCAGCGGTGGTGTCGGCGTGGATGAGGGTGAGGTGCATTTGTTCGATTTCCAGTAGACTTTGTTTGATTTCTGCCATAGTGTTGTCGTAAGAGAGGCCAGTGATGTTGAGGCGAACGAGCTCGGTGAGGCGCGGTATGTCGATGAGGCCACACGCTTGTTTGGCGTGTGCGTTGCCGTGTCGCATGAGTTCCGACAGGTGGCGGAGACTGGTGTTTATGTTTTGCATGCAATATGGGTCGTCCTTTTGCAAGAAATTGGCCATGCCGAGGATGAAGATGCCAATCGACGACTTGTACGAACCCATGTCCGCGACACAGATTTTTTTGACAACTTCTGGATCCATAATACTTGGCAGTTCACGCCGTACTCGCATGGCACTCCCGGAGGACATGGGTGAGGTCACATACAGGCTGTCACAACCAGATTCCACTTCGGCAGGGGCGGCAGATTTGCCCACAGACACGGTATCGGAGGCAGATTCCACTTCGGCAGGGGCGGCAGATTTGCCCACAGACACGGTATCGGAGGCAGATTCCACACAAACGAATGGCATGGCAACTGGAATTTCGTAGGTTTGGGCACTGCTTGCAGGTGTGCAAGTAGTGCTGTGTTGCGGCTCGACACATACACTCTTGTTTGTCATGGCCTTGTAGTTTGCAAATGACATCTTGAGCAGGTCGCGTGCGTTTTGCTGCACGTCGCAGTCGGCATTAGGGTTCTTGTGGCCATACAAACAGTCCTGCAGCAGCCTGTCAAAACACAGCTGCATCATCTTGTGATACGGGAACTGTGAATACATGGCGGCGATTTCCATGTGTTCGTGTGTTTTTTCAAGAACATCCTCGCCAGCCGCACTGTCCTCTGCTGTTTTTTTCTGCTGCTCGAGAAAATCACTGTAAAGGCCGTCGTGAACTTTGCACATGAGGACAGAATCTTTGCTGTTATACAGGACGCCCTGCGAGTAGCAGTAGTGCGCCATGGCAATGTGCAGATCGTGCTCAAAGCCGATGTCTTTGTTTTTGGGGGCAGGGTGGATGGTAATTCTGATGTGTTGGGGTAGATACGTGTTGATCCACTCCTGGGACGCAGTGATAAAAAGCTGCAGAATGGCAGCGTCCTTGGCGTCCGTGCTTGTGCAGGATGCGGCAGTTTCGTTGTAATCCAGCACACTTTTGATAAAGCGCAGGAGCGAGGCGTCCTTTTTGAGCTGCATGTCCGTGTGTTTTTGGAGTGGGTCGGTCCCGGTAGAGGCGCTCCACTTTGCAAAAAACGAGAGCGCTGCAAAAATCGAGTGCGAGTTGACAATACCGTCGTCGGCGAGCGAGTCCTTCACCAGAGTCGAGGTTGCCATCTCGAATGCCGCCTTCTCTTCGGTGTCTTCGAGCAGCCCATATTGCATCGTGAGGCCCACCGGCATCGGCGGAATAGGCAGTGTCGTCAACATGAGATGGATCTCAGCTACCTCCTTTTGTGACAAGGATAACCGCATTTTGAGCTTTACGCGTGTGTTGCCCAACGTGTCGCCCATGCCTCTCACAACCTGCAGACATTGCGGTGTTTTATTTTTTTTGACACCTCGATACACACCGCGTCCTGGAAAACAAGATGTCGGAAAAGCGAGGCATTTTTCTGCTACATGTCGTATTTTGGACAAATGATATTCTCGAGTGTGGGTTTTTTTGCTTAAAGTAGCTCTGCATCATGTATATATATGTGATGTTATTAGGCAACCTGTGCTCCAGAGTCCCAAAAATCCTGTGCAATGGCAGCGATCCTAGACACAATGCATGCATCATTGATAGACCTTACTGACGTCGTGCAGTGCCTCTGTCAGAAACAAGATGGGTACGACTACGCGGCATGCCACAATATAATACATGAAATCTATGAAACAATTATGGAAAATATATATATTTGTATATCTTACATACAACAATTGCGTAACATGCTTCCGAAACACCAAGCCCTCACCACCAACTGTGTACTAGACCCAAATGTCGTGACAAATACAACAACTGTCCTGCAGGACCTGACATGGACCATACGACAGATACAACAAAGTATAAACAAATTCTCTGGCGAGCAGTCGTACGAAGAGCAGGTTTTCATGTACAACCAGTCGACAAAGATACTAAAAACGCTACAGTGTTCAGCACTACAGTTCCAAACCGTGACGATTCCAGTGCTAACAGAACAATTCAGTACCATGCAAAAAATGTTGTATGAGACGAAGACCAACAATCAAAAACTTATCATGGACAAATTCCACTGTAACAAACTAAACACAGATATAAAGTCGAAATTGGTGGAAATGACAAAGCATGTGCAAAACATAGAGACCATCAACACCGAGCTCACACGTGTTAATAAGGAGCTCACACAGCAAAACATTGCCAATCGTGAAAAATGCGCGACGATCGAGGACTCCAATATATTACTGCGCAAAAAGTTACTAGAAGCCAGCAAAACAAACATGCGCCCTTCCACCGACGAGGATGCCTTGCGTCGGTTTGAGCTGCCTTACTCAAAAAAGACCGATAAAAAATTCATAATTCAAGACAGATGATGCTCCTGCTTGGATGATTTTGCCTGGCAGCTGAAATTTTTGCATCACACCATGCAAGAGCACACCACCGCGCGCTATAAAAAACACACACGTATTTCATGGTGTATTCTACATCTCGAGCACTATTTCCCTGCATTTTGTGTGTGCAAACCGCATTTTGCGCAGCAACTTGGTTGTGTAACAACTTCAATATTATGCGATTCGAGGCATTGAAACCCCGTATCTCGTATGTAGGGATGAACACATATTCCATGGCATGTTTGCCAAAGAGTATAGCGACACGGTGCTAAACAAGGCAGCAGTGGTATGTGCAGATGAAGTAATGAAACATCTGCACACTGGCACGGAGGCATGTGGTCTACATGTTGCCCAGGACACGGCAAAAATTTTTTCACGTCACACAGGATGAGTTCAGAGCAAAACAGTGGAGGAAAAAAAGCTTATCTGGCCGATCACACAAAGGCTGCAGCACCTGCGCCTGAACTTTTTGCATAGACTCGTGCAAGAACACCACCGCATACAAAAACATATTCCCACATCCTGTAAAAAACACATACGTGTCCACCACAGTTTAGCGACGCATCACGCGGCTCATTTTTGCAGAGACATCTGTTTGGATGGGTCTGCACAGCTCGAGCATGGGATACGTTTGCCGCTGCGTTGGTGGGCAGCTCGGCACTGTAGAAGCGCGCATGTGATGGCAGGACAGACGTGTTTCTGCCCACGGCGGCAAGAAATCTATATAAGTTTTGCCGGGTCAGATATGCAGGCCGTGGCAATTACCGCCGCGCGCCGCTTCTAAACACATGTCGCATGCAGCGCAGACGGCGAACACACAAAACGCAAATCTACAGAGTCCGCCCGAAAATGCGTACAACGACAAGGGCGACTCCCACAATGACTCGATGTTACAAACTGCCAACATTTTCATGAACAAGACGGCGTCCATGTCGTTCCTGGAACTCCAAGGGGCAAACGGGCGCAAGTTTCACTTTGGCGAAAACATCATGAAGCAGATCCTTCTCCCGGACCATGCCTCCCAGAGCCAGAGCACTAGTGGCTATGCAAATCATTTATTAAAACGCATCCATTTGCAGAAAATTTTCATACAGCCAGGTCTTTCTTGTGTGTGTAATAGGTGTGCCGTTTTTGCATATTACCTACGGCGTTGGCGCTGTTTGCAGACTAAGATTGCGTTCCAATGCATTTCAATGTAAAGTGCCACACGGGTGTGTGTTGAAGACATCTGCTGGTCCGAGGCCAGGAACCGCGGGCTGTAGACTGCTGTGAAACGCCCAGGCACACGCGCGAGGAGTGCAATTGGGCACATGGGCACATTGTTCCACGCATCGCGCGATGGTGTATGCACGTCCTGAGCAGTATGGCTTTTGTGCACAAAGTAGGCGTGGGTGGGCGATACCGACTTCTCACCCGAAAACACATTTGCACACACAACAGGCACACACAATGGGTTTCCGTTCCCGCTCGGCATGCGCATCCATGGTATTGTGGCAAACGAGTTCTCGATGTCGGGAGAGGCCTGGAACTACATCATGCCGCAAAAGTGCCACGTGCATACACCGGTGTGTATTTTCGAATCGAGCGGCGACGAGAGCCTGATGGCGACGTGGGAACAGGACTTTGCAAAGTGGAACTCGGAGAATCTTGAGACCCTATGTGCAATGTCGGTGCCAGACACTGACATTGTGATGGTGCACCTGGAGCATCCCGTTGTGAAGCTGCTGGACAAGAAATTCCTGGAGTTTGGCACCATTGCCCCGTCTGCACAGTTGAGCAACACCCCAAACTGGCGACAGATCCCGCGCAACGCGTTTGAGCGGGCATGCCAGTGGCTGCGCGACAACATTTTGAGCAAGTCTAGCAAGACTTTTGATTTGTCGCAACTAACGGTGCACATTGCAAAGATTGATGGCTCCAAATTTACCGATCTGACGGCAGGTTGTTTCAGTGACATGAGTATTACAGGCACGGAGAGTGTGCAGGATATGAACGAGAAGAAGGAAAAATTCGCCAACATTGTCGTGCAGATGCCCTTTAATGTCGACATCAAGCTGTCGATACACTACCGCTTGTCCATGAACAGCCAGGTGATGTACTGAGCGCACTGCCACTTGCACATGCAAGCAAACACACAAAAAACGGCGCACGCTTGCCGTGCAATGCCACGTTGCTGGTGCTGGTCTGCTGGCACGCCTGCATGGTAGGTGCGTGTGAGGTATGTGGTGTATCTTGTTGTGTTGCGTGTTTATTTTGGGCTTTTCGAGCGTGGCACCGCATATTTGCCCACAAATACGACACAGGCATGCACGGTATAATGAAACCTGAATCTTTGATTGCAGAAAAGTGCGCCATACAGAGGCAGAATCCCCCGGATCTGTCCGAATATGCCCCACATATGGTGTGTACGTCCGTCATGTTGGATTTCCACGAATTCGACCTGTAGTGCCATCGCCTGCGTTACGATAACAAGTTGTGTAATAAATCGGGCCATACCACATACGATTACACACTAAAGACGCCCATCGTGCTTTGGAATGAATTGTGAGTTTGGTGGAAAAATGACGGTATAAGTGCACACGCTGCACCAAGTCAGACCATGAGACATGCCGAGAGAGAGAGAGAGATATGTAGGCCAACGGTGGCTATTTGCTATGCAGAACATGGGTTTGCACACATTTTTATGTGTTTTGCACGACTTTGCACACACGTGCTCGAAAGAGCGTACGTCGCCGGCACGGTCTAAAAATGATTATGCGTGTCGACACCCTTGGCGAATAAAACTGGACGCAGGATGGCGCGCGTCCACAACATACTGTCCATCTTGTCCCGGCATGCTGCGAATCCACAGTGCGGACACACATGGATGGAGCACGATGCAGAGGACCAGAAACACCCAAGAACTTGGCAATATGATCAACCAATACATTGAGCTCATGCCCGGCATCGTGGCCCTCACACACTCGGCAAGGTCGCTGCAGATTGTGAGCGCGGGCGCGATTTTGAACATGCATATCCTGAAAACAGGGGCACAGCGTAGCGATGAGCACTGCGTACTCCAGCAGTGCGAGTACACGTGCTGGTGTGTGGGCACCGTTGTCGTGTGGCAGAGAAAGTCCAATAATGCCGAAAATTTCGCGAGTTGTACGTATTACGAAGAGCACACCAGCGGGCACCACGACGATAATGTCACAACGAGACTTGCGCGAGTCAGCAGCGATGCGGGAATGCGTAGAATAGCCAAGAGCAAACGGCACGCAAGTATATGTCGTCAGGAAAACTGCGTGGGCCGTGTCCTCATGAACACCTTTGTGATCACGTTGGTGCAGAGCGCCACACATGTGGTCTTTATCAGTGACCGCTCGATTGCACGCCACTCAGAGCAGAACGCGTTCTCGGCGCCGCGCGCCGTGAACATTTGCTACACTGGCACCGTGGACGGCCAGATCGAGCAAAGTGCCATCAGCGCTGAAATGACGCAGGCCAAGAAAAATGGACCGTGTGGCAGCGAGATCCACATTGATACCAGCATGGGCGTTATGCAGATTTTCGGCAACAACAGTGGCTCGCGCAAAATCACGTGCAAGGCATTTCTCAACATCACAGAGGCAGACTTTATCGTCGACCGCGTCTGTGGCATGGTACTGTGCTGTTTTCCTCATTGTGTGCCACGTTTTGTACATACAATGCCACGGTGCTGGTGTTGGTCCGCTGCGACGCCTGCATGGTAGGTGCGTGTATGATATATGGCGTCTCAGATGCAGAATCCTCCGCACCTGCTCGAAGATGCTCTACGTATGGTGTGTATGTCTGCCATGTTGGATTTCCACGAATTCAACCTGCAATGCCAAGGCTATACTCGAAACAAATGTCTAGATCTATAAAAAAGTGTGCGTATTGGTTTCCTCTCTGAATGGTCTGTCACAACCGTATGCATCCGAAAAAAAAACACAGCTCCGAGTCGAAAAAAGCTCGCCACTCGTCATGCACATGCTGGTGTTGTACGCAAACACAGGGTGCAAAATGGACCTCGCTAGCACTGGGTATACTGTCGGCGTCATAAACCGGATGCTGCCTGTTTGTGAGTATACTCCGTGTATCGAGGAGCACAACATTCATGCCATATTTCGCTGGCCCTCTGTGTGGGACATTTACTCTACAACCAGCGAGCAGCCCGCAGCCAAATGTGTGACAACCACAACCACGCTCTGCCAGCAAAGCAGCATAGTCGAAGAAAGTGATGTCGAGTTCCTGAAACAGACAGGACTGACCCTGAGTGTCACAACACTAGGTACATGCATCTACCGATTTGGCAAAAAAAGAGGCCGCGAGGTGCACCCCAACACTGACTATTGTATGTCGCGGCCAACACATTATTCCAACGCGACGGAGCAAATGATATTCAAAATCTGCAAATACGTCCATCATGTCGTCGCTACATCTTGATAACCACAAAAACACGACACACACACTTTGTTCGTTGTTATTCAACAATAAAGGTAAATTTAATTTTAGTAAAGTTCGTTCATAAGACGGTCTAAGTCGTCCTGGTTAGGTTCGTGTATAACTACAGGGGCAACCGCTGGACCTACATCTGTAGAATCAATTAAAGATTTGTCCGAATTTGGATGTGTAAGTGGCGCTGGATGTGCTGCAACTTCAGGTACCACACTTTTAGGTGTAAGTGCCTGAACTGGAGGTGTCGCAACTTTAAGTGAAAGTGCCGCAAGATGTGCCGCTGCATCTGCCGTAGGTTCAGGTACCGCAAGTTTATGTGTAAGTGCCGGAACTGGAGGTGTCGCAACTTTAAGTGAAAGTGCCGCAAGATGTGCCGCTGCATCTGCCGTAGGTTCAGGTACCGCAAGTTTATGTGTAAGTGCCGGAACTGGAGGTGTCGCAACTTTAAGTGAAAGTGCCGCAAGATGTGCCGCTGCATCTGCCGCAGGTTCAGGTACCGCAAGTTTATGTGTAAGTGCCGGAACTGGAGGTGTCGCAACTTTAAGTGAAAGTGCCGCAAGATGTGCCGCTGCAGGTGCCGCAGGTTCAGGTACCGCAACTTCATGTGTAAGTGCTACTATATCACCCGAAACTAGAGGGACAACCGCCGGACCTACATTTGTAGAATTAATTGAAGATGTGTCCGAAATTGGATGTGTAAGTGTTGCAACTACATGTGTAGGTGCCGCACCTTCAGGTATAGGTGCCGCAAGTAGCGGAAGTGTCGCTGCAGCTGCCGCAAGTTCAGGTGCCGCAACTGCATGTGTAGGTGCCGCACCTTCAGGTATAGGTGCCGCAAGTAGCGGAAGTGCCGCTGCAGCTGCCGCAGGTATAGGTGCCGCAAGTAGCGGAAGTGCCGCTGCAGCTGCCGCAAGTTCAGGTACCGCAACTGCATGTGTAGGTGCCGCACCTTCAGGTATAGGTGCCGCAAGTAGCGGAAGTGCCGCTGCAGCTGCCGCAAGTTCAGGTATAGGTGCCGCAAGTAGCGGAAGTACCGCTGCAGCTGCCGCTATATCACCCGAAACTAGAGGGACAACCGCCGGACCTACATTTGTAGAATTAATTGAAGATGTGTCCGAAATTGGATGTGTAAGTGTCACAACTGCATGTGTAGGTGTCGCAACTAGAAGTCCAGGTGCCGCACCTTCAGGTATAGGTGCCGCAAGTAGAGGTCCAGTGGTATGATCTTCAACTACTGGAATATCACCAATATCTTGTTTTAATAAATCATTTACAATCCGGTTATTTTCTTCGTTTTTTTGTGTTAATACAACCACTGCTGCTGCGCCAATATCAGGCGGTTTTGCCTCTGTCGCGATTGTATGGTGTGCAGGAGACCATTCATCTGATGCAGTTTTTCCCCCTGCATCTGGACTGTCGGTTTTGACAGCGTTTCTGACTTGCTTCAACTTTGCAAGCAAAACACTTTCGCTCGTCAATCCATGCACTGCGGCAGTTTCTGGCACGGCAGTTTCTGGCTCGGCAGTACTATCCTCGCTTTTACTTCCTTGAGCATTCCTTGTTTCTTTTTTCAAGTTCATTGGTCTTCTCTTGTGTACATTCCATGTTCTGGTTCTTGCATACATTTCCATATTTGAGTCGGTTGATGTTGGACAGCTTTTTGTCTCGCCTTCCCAAATGTATGTGTCTAATGAATCTGTACCATATTTAGAGTAGCATATTTCAAATATTGTTGGTTTTTTTGGTTCACCTGTTTGTGCAAGTGATTTTTTTATTTCTGTTTTGTTTGTTGCTGGTGCTGCTGGCACCAGTGGCTTTGGTATTCCTTGTTGTGGCAGCGGTGGTGGTGGACGTACATGTGCTGCTGGTGGCTGCGGTGGTGGTGGTACATTTTCTCCTGGTGGCTGTGGGTGTGGTACATGTGCTCCTCGTTGCTGCGGTGGTAGTGGTACATGTGCTGCTGGTGGCTGCGGTTGTGCTGGTTTCTGTGCTACTGGTACTACTGTTGTTATTGGTGGTGGTGATGTTGCTATTACTGTGGTTGGAATTGATGTCGTTTCTGATGCAAAAGTATCACGTCGCATAGTCTGCAGTCTCATGACATTATCAAAGACCGTGTATGAGCCTGTCTTTTTCGAAATATTTTCAAGTCGCGTAAACTCAATGGTGGATATTGCCGACAGTTTCAAAAATTCCGGCATGATTTTATGCGTCGATCTTGACGACAACTCTGTGTTTGTGACGTTTTTTTTTGCTTCAGCTGTTATTGTTTTTTTTGCAGTGTAGTTTTTCTGATATTGCGAGATTTTCGTCGCATGTGATGTGGTTTTTTGAATGATTGAGGCGACGATTTTTTCATCGGGTAGCTTTGATTTATTGGCTGCGCACAACATATTCATAATAACGGCGAATTCTGCCAAAGAATTGTCGTTTTCCATTTTTCCTTTCTGCTCTTTCAGTTTGGAAATCGAGAGAAGCGACATTTTACCCATCCATCTTAGCCTGTTTTTAGCAGTCCCTAAGAGTACAGATTGTCGTGGACTAGGTACGGATATTTCCTCGATTTTTGATTGCAATGCCATAGCGTGTTTGCCTATCCAGTAACACAGTAGCCTGCAGTATTCGTACTCGTTGCCTGTCAGTCCCGACGCCAGAGAATTATATTGCTGAAAATAATCCGAGATAAAACATCTGAAATTCGTGTAAAACTGTTCGTTTTTCACCGTTTCGCTTGGATAGTGTTGCAACAGTTCTGAGATATCCGCGATTGTTATATTTTTTGCAACATCATACCAAAAGTTAGTTTCAACCAGGTCGCGAGGTGCATGTATTTTTAGAATAGATGACATCTCACCGTTGTTGTTCGCCAGCAGTTATATAGTGCGGGACGTTATAACACATCCACAAAGACAAAACAATGTGTGGTGGCATTAATGTGCATATTATTTACACTACATGCGTTATATCACACAAGGCCTCTTGCACATCTATGATGTCAAAATTTCTGTAAAGAGATTTGGCGTTCTTTCATTCCCTATGCCTTTGCGTGTCTGTGCATATACTATATAATACCACACTCTTTGCTAATATACGACAGCTCGCGCTTATGTGGGGTGGTTGTAGTTTGCATCGGTTGGCATCACGTCTGCTTGTGTTTTATTGTGTGTGTTGCATGGGCGCACATGCAGCGCATAACAGAGGGCCAGTGTCAAAACCCGGGACCTTGCGCATGCACATGGCAATCACAAGCATGCGCGACGAAATATCAACACTTGGCAACACCACGCGACGAAAAATAGGCGCCTTCTTGGCCGCAGAGGTTCAACATGTATGCGGACCAGCTTGTGTTGTCACAGAACAAGACGTACTCATCGCGGTTTCCTCCGGGTCGCCGCCTGCGTTTGAGCTCGCAGTGGAGATCACACACCTACGAAACGCCAACGTGTTGGGTGTGAAGCAAGCCGACGCATTTGCGTCTTTGGCGAGTGTACAACGGCTGGCAGCGAGATATCACGCCGATTTTGCTGTTACTGCGTTTGCATTGCAGGGTACGACGTCTCTCGTCCGACTCGCAAGGGCCTCTGTGTGTGGCGACAGCATTGTGCAAGCCGGCGAGGTGTGTGATGACGGCAACAAAATAGAACAAGACGGATGTTCGTCCTCGTGTACGCTAGAAAGCGGGTACATGTGCTACAGCAGTCGACGTGGTGCAGACAGCAGTGTTGCTGGCACCATGGTGGAATGGGGCCCACACGAACAACGTGTGCTGTCTGTGCTCGAGACTCCGGAAACATGCACTTCCGCCAACATTTGCCGATATGAGCACCCATGGCAGCCGGATCTGTGGTTGAATGTGTACGGCAATTCCAGTGGTGCCCCCATGTTGCCAGCAGCGGGCTACTATTGCGGCACATTTTGCGCGGCCACTTTCGAGCCGCCTGCGGGCTACGAGTTCAAGAAGAGCTGTCAGCCCACCACGATTGACGAATGTATCCGCGGGCTGACAACCTGTGATGCCAATGCATACTGTCTTGAGCCACCGGACGGGATTGGCTACTCCTGCCGCTGCGACGCCGACTTTTTTGCGTCTGCCCTGGCTGGCACGGCCTGCGAGCAGAGCGGCGTCGAGGTAGTGGTGAACATGACCGGAGGCTTTGCTGGCGATGCTGTGGACCGCATCATTATACAACAGGCACGGGAAAAAATCATCACGGCGTTGTTTGACCTCGGATACATTAAGAAAGACAAGAGCAACACGCAGCTCGTCCTCGAGGGAGTCATTGATTACCCCCTTGAAATCATCGAAACCAATCTGGCCCCGCCTCCGTTTGCGGGCCGGTCGTTATGGCGGATCATTTTACGCATCCCGAGTGGGCATACAGAAATGTCTCTGTTTGCCAAGGGCACCTTTCTACAGGATTACACGGCAATGGCGGCCATATTCCCTGCGAGCGCAAATTACCTGCTGCATTCGGTCCAACGGTGCTCCAACGACGGCAAGCGTATGTGTCTGGCTGCGTCCGACTGTTTGTCTGGTGGGTCGTGTCTCAGGCAGCCGGATACTTCCGTCCGCATCCTCTCTGCCGGCGGCAGCACGGCCCCGCTGTCAGTGAGCGCCTCGGGCTCTAACATCGTGTCGGTGGAGTATGATATCAAGTATTCTGCGTTCAAAATCCGTATGCGGTGAGTTTCCCCACAGTCTGTGTACACTAGATAGCAGCGAAAAATTCGTTGGATTGTTGCTTTTTGTGGTTTCCTGATGCAGTATGGCCATTCAAATGCGCAGGTATGACCCGAATGTAGTCAATACAGTGGACGTACTGTATCTGTCTCACATGGCCAGTATACCAACCACTGCACAGCTTGCTTCGTTCGATGCTGATACATTTCCCTGTCTCCCGATTGGCCTGGCAGCAACACAACAAGATAGACAAAACACAGTGTGTTGCCTCGCACCATTCGCTGGGCTGTACACTACCGTGGCAACGTTTGGGGCGTTTGTAAACGACCCAGGGCAGGCGGTGCGTGCTGCTATCGACCACCAGGGCTCGTGTAATGAGATAGACGCGCCACCCACCAACACCTCGGCAGATCTGCTACGTGGTGTGCCAGATTTCGTGGTTGGCGCGCTAGCGAGGATGCCAAGATCGCATGCTACGATTGACCCCACACCCACGCGCGGATATCGTGATATCAACCTGTTTCTGGCACTCGAGGACGTGGAGCGCAGCGTGGCCGTCAAGACGCTGCTACCCACAGGCAAAAACCTGCGTTTTTTCGTGGGCATGGCACACATCAAGCCGACGCGCACCAATCGCTTCAGCGCCACAGCGTCACAAGTGGACATTTCCACCGACATTACCGACTCATATGTATACACCACCCCGGTCACGTCGACAGACCTTGTTTTGAAATCGTTTGCTGTCAAAATGTCCGTCGTGCTTCCCGTTACTCTCCAGGACTTTGATGCAAATATGCAGGCCAAGTTCAAAAATGCCGTCGATGCAGCGGTTAGTGCGCAAAGCGTCGTGGTAACAATTGACAATATTGACAGTGTGCCGCCCACAAACGACGGGCAGCGGCGCCTGCTAGCAGGCAGTGTACGTATTGATGTCACCATCAAGGCCCCTGACAATTTTGCAGCCGATGCCATGGTGCTGATGCTCACCTTGTGGAACCTCAATGCTAAACTGACCGAGGTCGGTCTGCCAGAGGGCACCATCGTTGACGGCCCCAGAACTGTAGGAGGTAGCGTGGGCGGCGGCGGCGCGAGCGCTAGAGTGTTGTTGGATGTGGTGGTGCGCTTAACGGAAGTCCTGCACGAAAATGCGCAAAACACCAGCAAAATGGCGACGATTGTGGTGATTGTGTCCGAGGGCGTCACAGCCGGCGACGTGCATCAGATTATTCCGGTGAATTCCGTGAGGATTGGCTTAGGGTACACCTATGCCACCAGCAGTGCCATGATATACCCGTGCATGGACTTGTACGGCGGGTCATTCAAGGAGACCTTTGACACAGTAATGGAGGACCAGCAGTGGTGTGCAACGCAGCACGACATTTGTGCTGCACAAGGGCCCGCCGCCATCGCCCCGGGAGGTCTAATGGAATTTACGTTCGCACTACCTGACAGTGTGTGGGACCAGGCCAGGTTCGACACCGAAGCCACGAGTTTCTTGGCCACTTTCCTCTTTATCGACTTTAACGTCGTGGTGTTCAACACACTGGGCAAACAGGTCACACTGTCGCTCAAAACGCAGACACCGATCCGTGCGAGCAATATTCTGCGGCAGTGTGTTGAAAAAAAAGTGGCCTCCAGCATCGAAGACATGATGGAAATAGACATGTTCTTGGGCCTGGCTGGCAACGAGTCGTCGTTTGAGGCGTCACTGGTGCAAAGTCTCGACATTACGAAGCAATCTGCCACCAACACGGCCTCTCCATTGGTCCTGCAGCGCGACATTTCGTCCAAGGCATCCAACGTTATGACAATGCTTTTCAAAGGAGATCCTGAGATATTCGACACAGAACGCACCAAACAGTTCACGCTAGCGGTCGAAGACATTATCAGTCTGCACTTTCTCAACGACGAAAAACGAGTGCTGGTCGAGAAGCTCATCGCCGACGGCTTGGCGTTTACGCTGCGCAATACGCTGCACAACAACCCGTCGTCTCTGACTGCAATGGAGATGCTGCCGACGCCAGCGTTACTGGCCTACTGTCCGCTACAGACTACGCGCGGCATGTTTGGGTGCAACGCTCGGCGCGAAATCAGGCAGCGTACGCTGGAATTCAAGACCAACTCCATCACCAGCATCACTGGCCACTCTGACGAGGATGTGCAAGTAGCATACGAGCGCGCCGGCGTGTGGTCTGAACTGCTACTTGGCGGCAGCGAGTATGCCCGACAGCTCGGCTACAACCACAGCAGGATCATGCACGAGAAAAACAACCTGAACGCGCGATATCGCAAGGGTTTCATGATATCCCCAACGATTCCATGGCGACAGGCCGAAATCGACCAGGCTACACAGAGAACAGACTCCATTTTCGACCTGGCACAGCACATGATTACAACCGTGATGGTGTCACTCGACACCAATTTCGGGCAACTGTACGAGGCAGACGTCGAGCTCCGACTCCCCTACGTCCTCCCGATCACACAGCAACAAGTGATTGAACATCAGCTGCTCATTTCCACCGCTTTTGCACAGGCCGCGAGTCTTGAGTCACACAATGTGTACATCGACCTGGACACCATCGTGCAAACATTGTCGGTGCTGGGCCGACGTAGAACACTCTTGCAGCTCACAGAAACCACAACAAACACCTCGTTGACACACACGAATTCAGAGTTTGATATTGTGGCGGGATTTGCTATTGCCAAGGAAGAGGATGCCATACAGCAAGCAGTGCAGTTTGCCGACTCTGCGCAGAACCCAGACAGTTTGCTGGCGCGCATGATTTTACAAAACATAAACAGGGCGCTTGCGCGTGTCATTGATTATTACGGTATGCCCACAACCATACGAAACACGCGGAAACGCGTCCTGCAGCCGCAACTGCGCTCCATCTGTTATGACGATACGAAGTGGGAGATCGAGGTGGCGCACCGTCTGGGCATCGATCTAGGTCTTGACAATAATGGCCGAAAGAGGCATGCTTTTGTGGGCTGCCAGAGCCGGCGGGTGGGTTCTGCCAAATCGGCCAACGAGGTTTACCTTGCTGCCGTTGCACTGCGCAGTGCCAGTGTGCTGCAAAACAATTCCATGAGCATAAGAGGGCCAATGCTCGAGACTGACTGGGACATTCTAGCGCGCGAAGACGTGCTAAACTCCAGTCGGGCCTTCTCAGCAGGCTGGCAGTGGTGGGATTTCTGTGCGCCGCCGCCGCGGATCGCAACACACAGTGCTGATTTTTTGAGCGCGTGGGCAACTGTCAAGGAAGAGGCCTCCTTGCATTGTTGTCCATGCAAACTTACTCCTACCATTGACAAAACCAGCGGTCGCTACCAACACAAATACACCTGGCCCTTGCGTCTGGAAAACCACACAATATACGATAGATACACCCAAACAACATACCCTCTGCACTCCGCCGACGCCGCCATCAATGCGAATACCTTTAAAATCAACCCCCAGATCCGCAATTTCCGGCTGCAATACGGCGCGAACACAGCGCTCTCGGAACTTGACAACAGCACCGTGCTGCCCCCGCCACCCTGGGACGTCAATGCCGAGGGGTATGCGCTCTTTCCCAACTGCGACGCTGGCTACTGGCTGGCCAGCAAATTCGGCTGCGAAATGTGCCACATCAACACATTCCGACGCTCCGATGTCCAGCAGCACCCAGGTGACGGGCAGGCACATTTGCGCGGAGGCGTGTGCACACACTGTCCGCCCAACACTGTTGCAGGCTTTTTGAGTAGCACCGTCGAGGATTGTCTGTGCATCAAAGGCTACCAGAGCAACGCAACACAGGTTTGCGAAATGTGTCCTCCAAACACATACAAAGACACCAACTCGAACCTGCAGGCGTGCATCCCGTGTGGCACAGACTTGGAGTCGCGCAGTGGCTCCATAAACTCTGCCAATTGTGTCTTGCGCATTTCGGTTGGCGAGCTGGAGGCTGCGGTGCACATTTATTCTACTGTCCTCGGTCTTTTGTACTATTCCACACCGGTCGAGCCCGCATGGAAGATGCCTCGTGCCATTGACCAAGATCAAACCATGTTGTGTGTGCTGTATGCTGGACCAGGGGCACAGCCTGGCGTGTCACTGGATTGTGGGAGTGCCGGTGGCGTGTTTCACGACCTGTATGCACAGAACCCCGTTATTTTCGGCCAGGAACCCAACGTCCTGCATTCCACTGCCATGGACGCCAACTCAAACCAGGGCATTCTGACGTTTCACGGGCCTGCCGCTTCCACCAGTCGTTTGCACATTGTGACCACGCCTGCACTGGGTGTGGATTTTTTGGTGGCAAATGTCGACCGCACCGATTATAAGCAGCGTGTGAAGCATATTTCACTGTATCCGCGCCCAGCCTATATGGGCCCGTCGCCTCCTGGGTTTGTCGAGCAAATCGTGCACAACGCAGTGTGGGTCCGCGGAATCGTGTTTTCCATGACGCTGCGCATGCACATAGCGCACAACGATTTGTCGCGGGTAAACGCAGGCAACGACGTGTACATGGTCAATTTCGTGTCCACACACCAGCTCGACCCCAGTGTTTCCTCCATCGACTGGCAGTGGATCGTGTGTGGCCGCAAAGTGGCTGCCGGTGGCAGTGCGTATGATTTGTGCAGACACGAGCCCGATCCCGACAACCCGACCGAGCAGAATTTTGCCAATCCGCACGTGCTGGACGGCCGAATCACGCGCCTGAACGGCGAAAAGTGCTGCCAATCGTGCTTCGACGAGTACGACTGGATGCCCGACTGCAGCTTGCAGCACAGGAATCCGCGTCGAAACAACTTATATGACAACACCATGGAATGGGTGCCCTTTCTGCACAGACAGCCCCCGCAGAACAGCGGCACCTTTTATCTGTACACCTTTTTCACCAATGGCGAATCCGCAGCGTGCATTGACAACAACTGCAACGAGGCTGCCGTGTACCGGAACATGCCTCTGCACCTCAGCACCGAGCGCACAGCAGCGTGGGACAATGCACTGGATTTCTTGCCAGGAACCCACTTCACGTACCGCGCCCCGTTTGTACAGTACACCTCACTTCCGCTGTACACGAACATGCTGAGCTTTCTTTCCATGAATAAACACCCCGAAAACATCCAGGACACCATGGTGGCACCGTGTCTCGACCAGCTATATATTGGGCACTCGTGTCACCCCACCAACGCCTCCAGCCTGGAATGCACACGCGATGACCACAGGCTGTCCAGTGCCGTCTCTACCACGACGCGGTCCGACAACATGTACCAGGCAGATATTGCAGACTTTATCGAAACAACCCCGATTATGCCCTACGTATACCCCGACGCCTACGCCGAGACCGTCGCCATCAACTACTGCTGCGAGGTGTTGCTCGTTTTTGTGTGTCTTTCCAATTTTCATGGGAATTGTCATATATTTGAGGGTTTACGAGGCGCTCGCACACTATCTTGAAGAGTCGACTAATATATTAGGGAAATACACGTGAAAATCGCAGGTGTCGGGGTGTTTTCGCATTGGCTGTCGTATTGTGTGTTTTGTTGATTTCCGCTGACGTTTTCTTGTGCACAGGTGCCTGACCTCGATCTCACATGCACACTAGAGTTGCACGAGAAAACATGCAACAAAGACGACGTGGTAGTGCAAAACGGCACTACTGTGCACCTACAAAGCGCTCGCTACATGGATATCACAGCTTGTGTGTCGACAGGAAGTTCACCATGTCTCCCGAAATTAGTGCAAGGTCTACCTGCCATGCGCGCGCGTGGCCCGTCAGAACTTGGGCCGGCGACGCAAGTGTATCTTGATGGGACCCGTGGAAGCAACCGCATGCGCATGAGTGCCGATTTCACCGCAGACTGGAGACCAATGCGCATGCCTGCGAGCCAGCGTGTGCGGGAATTGCTGTTAGAAACCGTAGGTGCTGCTGGCTCTGGTATGATACACTATAAGCCAGTGGTTGCTCATTATTTTGCAGGCCTCCCATTGTGCACCGAGAGTGCTGGATGGGACGCGTTTGATCTGGTGCGCACGCTGGCGTATCTCGAGGCCATAGGCCCTTGCAAGACCCGACAGGCCGAGCGCAACAACTTTGTGTATTATCACACCGTGGAGATCGGGGTGCATTTTGCAGAAGCCACTGTTTTTGCGTTTTTCAAGACCTTTCGCGGGCACAATTGCGTTGCAGACATGCGGACTGCGTACAACATGCGTGCCGTGAGTATGACCACCAACACGTCTACATTTGACAATTTTGCGCTTACGGAAGCTCGGCTCGCTGTTGGCAACACTCTTTCGAAAGTGGTGACCGACATGACAGCACAGACAGTGTTTGTAGGCGATTTCTTCGTATATACGCCCTCGCATCAGCACATTTTTCTCAATGTGACGATTCTTGCTCCACATCCTCTTTTGGGACACACTGCGCACCAGCATGCCGTGCAAGGTGCTGGCACGCAATTTCTGTTGCAATTTCCCGGGATCTACACCATCATAGAAGACGGCGTGTTTGTGCGCCGTGGCGGCCAGGCGCTGCCTTCAACAATTAAGCGATATGTGCGTGTTCGCAAGAGGGATGTATCACAAAATTCTACAGCAAGTGTGCGTGTACCGCTGCAGTACATGGCACTCGTTGGCACAATCGCTGCTACGCTGCCTGCGCGCATTGGCGTTGCGCTAACAGCAGTCACCGTGCCAATTACACGTGTATTTGCGAGGGTCGTCGACGGTGCCACAAATGACGTGCTGTTTGCGTTGCATCATCAGGTTACAAATATACAGCCGTGTCGTGGGTCGCGAGGATGGGACAAGTATGATGCCAACGTGTCCCGCAGCAACGCCAACATGGACAAGCTGTTGCCATGTTACATTGAACAACATATCAATGGCACATTACAGAACGTGTCATATATGCGTGACATGGTAACTCGGGAAACGTATGCGACGTACACAGACTGGGCGAGGACGGAATAGCAAGCCACAAAAGAGACGTGGACAAACGACACACACGACCCAATAGCGTGGTGTCAAACTTGCAGCATATCTATGTATATTTTTCGCATTATAATAATATATAAGCCAGTCGTTTCTATTGACATTTGTATAATGCGTCGACGAGCGTTTTGTTTGGCGTATTTGGTATTTCTCCTGCCGTATACACACGGGGCATATCAAAGTATCTGCCGCCCCGCCACATATGTTGGCCCGAATGGGTGTGAATGGTGCACGCCCGCCAAGTATACAGATACACATAGCACTGCTACAAGCTGTCTGCCATGCCCTGCAGGATCTTATAGTGAATTCAGAGCTACTATATGCTTCTGCAAGGCTGGACGCAGTGGCCCCGGCAACGCCAACTGTCCTGCATGTGTTGCGGGAACATACAAAAGCGCCACAGGCTCAGCCCCGTGCAACGAGTGTGTTTTGGGTAAAACCTCGGCTATCGGTTCCACTGCTGTTGGTGCATGTGTGTGTAAAGCAGGGTACGGGACTTCCGCATGCACAAGGTGCCCTGCAAACACTTATAAACCAAGTCTTGGCACGTCTGCTTGTTTGGTGTGCCTTGGAGATAAATATGTCTCTGACGACTCCACACAGTGCCTTTCGTGTGCCGTAAATTTCGTGTTCTCTACCGTACTCAAGGTGTGTAGCTGTCGGCCTGGATATGGTGGCGAAGAATGTGTCAAATGCGGTGCGGGGTTTTACAGAACAGAACTCAGGACTTCAGAATGCATCAAATGTCCACCCGACAAATATATCACAGATGACGCCATAGACTGCCTGACATGCCCTCTAGGCATGAAAGCTACAACAGATCAAACAGGGTGTGTCCCATTCCAAACCAACTTCATTATCAACGTGACCGACGATTACCGCAACATATTCAAGTCTAACAACACAACTGCTTCCTCCCTCTTGACAGCAGCAACAGCGCGCCAGCGCGTCAACGCAACTCTAATGTACGATGCAGCGACCGGCGAGGAAAACCTGTGGCAGCACATTACGAATCAGACGACGCGGTCGTGCCAGGATCTCATTGCAGTGATTGCTGTGATTCCCGACATCAAAGACCAGTATATACAAGCTGTGCGGCTGCTCAAGCGCGGCGGACCGTGTGCGCCAGGATTCACCGGCTACGATTTGCTGCAGGATCCTGGGAATGCCGAGTTTGCCGACAGCGAGTGTGTTTTGCTAGCTACAACCGCAGAAGACACCCGGCGCGACGCACTAATGGTGGTGCAGCGTCGATACATGGGGCGCGACGCGACGGATCAGTACGAAATCTATGATTATTCCGCGCAATACTTGACGCCCGCGCTGGTGCGGCATGTTTTTGGGAGTAAAGTGCGGGACGGCGAGCAAGTCAGTTTTTGTAATGTGCGCGACCGCCTGCACTCCCCGGCAGCCTTCGAGACTGCGCTGTCGCGCGTTGGGCTTTGGACTTTGCCACAGGATGTTGCTGTTGTTGATATGGAGGGGTTGGTCGAGACGGCGCAGATTCGGCAGAGCGTGGCGTGTCCCTGACGTATTTTTGCCAATAAAATAGTAAATATTCAAAGTGTATTTGGGAGGCAGCGTGCATGAAAATATTCCCATCAATACATTGCGAACGTGGGCATTTAGGATTTTTTTTGCTCGCGTTATGAGAGTTGCAGTCGAATTATCACACACAAACATGAGCTGTGTGTGGGAAAATACTGTATATATAAATGGTATCATATATCTTATGAGAAACACGTATATATTTCCGCATTTATATATTTTATATATTTTTGTGTGCAATCTACGTGTTTGTATATATGATTATATATAATGTCTGCATGTCTTAAAACGCATAGTGTGGAGCCTGTTATTCTACATACATCTGAGTTCCCGTATACTACACAAAACACCATGATCAAATCATTGATCATACTGTTGGTGTTGAAATGTGCAATGTGCCAACGTGTTTGTCCTGTTGATAATGTAGTCACAAGCACTGACGGTACTAAGAGATATGAGAAAGTGTTCAATTGTATGGTGAATAACGTTATTTACCATGGGATGGGATGCAGCTCGACTTGTTGTGCAGACAAGTGTCAGTCGTCTAGTAATTGTAATTCATTCTTTTCTCAATACAGCAGTTCAGGTGTTCCTTATTGTTATTATAATAACCAGGGGAATTTTCAATACACAAGCACTTGGAACTGTAAGCCACACATAACAGGATATACAAGGTGCATTTTATCATGTCCTGCGCGTCAAGAATCACTTTCAAGCATGGCTTGTACGGCCTGTCGTGCAGGGACTTATAAAACAACGTCCGGGACTGGTGTTTGCATACAATGTCCGGAAGGAGCAGAAGCGCCTGGGGGGCCATGTTTTGAATGCAATGCCGGCTGGACGGAAACAACCAACAATACCTGTTCGGAATGCCCGGCTGGAAAATATAAGATATCAATAGGGAATTTCACCTGTACAGATTGTTCCATCGGAAAGTACTCGAATACGTCTGCGGCATCTTCGAATGAGACATGTTTGTACTGTGGTGCCGGGAAATACTCAATGGCAACGGGATTGAAATCTGCGGATGATTGTACAAGTTGTGTGGCTGGAAAATATTGCACAGTGCAAGGTGCCACGTCAGACGTATGCCAAACGTGTACATCAAACTCTAATTCAATAGAGGCAAGTGATGAACAGACTGACTGCACATGTAACATTGGCTACACAGGAGGTAACGGTGGTCCTTGTGAGGCATGCATAGCTGGAAAATACAAAGTGACGACAGGTGATGCGGCTTGTACAAGCTGTGTAACTGGACAGTATTCCACAACAGTGGGTGCAATGTCAAACGCATGCCAAACGTGTGTAGCAGACTCAAATTCGGCAGAGGCAAGTGACGAACAGACTGACTGCACGTGTAACAGTGGCTACACAGGAGGTAATGGTGGTCCTTGTGTAGCATGCGTTGCCGGAAAATACAAGGTTCAAAATGGTGATGCTGCATGTATAAACTGTGTTGCTGGACAGTATTCCATAACAGTGGGTGCTACGTCAGACACATGCCAAACGTGTGTAGCAGACTCGAATTCGGTAGAGGCAAGTGATCAACAGACCGACTGCATATGTAACAGTGGCTACACAACAGGTGATGGTGGTCTTTGTGTGGCATGCATTGCTGGAAAATACAAGGTTCAAAATGGTAATGTGGAATGTACAAGCTGCGTGACTGGACAGTATTCCACTGCAGTGGGTGCTACGTCAGACGCATGCGAAACGTGTGCAGCAGACTCGAATTCGTTAGAAGCAAGTGATGAACAGACCGACTGCACGTGTAACAGTGGCTACACAGGAGGTGATGGTGGTCCTTGTGTGGCATGCATTGCCGGAAAATACAAGGTTCAAAATGGTGACGCGGCATGTACAAACTGCGTTGCTGGACAGTATTCCACCACAGTGGGTGCTACGTCAGACACATGCCAAACGTGTGTAGCAGACTCAAATTCGGTGGAGGCAAGTGATCAAGAGACCGACTGCATGTGTAACAGTGGATACACAGGAAGTAATGGTGGTCCTTGTGTGGCATGTATTGCTGGAAAATACAAGGTCGCAACGGGTAATGCAGTATGTACAAACTGTGATGCTGCAAAATATTCTGCCGCTGTAGGTGCTACGTCAAATGTATGTCAGGCATGTGCAATAAACTCATATTCGGCAAGTGCCAGCGATGAACAGACCGACTGCACATGCAACGAAGGATTTTCGGGTGCCAACGGCGATACATGTTCTTTGTGTGCAGCAGGCACTTACAAAAAAGACATTGGAGACGCATGCCACACATGTGGTTCTGGCTCAAATTCACCAGCTGGGTCAGCTGTTTGTACTTGCAACGCAGGCCTTGCAGTGGCATACGACGATACGTGTGTAAGTTGCGCAGCCGGCAAGTACCGGCCTGGCAGCTTCATCACCAACTGGGCCCGCAGCTGTGGTGCCAATATGCAGCAGGCATGTCCAACACAGCAAAGTTCTACGCAGTCGGCATGGGGTCCCGCTGGTTCACATTTGGCAGTAGACGGTAACAATAATGGCAGATTTTTCTCCCGCAGCTGCACACATACCAGTGGAGGCCAAAATTGGTGGCGTGTGGACCTCGGCAAAGCAATTCGTATTACTGGGTTGCATATTTTCGGACGTAATGACGGTGAGCATGCTCGCACAAATAATTTTGAAATCTACATTGGCAACGACACTTCCAATGGCGGCAGATTTGCCAACAACCAGGTGTGTGTAACAAACCAAAATTACGTGCCTCCAAACAGTGGGGCTCGGATTTCATGTATACAGCCAATTATAGGACGCGATGTTTATTTTAACGTGCCAAGATCAACCTCTTATTCACTTTGCGAAGTTTATGTTTGGTCCTCTGATTGCTCCAGTTGTCCACCAAACTCAAACTCGGCACCAGCAAGCGATGCCTTGGTAGATTGCAAGTGCAACCCCGGATCGACGGGCCCGGACGGCCAGAATTGTGTTTTGTGTTCCACCGGAACATACAAGACCGAACCCGGCTCGGCATCGTGTAGCCCGTGCCCCGCTGGCACATACAGTGACAAGGTCGGAAGTCCATTCTGTGTACCCTGTACCGACGAATCCAACTCTCCCCAGGGCAGTAACAGTGTGACGAGGTGCACATGCAACGCAGGCTACACAGGCTTGGATGGTGCCACGTGCATACCATGTGAGGCTGGCAAGTACAAGATAGCTGTAGGTAGTGCCACGTGCAGCAGTTGCGATGTCGGCCAGTACTCGACAGCGATTGCTGCTACTTCAAACACATGTCTTAGTTGTCCCCCGAATTCAAATTCACCATCCGCAAGTCCGTTGTCACAAGACTGTATATGCAACGCTGGTTGGTCAGGATCGAATGGTGCAACATGTAACCAGTGTGCCGCTGGCAAATACAAGATTGTTGCGGGAGATATAGCGTGCACAAACTGTGTGGCTGGTCAGTATTCTGTTGAACTTGGTGCTACGTCGGATGTATGTCAAATGTGCGGAGCAAACACTGGTTCAGCAGAAGCAAGCGACGAACAAACCGACTGCATCTGTAATATGGGCTACACTGGCGCCAATGGCGGACCTTGCATGGAATGTACATCGGGCAAATATTGGATTTCCAACAGCGTTGAGGATTTGCAATGACGAAATCACAGACTGAACATGTAATGTTGGTTGGACAAAGAGCGACGGGAAAGCACCTTGGTTGTGTACACTGTGTGCTGTTGCGAAAATTAGAGCAGCACCTCAAGTTCAGAAATCTCTATATACCATTTGTTTCAATAAATTGCAACTCAAAAAACGGTCAGAGGGTTGATACTGCATTTTCAGTGACGTATGTTTAATTCTGTATATAAGACTCCTTGTTTTTGAGTATTAGTGTTTGTGTGCATATTGATTGACTTGGGTTATATCACAGTTGCAAGCAACAAACACATAGATTTATTTTTTGCAATTGCGTGTATCAAATATACACATGCCAAAACGAACAAGACGATCGTGCACACCGTCCCTTTTTCTGCTCATTGTATTCATTTTGCCCCATTCATGCCGTCCACAATGTCCCAGCGGAAAATATGCAGAATTCGCATCCATTTCGACTGGTATAGACGGTGATTATGTCTGCCATGCATGCCCCATGAACAGTGTGTCTTTGGCGAATAGTACCAATCGCACGGGTTGTATGTGCGACAAAGGGTTTGCAATTTCTCGATGGAGACGCGTTGGCAGCGACGAGTATTGTCCACATGGCACGTATGAGCGGGCACAAAATTGGACTGATCCTGGGCCGTTGTCAGTGGGTGGCAATAATATGATGATTTCGACCGGAGATGCGAATAAAAATTGTGCTGGTGACAACGTGAATGATTACACTGAATCATCAATTATGGGTTTGATTCCTAGCTGGGCTCGAGATGGGGGGTTAGGCTGGAGAGGTTGTGGTGTGACTGCAGAACAGAGTAAATCCATTTGCGCTGCAATGGGGCTTGATAACTGTGTCGAATTCTACATGCTGAATGTAGAACGAAACGATGGCAAAGGTTGTTTCTTGCCTTCAAAAAGGACTGTTGGTGGGCAGACTGGAAGAATATGTCCGAGTGGCAGTTGTTCTCATGGCTGTGCTGGCGCATACAGGATTGCAAGCACAGTGTGTGCTCCCATTGGTGATCGGGACTTTAGCTGCGAAGCGTGTACACCGGGAATGTTCAAGCCTACCTTGGGAAATGTAGCCTGCTCCGCATGCCCTGTCAACTCAAACTCGCTGGTCGAGAGCACCGTCGTCACAGATTGTCTCTGTAACGCAGGATTTTATGGGGAAAATGGGGGAATTTGCACAGCATGCCCCACTGGTGTCTATAAAAACGACTCTGGAGTCTCCGGAGGCGCCATATTGTTGTCTGACTGCGAATCGCATTGTCCTGCTGGACAATTTCGCTCGGAAATCGCGTCGAACGTCGCCCGCATGTGTGGGCCCGCACAGAATTTAGCGTGTCCAGCCATGTTATCGAGTACCCACGGCGACTTTGTTGCTGCCAACGGCAATGACGGGAATGTACGCACCAAAGTACACACACTGACTAAAAACGAGCCCAATACCTTCAGGATTGATCTTGAACAGATACGTCATGTTCATTTTGTCAAGATATTCAATCGCTTCGACTGCTGCTGGGATCGATTGCTTGGAGCCCATGTTAGAGTTGGGTCAAGTCCTGTGTGGTCGGAAAACCCGGTATGCCCGGACGCTGAATTCAATACAGAATCAATTCAGGAACGCACATGCAACTTGAGCGGTCGATACATTTTCATAGTCTTGTTGACAGGTGAGGACCTCAATTTTGAAGAGTTACAGGTCTTCAGCAATTGCATAAATTGCCAAGCAAATGCTGTTTCGTTACCTGGCAACACGTCTCCCGCCGCTTGTGGGTGCCCGGCTGATTCGTATGAAGAAACGCAGGTGCTCAATCCACAAAAAGCACAGAGAACTTATTCATCTGCACTAGTCGGTGATGGTCTCACGAATTCTTTATTGGATGATTTACACTCAGGGACAGCATGGGGTGCGAGTCAAGTTGCTTCTGGACAGTGGATGGAAATTGACGCGGGGCAGTCTATATACATTGTAGGAATACTCACGCAGGGACGAGGCAATGTTGCTAATCAATACGTCACACAATTCAAAGTGGAATACAGACTTGGCGATGCTTTGGGAGCCAATGTCGCATTACCTGGAACTTTCTCAATGATAGATGGTTCTAAAAAAGAGCACTTATTTGTAGTACCAATCTACGCTCGATATATACGGATTATCGTTCTACAATGGAATGTTCAGATTTCAATGCGCGCGGGATTGTTGGTAAAATCATGCTTGTCGTGCACTTCTAATTCAGTTTCGCTTCAGGGCAGTACAACAGAGAACGCGTGTGAGTGCCGTGCAGACGCTTACAAGTCTACAAGCGACTCAAACACTCGTGCTATAGCCCTGGTCCCTGGACAGGCCCAGTTTTCCACTCTAGCAAATCGAAACCAGCGTTTATACGCCTCCACGGCCTTATTTGACACAACCGCAGGCCCACCTGGTAGCAAAGGGGCTCTTGTGTTCAATCGAGCGTTCTCCGAGTACATTGATGGTGGTTCGCATACGTTCAGTATTGCAACAAACGGAGGCTTTACAGCCGTATCTGTGGTTAAATTCACAGGGACTACAATTAATGGGGAGAGAATCTTTGATTTTGGCAAAGGTCAGGCTAATGACAATATTCTCATAGGGAGATCTAGTGCCAATTCGTTTTACTTCATTATATCGAACATAGGGTCGGCTTGTGTGGTCACATCTGGGGGTGTAATCATTTCCGATATCTGGACAACAATTTTGGTGAAATACTCGTCTAGCACAAATGTCATGGAAATTAGAGTGGGAAACAATATTGTTTCTGCTACCTGTGATACTGCGCGAACAGATCGTATCGTGTCAAACACATATGTCGGAAAAAGCAATTGGGGAGTAGATGCTTATGCGAGTGTAAACATTGCCGGATTGTACGCCGTGGACCAATTGCTGAGCGAGGCGGAAATTGCCAAGATTACCAGCAAAATGTACCAGGGAGAAGACACTTTGCAGTCGTGTGAAACATGCCAGGGCGGCACTGTCTCGTTGCAAAGAAGCACGTCTGAGTCGGACTGTGAGTGTCGCGCCGGGTCGTACAAATCGGTCAATGAAATCGACTCCCGGGCCTTGAGTCTGGTACCTGGGCAGGCGAAATTATCAACACTGGCAAATCGCGACCTTGCTTTGGGCACGAATACAGCTGTTTTTGATAGCACAGCAGGCCCGCCGGGGAGCAAAGGTGCATTGAATTTTGACAGGGCGTTATCTCAATACATTGACGGTGGTGGATATACATTTAATATTGCTACCAATGGAGGTTTCACAGTTGTGGCCGTGGTAAAGTTCATGGGGACTCAAACCAGTCCGATGGAAAAAATTTTTGATTTTGGAAAAGGTCCAGACAGTGATAATATTATTGTTTCGAGATACGGTATTGATCAGGTTTTATGGTCCATTAGGAACGGAAATTTGCATTGCTATATTTTTACACAGTCTGCAATCATACAAAATGCTTGGTTGACAGTTGTGGCCACATATCAATCTAGTAATAGACTTCTGAAAATATCTGTTGGTAGCATTACTGCCTCAGGCACGTGTAGTTTTGATGTCACAGACAGGGTTTTCTACAATACATATGTAGGGAAAAGCAACTGGGCCAATGATGCTTTGTTTCATGGCAGCATAGCAGGCCTCTACGCCGTGGACGCACTACTCAGCGAGATAGAAATCTCCAGGGTTGTCAGCAAAATGTACCAGGGAGAGGACATCCTAAGTCTGTGTCAGACATGCCCTAGCAGTTCATCGTCACAACAAGGCAGCACGTCTGAGTCGGACTGTGTGTGCAGCGCCGGTTTTTACAAATCAGGCAATGCGTCTTGTACAATGTGCCCTGCGAACTCCAACACCAACTTGCAAATAGGAAGCACCGCCATCACAGATTGTCAGTGCAACACGGGCTTTTATGGCGAAAATGGGGGAGTTTGCACTGCGTGTCCTGTGGATACCTTTAAAGAGATAACGGGCAATGCGTCTTGCACAGTGTGCCCGGCGAACTCCAACACCAACTCGCAAATAGGAAGCACAGTAAACACAGATTGTCAATGTAACGTGGGCTACAGTGCATCTGGCAGCAACGGAGGAGAATGTGCCGCGTGTATTCCAGGGAAATTTAAAGCCACCAGGGGAAGTGCCAGTTGCGAGAGTTGTCCACTCGGAACCTATAATTCGGAGCATGCCGCTGCGTTGTGTAAAAAGTGTCCTGTCAATACGGTTTCACTACAAGGGAGCACGTCCTTTGCAGACTGTAGTTTCCATTGTGCCGCTGGGTCATTTGAAGAAGCACGTGTGCTCAATCCACTGTACGCACAGAGAACATACTCCTCCATACACGGGAACAATCATTTTGCATCCATGTTAGATGATTTATTTTTTAGCGCCTCATGGTCAGCCGGCTCGAGTTCTGCCGGTCAGTGGATGCAGATTGATGCAGGCGAGACCACGCACATTGTAGGACTAATTACGCAGGGACGAGGACATAATATCAACCAATGGGTCCGAAAATTCAGAGTGGAATACCGGCTTGACGATGATTCGGCAGACAATGTACAAATACCTGGAATATTCTCGATGACAGATAATTCTAAAATCGAGCACCGCTTTGCGGTGCCGGTATACGCTCGATACATACGAATTGTTGTGCTGGAATGGATTAATCACATTTCCATGCGTGCGGCGCTGGTGGCCAAATCGTGCTTGTCCTGTCCGTCGAACGCAGTTTCACTGCCTGGAAGCACTACACCTGGTGCGTGCGAATGCTTGGCTGGATCTTACAAAAACAATAGTGCATTGAGTGATCGAGGCTTGGCCTTGGTTCCTGGGCAAACGCAGCTTTCAACTCTGGCAAATCGAAATGAACGGTTGTTTTCATCCACAGCCGTGTTTGATAGTACGGCAGGCCCGCCAGGCAGTAGAGGTGCTGTGACGTTTGACAGGGCTGTGGTGCAGTATCTCGACGGCGGATCCCATCAGTTTAACATTGCGACCAACACGGGCTTCACGGCCGTGGCTGTGGTTATGTTTACAGGAGCTGTTGGTACATGGGAACGGATATTTGATTTTGGTAAGGGCCAATCAAGTGACAACATTCTTATTGCCAGAAGTGGCAGCGGCACTGCATTGGCATTGTCGATTCGCAACGGTGATTCAGATTGTGTAATTACATCAGCAGGTAATATTTTGGTACAAAACACGTGGCTGACAGTCGTGGCCACCTATACATCCAGTACCCGTACTATGGGACTACGAGTCGGGAGCACTATTGTGACACCTGTTGTATGTA
>Ga0209284_10001092_pt1 | contig 42925 bp, 37 predicted proteins | sample FRY03_FD_187211 | JGI IMG/M metagenome (GOLD analysis project Ga0209284, IMG submission 187211) | Freshwater microbial communities from Lake Fryxell liftoff mats and glacier meltwater in Antarctica - FRY-03 (SPAdes) (version 2) | ecosystem: Environmental > Aquatic > Freshwater > Ice > Glacier... | reverse complement strand
CGTTTGTATCACCTGCAACTTCTGGATCTGTAATAGTTCCATCGCCATTGGTGTCTCCGGCAACTTCATCACCGTCGATAACGCCGTTTCCGTTTGTATCACCTGCAACTTCTGGATCTGTAATAGTTCCATCACCATTGGTATCTCCAGCAATTTCGTCACCGTCGATTACACCGTTACCGTTTGTATCACCTGCAACTTCTGGATCTGTAATTTGACCATCACCATTAGTGTCTCCAGCAACTTCATCGCCGTCGATAACACCGTTTCCGCTTGTATCACCAGCAACTTCTGGATCTGTAATAGTTCCATCGCCATTGGTGTCTCCGGCAACTTCATCACCGTCGATAACGCCGTTTCCGTTCGTATCACCGGCAACTTCTGGATCTGTAATAGTTCCATCACCATTGGTATCTCCAGCAATTTCGTCACCGTCGATTACACCGTTTCCACTTGTATCACCGGCAACTTCTGGAGCTGTAATAGTTCCATCGCCATTGGTATCTCCTGCAACTTCATCGCCATCGATAACACCGTTTCCGCTTGTATCACCAGCAATTTCTGGAGCTGTTATAGTTCCATCACCATTCACGTCACCAGCAATCTCGGGAGAAGTAATAACTCCATCTCCATTGGTATCGCCTGCAACAAGTGTTATTATGATATTGTAGGTTACAACGCTATCACATCCGCCAATGGCGACAAAACTCTGAACATAAGAACCAGAAGCAGAGTAGGTAATACCATTTGCAGTGTATGATTGGAAAGCTACGGCATTTACTGATATAACAATTTGATCAGATATCGTTAGATTAATAGTAAGTGTACTATCGCAACCAGCAGCATTTGTTAGCGTTTGCGTGTAAACTCCCGACTCTGTATATGTTACGTTGTTGGCTGAATACGAATTACAAGCAGCAGCTGTGATGCTTCCAGATGTAGCAGAGTTGATTGTCAAGTTCAACGTTACAATGCTATCGCAACCAGCTGAAGTTACATAAGGGATTGTGAAAGATCCGCTTTGAGTATAGATTGTTCCATCGAATTCGAAGCTTCCACAAGCAGATGCTGTAACAGTGGAGTTGATTTCTGAATTGATCGTTAAATCAATTGTTAACGTAGAATCACATCCAGAAGCATTTGTTAATAGTTGTGTGTAAATTCCAGTTTCTGTGTACGTTTCACCATTAATAGAGAAGCTAGAACAAGCCGTTTCATTTAACGTTAATGCGCTGCTGTTTCCGATTGTTAAGTTAAGAGTTAGCGTAGAATCGCATCCTGCAACTGTTTGTTCATTGATTACGTAAATACCTGTTTCGGTGTAATCTGTATCATTCCAAGAGTATGAATTACAAGCAAATACTTCTTCACTACTTGAGAAGCTATTATTAATTGTAAGGTTCAAGGTTACTGTTGAATCACAACCTGCAGCAGTTTGCCCGTCGAATGTATATACTCCACTTTGTGTGTAGTCATTTCCATTCCAAGAATATGAATCACAAGCAGATTCTGTAATTTCAGTATTAACGCTGTTGTTGATTGTCAAATTCAGAGTTACTGTTGAATCGCAACCTAAAACTGAAATGTAATTAGCTGAGTAAATACCACTCTCGGTGATTGCGTTTCCATCAAAAATGTATGAATCACATGCCGATTCTGTGAGCGTAATTAGTATCTCGTCAGCTATTGTTAAATTAAGTGTAGCTAAAGAATCGCAACCTGCAGAAGTTGTTGTCTCGAAAGTGTAAACTCCACTTTCAGTGTAAAGTGTTCCATTCCAAGAATAACTCACACATGTAGAAACATTAGTCTCAGATGATGCAGCGTTATTGATTGTTAAGTTCAAGGTTACTGTTGAATCACAACCTGCTGCATTCGTTGATTCGAATGTGTAAACTCCCGTTTGAGTGTAAGTCTGACCATTCCAATCGAATGAACCACATGCCGTAGCTGATTCGCTTGATGTGCTTGAGTTATTAATTGTCAAATTCAAGGTTGCTGTTGAATCACAACCTGCAGCATTCGTACTTACAAATGTATAAGCTCCGCTTGATGTGTATGTTTCACCATTCCAAGAGAATGAGTCACATGCTATTGCAGATTCGCTTGATGTGTTTGAGTTATTGATCGTCAAGTTCAAGGTTGCTGTTGAATCACAACCTGCTGCATTTTCAGTTAAGAAAGTATATACACCAGAATCTGTGTAGTTCTGACCATTCCAAGAGAATGAATCACATGCTGTTGCCGATTCCTCAGATGTTGTTGAACTATTAATTGTTAAGTTCAAAGTTACTGTTGAGTCGCATCCTGCGGATGTGGTCGTTTCGAAAGTATAAATACCAGTTTGACTATACGTCTGGCCATTCCAAGAGAATGAATCACAAGCAGTTGCAGATTCGCTTGATGTACTTGAGTTATTAATTGTCAAGTTCAAGGTAGCCGTTGAATCACAACCTGCAGCATTCGTACTTACAAATGTGTAAGCTCCGCTTGATGTGTATGTTTCACCATTCCAAGAGAATGAGTCACATGCTGTTGCAGATTCGCTTGATGCGCTTGAGTTATTGATTGTCAAGTTCAAGGTTGCCGTTGAATCACAACCTACAGCATTCGTACTTACAAATGTATAAGCTCCGCTTGATGTGTATGTTTCACCATTCCAAGAAAATGAATCACATGCTGTTGCAGATTCGCTTGATGTGCTTGAGTTGTTGATCGTCAAGTTCAAGGTTGCTGTTGAATCACAACCTACAGCATTCGTACTTACAAATGTATAAGCTCCGCTTGATGTGTATGTTTCACCATTCCAAGAGAATGAATCACATGCTGTTGCTGATTCGCTTGATGTGCTTGAGTTATTGATTGTCAAGTTCAAGGTTAACACTGAGTCACAACCCACAGCATTGGTTAAGTTTTGCGTATAGCTTCCGCTTGCAGTATACGTTTGTCCGTTAAGCGTGAAACTATTACAAGCTGTTTCGCTGATAGAAGCCGTAGTTGGATTATCAACATTAACAGTTACTGTATTTCCCAATACCGTTGTGCATAAGACAGGACATGTAAGTGCGGTTGGACCTGCAACCCAAGCATTTGCTGGGTTCATATTTGTTAATGTACCGTTGTAGCCATTTCCTGTTAAGTCTGTTAATGTAGAACTACCAAGCCCATCAGTCATTCTATAAAGTGCTTTCAGTCCAGTTTCTACTCCGGATAAACAAGTATTTCTGTTTGAATTAATTTCAGCTTGGGTTCTTGTGACGTTCCAAATTCGCACATCCCCGATAGATCCTCGGAAGTATTCAGTATTATTTATTAAGCCACCTCCAATTCTAACGTCCGAATTGTTGACTTGAAAATTACCGCCCTTATTCGAAATGCCGTCTAAAACACCATTGTAGTAAACCCTGATATTCGTTCCATCCCAAGTTCCAGCTAGGTGCATTCAAGTGTTTATTGGTAAAACCGAGCCACCGTTGGTTACTGCAAAATTTCCGTCACTTACCCAAAAAGCAACTCTGTTATTATCGATACGCAATAAATATTGCATTTCTGAGGCCTGATAATTACTAACGATTGTTTGCAAAGAGCCTGTATTATCTCTCTTAACCCAAGCTTCAACCGTAACTTTATTTGTACCAGCAAAAACGCTGTTAATACTGCTGCCAATATTTACAAAATTTGCAAATGTATTTCCTCTAAATGCCAATCCCTCAGATCCCACTGATTCACCAATTACATTAAATGTGGTTGCTGAGTTAAGTGCGCCAGTGTTAATAGAAATTGTCGAACCGTCTCCTATCACAGGACTTCCAACAATGCTATTATCTTCATCATTTCGCAAGGTGTATTTTACACCTAATTCAGAAGAACTTAAATTTATCGTTGTAGAGTCACCTAAACATACATCAGCGTTTGTAGCTGAAATAGTTTGGTTTAAAACTGAAATATCAATGATTAGATTTAATGTCAATGCAGAATCACAACCATTACTTGCAGTTAATAACTGCGTGTAAATACCACTATTAGTATAGGTTTGACCATTTAAAACATATGAATCACATGCGGTTTCATTTATAGTTGAAGTGATAGCAGAAGGCTGAGCAATAGTGAATGAACGTGTTGCAGTACATAAGTTAGCATCAGTTACAGTTACTGTATAAGTTCCTGCCACTAATCCTGTTGCTGTTGCTGCTGTTCCTCCACTTGGCGACCAGCCATACGTGTAAGCTCCTGTTCCTCCATTTGCTGATACCGTCGCAGCTCCTGTTGAAGCACCATTACATACAACATTGGTTTGTGCCGATGCTGTTGTAGTTAAAGCTGTCGGTTGCGTAATTGTGAATGAACGTGTTGCAGTACATAAGTTAGCATCAGTTACAGTTACTGTATAAGTTCCTACCACTAATCCTGTTGCTGTTGCCGCTGTTCCTCCACTTGGCGACCAACCATACGTGTAAGCTCCTGTTCCGCCACTTGCTGATACCGTCGCAGATCCTGTTGAAGCACCATTACATCCAACATTGGTTTGTGCCGATGCTGTTGTAGTTAAAGCTGTTGGTTGAGTTATAGTAACTATTTGAGTAGATGAACATGTGTTAGCATCTGTAACAGTTACTGTGTAGGATCCTGCTGCTAGACCGGAAGCGGAAGCTGCAGATCCTCCTGAAGGAGACCAACTATAAGTATAAGGAGCTGTTGCACCTGATGCGCTAATTGTTGCTGCACCATTAACGCCTCCATTGCAAGATACATTCGTTTGGCTCGAAGTTGTTAAAGAAGGTGTAGGTCTGATAGTTGCCAAAACAGCCGTTCTCGCAGCTGACAAGCAACCTCCATTATCTGCTTGAGCAAAATAGGTGGTATTTGAGGAGATTGAAGGTGTATTAAATGTAGCTCCGTTTCCTAACTCAGAACCGCCAGTAAGTGCTGCAAACCAACGGATAATTCCAACACTTGCAGTAGCTCCTAACGCTACAGAGCCTGTTCCGCATCTAAATCCAGGGACGGTACTTGCTACGGTTGGAGTTACATTGATGGTTGCTACAACGGGAGTTCTTATCGCAGTAGCGCATGTTCCACTAAGAGCTTCTACGTAATACGTAGTAGTTGTTGATAATGATGGCGTTGTGTAGCTATTGCCAGTTATAAACGGGGAACCTCCGGTTTCAATATTGAACCATCTAATGGTTCCTGCACTTGCTGCTGCCGATAGAGTTACGGTGCCATTACCGCAGCGTGAACCGCTGGTAACAGATGTAATTGTTGGAGATGCATTTACAACAACCGTAGTTGCCACAGAAGTTGTACAACCCGGAGCAACAACGGTAACATTGTAAGCACCTGCATTAGCTGCAGCTATGGTTGCAATGGTAGGATTTTGATCCGCGCTTGTAAAGCTTGAAGGGCCAGTCCAAGCATACGTAAAAGGACCAGGACCGCCTGCCGCTGTTAGGCCTAGGCTCAATGAAAACCCAACGCAAACAGGACCGTTGTTAGATGCCGAAAACGTATAAACCCGCACTGTTCCTATTTCACTAAATGCTGTTCCACATGCTCCGTTAGAAAGCACCGCACGGTATAAACGTGTTTGCGTAATACCTGTATAACTGAGCGAAGTTGTTGTGTTCGTAACATCCGTCCAAACAACTCCACCATCTATAGAAAATTGCCATTTTTGTACTAAACCGGTATTACCCGACAAAGTTAGTGTTCCTGAATTTGTTCCTCCACAGTGACTAATACTACTAACTGTGCCACCAATAGGGGGCGTTCCGTCGGTAGCCGTAATTGTAACCGCACCTGAATTGACTGGTGAACCACAAGATCCATTCTGAACTCTTGCTCTGTAATAATATGTACCAGCAGAAGGAACTACGTTATCTATTGTTGTTAATGTGCTATTAATTGTAGTTAGACCAGTCGTGAACCCTATATTTGTAGCCCTTTGCCAGTCAAGAACATTTCCTTGATTTCCAAAAAGACTTATTGTAGCAACACCGCCTCCGCAAATAGTCGGGTTTTGCGAGATCGCATTTCCTGCAACTGTTGAATTAACATTAATAACTGTCGCAGATGTTGCTAAATTAAAACAAGTCGGACTTGAGGTATTTACAATTGCGCGATAATATCTAGTTTCAGTTAAGCCCGTTATGTTTAATGTTGTAGTTGTATTGGCAATTGTGTTAATACTACTAAGGAAATTGTCGTTAGACCATTCCCAACGTACAACAGTTCCACTGAAACCAACAAGAGATAACGTAGCATTACCTCCTGAGCAAATTGAAATGTTTCCGCCAGTAATTGAGGATGTTGGTGCTCCATTGATATTAACAGTACGTGTAAACACAACTGTTGATGTAAGATTGTCGTTTGGCATATCGCCAAATTCAATGATGGATCTGATTGTTTGGCTGTTAGCAAAGTCATTCCACAATCCACTACTTGCAAGCATGTGGCCACAATGTTCTATACCAGAATTGTTAGGTTCACCATTATCCCAGTTTTGATACACTGACGAAATACTTCCTCCATTTCCATTAGCGTTAGTCATTTGGGTTCCTGTGAGCGGACCAGTAACCCAATGGAATTTTCCTTCGGATAAAGTTTGATTGGCATATTTAGTAAAGCCAACGGCAGCGTTAATTTGCTGAAAATCATCAGAGCATCCCATCCAAGAGTTCACATTTACAAAAGCTCTGATAAAATTATTTTCAGCTGCTGAAGAAATATCTGTTAAGTATCCTTGTAAACCATAATATGAAGTGTTAGCAGCTTGCGTTCTCGCAGGAGCCCAATTTTGGTTTGTTGCATTCAACAAATAAAAATTCCCATTCAACGTATTATAAAATACAGGGCCAAAATTGTAAGTTACTTGTCTTTGCTCAGGAAAGCAAACCGCTGATGACGTACGAAGTGAAACTCGCCGCAATACATCTTGCCAAACCGCTGCTGAAGCTGTTCCTGAAATTAACAGGCTTCGCGTTGGAGCACTGAATGCACTAACCGCAAGTCCCGCTGGAACCGTACCTGTTAATTCAAGAATGTCACCTGTAGTAAAACTGCCTGTAATTGAGATTCTGAAGTCGGTAATTGTTCCGTTGGCGCTAATAACTATGTTAGGGTCAACAAGGGAGGATACATTGTTTTGTATTGTCCCTGGTGTGCCCGAACCAGTTATAGAAACCTGGTTTGCTACCTGAGCTGTTAGGCTTATTGTTGCAAACGAGCACAATAAGAGTAAAACACTTCGTAAAAGTTGTTTCATGGAATTGGATTTTGTGAATTGATTTTAAATTGATGTCTTTGAATTACCAAGCGTTCTTAAAGAAGTTTTTTGAAGTAGTCATTTAATTTCATGTCTTAAAACTCTCGTAAAAGACAGAAAACATGGAAATTTTTAAGGGTCAAAACATCATAGACTTTGCTGAACGCTTCAAAAGCGACCAAGATTGTCGTGAATACCTCTCCTCAATGAAGTGGTCTGCACATTACGTTTGCAGAAAATGCAATCACACCAAATGTCAAATACGGAAGGATTTTGCTAGAACTTGCAACATTTGCAGTGATACTGAATCTGCCATGGCTAACACCTTGTTTCATAAGGTAAAGTTTGGTTTAAGAAAGGCGTTTTTTATCTGTTTCGAAATGTCTACGAGTACTAAAAGTCTTTCTGCTTCTCAAACTGCAGTTCGTTTTGGAATCCAACCAAGAACAGCCAGAATGTTCATGCACAAAGTACGACAAGCAATGAAATCCAGTGAAGATTACCCCATGAAAGGCACTGTAAATGTGGACGAATTTGTTGTTGGTGGATACGAAGAAGGCAAGCCTGGTCGAAGCTATGATAGCACAAAGAAAAAGGCTGTATGTGCAGTAGAACTTACAGAAGAAGGAAAAGTGAAGCGTTTTTATACGTTTAAAATACCCGATTACTCTGCGAAGTCATTGAGAAAAATATTCGAAAAACATATTGATAAAAACGCAAAAATTACAACTGACAAATGGAAAGGATATCACCCCATTGCAAGGGAATATAATCTGACTCAAATATTTAGCGACAAAGGCTCTAATTTTAAAGCTTTACACGTAATGATTCATCAAGTTAAGTCATGGATTAGAACAACCTATTCTTGGGTAAGTGAAGGACACATAAATAAATATTTTGATGAATTTTGCTATCGCATTAATCGTTCTCAAAGCAAAGACACAATATTCAACAACTTAATCAAAAGGATGGTTAAATCAGATAATATTTTTCATGCACAAATAGTATGTTCTTAAATGCCGACTTCAAGAAGTTTTAATTCGTTAATTCTCTCAATGCTTGTTATACATTTGAAAGTTTTGTAAAATTAAAATTGGATTAAGGGTTCAATTCTAGTGGTTGTTGTAGTTGCTAACAATCCTTTTGTTAACAGTATAGAGATCAAAGTAAAGGTTGCGACTCGATCAAGAAATTACCGTAATCAACTGATATATATATTTTTGTTGATATTTACTCTTGCTATTACATAGGCGAAAACGTATTTTGTCCTGCACCATGTCCACGCTTTAGGCTGAACATTTCTGTCGAATACAATTGTAAATTATGCAAAGAGTGTCAATATCGATCAATGTGCTATTGCTCAAAAAAGAGTAATTCGTTTGTTCCTGTAAAATTAACTACAGCTTTCTCATTCAATTATATTAGAGATAATTAGACGAATTAGAACTTAAATCGCTCTGTTTTTATAATAGACATTTTATGCTAGTTGTCATTTTGGGTAGGCTGTTATCTCACTTTTTTTAACTTTACTGCCCCAAAACCATCACACTATGCAGTCTTCAACGGGTCACATTCTTGTGATCGGTTCATCTGGACAAATCGGAACCGAATTAGTAAATCGACTTCGAGAAATCCATGGTGAATCAAAAGTAATTGCGGCCGACCTAAATATTCCTGCTGAAAAAGGAAACGGACCTTTTGAACAACTCAATGTTTTAGATAATAGTCGATTATCGGAGCTCTTTTCAACGTATCAGGTGTCGGAAGTTTATTTACTAGCAGCTATGTTATCCGCCACTGGCGAAAAAAACCCTCTAAAAGCTTGGGACCTCAATATGAATGGTCTCTTAAACTTGTTGGAAGCCGCTCGGGAAGGGAAATTCCAAAAACTGTATTGGCCCAGCTCTATCGCTGTTTTCGGTCCAACTACACCTAAAGTCAATACGCCTCAACTAACGATTGCTGAACCAAGCACGGTTTACGGCATTTCTAAATTAGCAGGAGAAAGATGGTGTGAATATTATCATAATAAATATGGAATTGATGTTCGTTCTTTAAGATATCCAGGCTTAATTGGCTGGAAGTCTTCACCAGGAGGCGGCACAACAGATTACGCTGTACACATATTTCATGAAGCCCTCGAAAAAGGACATTACACGAGCTTCCTAGATAAAGGCACGACCCTTCCTATGATGTATATGTCGGATGGAATTGATGCGACAATTCAAATTATGCAGGCTCCTTCAGATACAATATCAATTAGATCGTCGTACAATTTAGCTGGAATGAGTTTCGCTCCTGAAGATATTGCAGATGAGATTCGTAAACATATCCCCGATTTTAAAATGGATTATGCCCCCGATTTTCGCCAGCAAATAGCCGAATCTTGGCCTTCAATTATAGATGATTCAGCCGCTCGTGCGGATTGGGGATGGATGCCAAAATTTGATTTGCCAGCAATGACGAACGATATGTTAAGAAATTTGAAAAAGTTGAAAGGAGTAAATGCTTAAATCTTATTCGAAACATTTTCGCCTATTTCTCTAACAGATAATCACATTGGCTTTGGAGAGCGCTTGTTCAAACCAAATAAGCAAGGTAAATTCGCGTTTTCGATTTATCATTATGTCCCAACAGCCTTTATTCATTTACAATACATTAAGTCGCCAAAAAGAGCACTTTGAGCCAATTAACGCTCCTCATGTTGGTTTGTATGTATGTGGGCCAACGGTATATGGTGAGGCGCATTTAGGTCATGCCCGCCCTTATGTAACTTTTGATATTCTTCAAAGATACTTAAGCCATTTAAGCTACAAAGTAAGGTACGTCAGGAATATTACTGATGTTGGTCATTTAGAAAACGACGCCGACGAAGGCGAAGATAAGATTGCAAAAAAGGCGCGTCTTGAACAGCTTGAACCCATGGAAATTGTTGAATTATATACCAACAGCTTTCATGAATCGATGCGCAGTTTAAACAACGTTCATCCAGGAATCGAGCCTCGTGCATCTGGTCATATTCCAGAACAAATAGAAATGATTCAGAAGATCATCAACAATGGATTCGCATATGAATCAAATGGTTCGGTATATTTTGATGTTATAAAGTACAGTAAAACTAATGATTACGGCAAGTTAAGTGGTCGTGTTTTAGAGGATTTAATTGCTGGCGCAGGAAACGATCGCCGTGTTTTGGAAGGACAAGAAGAAAAACATAATCCCGCAGATTTTGCTTTATGGAAAAAGGCCGATCCTCGCCACATTATGCGTTGGGATTCTCCTTGGAGTATTGGTTTTCCTGGCTGGCATATTGAGTGTTCAGCTATGAGTCGCAAATATTTAGGCGAAACATTTGATATTCACGGAGGTGGAATGGATTTGGTTTTTCCACATCACGAAAGTGAAATCGCCCAATCGAAAGGTAGTTGTGGTCATGCGCCCGTGAAATATTGGATGCATAACAACATGATTACTATCAATGGCCGTAAAATGGGCAAATCGCTCGGAAACTTCATCACATTGAGAGAGTTCTTCACAGGTTCGAGTGCATTGCTGGAGCAGGCTTACAGTCCTATGACGATTCGCTTTTTTATTCTACAAGCGCATTATCGTAGCACCTTAGATTTCTCAAATGATGCTTTACGCGCGGCAGAAAAGGCATACAAACGAATCATTAACGGCTTGCGTTCTCTTAATTCGTTGGAGTTTTCTGAAAGCACTGAAGCTAAAAATGAAGATTTAAGTAAACGTATTCAAGACGCTAACAATTTAGCCTATGATGGCATGAACGACGACCTCAACACTGCTGTAGCACTTGCTGCAATGTTTGAGTTGTTGAAGATCATTAACTCCTTAAAAGGTGGCCAAATTAGTATGTCTGAGTTGGACGCCAAAAGTTGGGAATTACTCCGTTCTACGTACAATTTATTTGTGACCGATATTTTCGGTTTGATAGAGGAAAAAGGAAAGACCATTGAATTGATGAACACGCTTATGTCGGTAATTTTAGCTGACTATTCTGATGCAAAATTGCGCAAAGACTACGCTACTGTTGATCGAATTCGTGCTCAAGTAAAAACAGAAGGAATCGTAATAAAAGACTCAAAAACAGGAGTAAGCTGGGATTATGAAGAATAAATTATTCAATAGAGGCTTGCTTCTGCTATTAGGATTTGGTTTTATTTCTTGCGGACCAAGTAAGGACGATGGCAAACCGCCAGTTAAGGAAATCGTTGTCAAGGAAAAGATAGTACCTGCTGACAGGCCCGCTTTTAACAGTGATACTGCGTATTCAATTACAGCTAAACAAGTTGCGTTTGGACCACGTGTGCCAAATTCTGCTGCTCATAAAGCATGTTCTGCTTATTTAATTAATGAGTTAAAACGATTTGGGGCCGAAGTAATAGAGCAACGAACCAAAGTTACTGCTTACACAGGCGAATCGCTTGATATTGTGAATATTATTGGGCGAATTAATCCACAAGCAACGCGCCGAATTATGCTTTGTGCCCATTGGGATACACGTCCTCAAGCCGATCAAGATGCATTGTTTCCAAAGGCACGTTTTGATGGTGCGGTTGATGGTGCTGCATCCGCAGGAATTCTACTTGAGATTGCTCGTGCAATGGCCACAAAGCCGAGTGCTATTGGTGTTGATATCGTATTATTTGATGCTGAAGATTACGGAAATCCGTCTCAAGGAAATACGTATTGCTTAGGCTCGCAGTATTTTGCTCTAAATCCATTTAGACCTGACTTCAAACCCGTTTATGGGATTTTATTGGATATGGTTGCCGCTCCAGGAGCTACATTTTACCGTGAAGGTTATTCGATGCAATATGCGCCTGCTGTTGTTACACGTGTTTGGGATATTGCTGCAGAACTAGGTCACGGAGCATATTTTAGAAATGAACTGAGTGGCCCGATTACCGATGACCACTATTTCATCAATACGTTAATGGGAGTGCCAACTATCGATATTATTCACCACGACCCGAATAGCAAGACTGGTTTTGGGGAATATTGGCATACACGCGATGACAACATGGAAAAGGTGGATAAAACCACACTTCAAGTTGTTGGCGAAACTCTAATTGGTGTTATATACAGTGAAAAAGCGGAAGCTCCTAATTTGTAACTTTAGTTCATTGCCATTTTCAATCAATCGTTATGGTTCCCATATTAAGTATTGGAGATTCTCCCCCATCTGCATAAACTGCCTTGATTAAGTAGTTGTAAGCACCTTTTCCGACAAGCATATTATCTCGATATTGATTTAATTCGCCACTTGGAGAAGTCAGAACTGCTGGTCTATTACCCGACTTTCCTCTATAAAGTACATAGAATTTAACCGTTGAACTTGGCTTTGACCAAGACAATATGACATCCTTTTTTCGGGACACGTTTAATTTATGGGGACTACGCCAAGAGTTTATTTTATCTGGATAATCAGGAATCTCCGGAGTTTCATTACAGTATGCGCCTTGCCATAGCAGCAATTCAATATAGAAAAGGTGAAATTGAAGAGGCTATTCGAGAGTGCTTAAACGTGGATCAAGCATTGAACTACATGTTACGTAGGGTCCACTTAAAAAATCTAAAATTTTGATTATGTGAATGTTATAATGTTTAATTGGGTGTGCATTATTTGACGAAATTGATCAGATTGTATGCATCACAAATTATTATTTTTATTGTTTTCTAGGATTTGGCTTAGCCAGCAAAACGCCATCTGCTTCGTTAAGAGTATTTTGAAGTACTATTTGTACGTCAAAAAATCCTCTTGTCTCGCATCTAACGTGTTTCTGACTTTTTATTGAACCCTACGTAAAAACGAGAATGCTCAAATCCGACAGATCAAGGAGTGCTCCATCGCTTTTCTTAAATTTTTCCGACTTCAGGCTGAAGTTTCAGACAAGAAAACTCATCGAAAAGGACTTACTAAAATAATTGATGAATTAGAAGAGGTAACTACAATAGATGGTTCTGCTTCTGCGTATGGTTCTGTTCACTCAATCTGGCTTGTTCATGAAGCCAAACGGTTATCGGAAGCATAAAAAAAGCGACCCAAATTGAGTCGCTTTTTCGTTTTATCAAAGAATCCCGATCAAGGGAATACTCCGAGCGTATTGTATGAAAGTGCAATTTTCTTGATAGCTACAACAAAAGCTGCAGTGCGCAAGTCAGGAATGCCAGGTGTATTCACGAATTCGTTACGAACATCATGGTAGGCAGAAATCATTGTCTCTTCTAGACCAGAATAAACTAAATCCTGTTCATCCGCGCCGCGAACTACTAATGACTTTTGAATATCTGTAGCTGTTTTACCGGTCATTTGTTCAACAACATTGATTGTGTTTTTACCTGCCGATTCATCGTATCGTTTTCCTAGACGTCCAAAACGAACATGGCTAAGGTTTTTCAACCATTCGAAATAAGAAACAGTTACTCCTCCAGCATTTAAGTATATGTCTGGAATAATATAAACACCTTTTGCTATTAGAACGGCTTCTGCCTCAGGCGTTACAGGACCATTTGCTGCTTCACCGATAATTTTGCACTTAATTCTATCTGCATTGTCTTTGTTAATTTGATTTTCCAAAGCGGCAGGAACAAGCACGTCGCATTCAATTTCAAGTGCTGCATATTTATCATATTCTTGTCCACCTGAAAATCCTTTTAAGCTTCCGGTTTTTGCTCTGTGAGCTTGAAGGGCCAATGGATCAAATCCTTCTGGATTATAAATCGCAACATCCCACTCTGCAATAGCAATGATTTTTCCACCTGCTTCATGAATGAACTTAGCTGAATGGAATCCAACGTTACCAAAACCTTGAATCACGAATGTCTTTCCTGCGATTCCGGGTGTTAAGCCCCATTTTTTGCAATCTTCCTCAACATTTAAAGCCTCGCGAATACCAAAATAAACTCCAAGACCAGTGGCCTCTGTCCTTCCTCGAATGCCTCCTTGGCCAACTGGCTTTCCAGTTACACAAGCTAAAGTATTCAATTCATTAGGGAAGAAAGTTGCATACGTATCAGCAATCCAAGCCATCTCACGTTCTCCAGAACCATAATCTGGAGCAGGAACGTCGATTCCTGGACCTATGAAGTTTTTCTTAATCAACTCAGATGTATAACGTCGAGTGATTTTCTCCATGTCTTCAACAGATGTTTTGCGGGGGCTAATCTTGATTCCTCCTTTAGCTCCGCCAAATGGAACGTCTACAATTGCACATTTGTAAGTCATTAGCGCAGCAAGCGCCATTACTTCATCCTGATTTACAGCAGTACTGAAGCGAATACCACCCTTGGTAGGAAGCTTGTGATGAGAATGCTCTGCACGATACGCCTCGATAACTTGAAAATCATCTCCAACTTTTATTGGGAATCGGATACGGTAAACACTATTACAATATTTAATCTGCTCAAGCAGACCTTGCGGAACGTCAACGAACTTTGCTGCACGGTTGAAATACTTGAGGACGTCATCAAAAAATTCGCCCTCTCTTTTTTCCGTAATATCGGACATATTGAAAGTTTTTTGTGTTAGTTTGATAGGGATTAACGGTTCAAACGTACACAATTTTTTACGTTTGACTAATTCAATTTTCAGTAAATAATCAACTCATTTTCAACGATATAAACATCGAAAGTTGATTTTAGGATTTTATCATTGGCTTAAAAACCACCTATTTTCATAGTTGATTCGCTTTTTATTCGGCCTTTGGAACAAATAGCGCCTTTAATTCAGTTGCGGATTGAGGATTTAGTTTACCCGCCAGTATCAAGCTTAATTGACGTCTGCGAAGTGCTCCTTCAAATCGATTTTTTTCAACTTCTGTTTCCGGAATTAATTCTGGAACCGCAATTGGATTTCCCAACTGATCAACAGCCACGAAAGTATAGATAGCTTCGTTGTGCCTAACCCGTTCGCCCGTCGAGTGATCCTCAACCCAAACATCTATAAAAACCTCCATTGATGAAGTAAAAGCTCGTGAAACTTGAGCTTCAAGAGTTACTATATCGCCCAAGCGGATAGGCTTCTCGAAAGAAACATTATTCACTGAAGCGGTCACAACAATTCTTTTACAGTGCCGATGCGCAGCAATCGCTGCAGAAATATCCATCCAATGTAACAACCTTCCTCCCATCAAATTACCTAATGTATTAGTATCGTTTGGCAATACTATCTCAGAAGAAATTGTCTTCGACTCTTTTGCAAATTTTTGGTTCTTCATAATGACGACAAAGGTAAGACCAAGAAATTCTTTAGAATGATTTCTATCAACATTTTATAAAATATTGAGCAACAAGATTTATTCTCAATAACTAAATCGAAACTTAATTTTATGCTTTGTAGCGTCTATGCATTGAGGTAAATTGCAGGCATGTATTTTTATTTAAAAGCAACACACATCATATTCGTTGTTACCTGGTTCGCAGCTCTATTCTATATGCCCAGATTGTTTGTTTACGACATTGAAGCGCGTGAAAAAGAACCCTTAGAAAGGGATATTTTGCTCAAACAATTCAGAATCATGCAACGACGACTTTGGCTTGGGATCGCTACTCCAAGCATGTTAATTACGTTAGTGCTAGGAACCTGGCTGTCTATAGTACTAGGTCTTGACTTTAGTGTTCAATGGTTTACCTTAAAAGTAGCACTTGTTGCATTACTAATTGTTTATCACGTTGCGTGTCATAAAACAATGCTTGATTTAGCAGACAACAAAGTTTCATTTACATCACAAGGAATGCGCATGTTTAATGAAATAGCTACGATTTTCCTGTTTGGAATAGTCTTCCTCGTTGTATATAAGAACACCATAAGTCTAGCTTATGGAATTGGAGGACTTTTGGGTCTTATTTTAATACTTACGATTGGTATTAAACTTTATAAAAGATTACGGAACTGATTGTTCACCCCTTTTAAGCTGTTGAATATTCTGTTGTACAAGAATATATGCAGGATAATAAACCAAAGCTTCATCAAAAGCTTTTCTCGCCTCTTTGGTTCTTTTTTGCTCCATGAATATAACACCTAATAAGTTTAGGACCGCGGCTCTTATTGGGATGTTTTTCATCTGATTTACATTCAAATCAGGTTGTGTTGAAATCGTTAACTCTTTTGTTTCAGGGTCTAAAACAATTTTATTTAGCAGTGATTCACTTTCCTCATAACGTTTGAGAGCAAATAGCATTGTTGCTGTTTTATACATAAAAACAGCATTTTTACTCACCTTATACAAATAGTCATACTGCTCTATTGCTTCTTTATAATTTCCCAAAGATTCTAAAGCTTGAGCAAAAAGTTCTCTGAATGCCAATGAATTGGGATTCCTTTTAATGGACTCAACCGCAAGTTTAGCTGATTGTAAATAATAACCTCTACCGTGATATAAAAGGCACAAAGAGTCTTCCCAGCTTTTATTCTCAGGTTGAAGAGCAATAAGTTGATAAAGCGCTACAGTTGCGACTTCTAAATCATTATTTTCTAATGCTTTCTTGTAAACCTTCTCTTGAATCTTGACGGTTGGATTTAGCGCCGGGGAGCCCGCAGATTGACCTCGAGCAAAATTTGAAGCCAAAAGACTCAAACAAACAAAAAGAATTTTCTTCATCATTTAACTAGCAACCAAGCCTCTTCATTAAGCCCTTTTTTTATCATATTTAACTCCTCTGTTGCGGCATTAATACTTTCATATCTGCCATAAATTACCCGCAATAATCTACCAGGTGTCCGATCTAAAATCGCAGCATCAAAACCTTTTTCTAATAGAAAATCTACCATACCACTAGCATTTGTTTCGCTAGAATAACAGCCTGCCACAAGAAAAATCTGGGCCGACTCTGCGCTAAATTCCTGCGATTCAGATAATAGCTCAAAATGTTGACGAACAAATGGCGTCAACTCTGCAGGCTTTGCTGTCATTGCTGATTCAAAAACAGAAGAAGAAGTGTTCACAAATCCTAAATCAGAAATTTTCATTTGATTCTCGGTTGGAAGCAAGGCATTTATAATGAGAAGGGCGCCGACAAATAACGCAGGAACCAATTGTAATGAACGGCGTAAAACTTTCGACTTTTTCCTTTCTGATGGTATAACCTCACGATTTAAAAACTCGATTGGCTCTCGTCTTTCTGGGATTGCCTGACGTTGAATCAATTGAACCTGAACAGGAACTAATCCAAAGGCTTCAGGTAAAAAATTGGTTTCGTAAGATGGTTTGAAGATTAACTTATGTTCAATGTCTTCGGAAAAGGTTCCGATTCCAGACCAGGTTATTCTTTCCCCACTATTTAATCTCCTAACTAAACCCTCAGAATATAAAATAACTAATTCTCGCGACTCGCTAAAACTAAGGTTCATAAACCCAGCAATAGCATGTGTTAATAACCCGTCATCCGTTTTAAGGATTCGGTTGAAAACCAACTGGCGGCAAGGAGATTGAATCAAATGAGTAACAGGATGCATTCTAGCTGGCATATAATTGCCAATTAAAGAGCCATATCCTGGCAGGGTGACGCACTCGTGAAGCATCAATAGCACGCTTATTTGGCTTGCTATCTGATTATTAACTTCGGTAAACTTAATTTGATCCATCGTTTCAAAGATAATCAGTTTACCACTTAAGTAAAGCGCGAAATAACATTTTTCAGATCATCAGGAGTATCTATACTAATGCTCAGGTGATTACTTTCTGCAGTCATTATTCTGAATCCATTTTCTAACCATCTGAGCTGCTCGAGTTTTTCAGATTTTTCGAGGAAAGATTCTTTCAATCCTGCTACTTTTTGTAATACATCTTCGCGGTAACCATATATTCCAATATGTTTATGAAATAAATTCAAATTCCTACTGTCAATATTCTGATTATCTCTGAAATATGGTATTGGTAGCCTGCTAAAATATAGCGCATATCCAGCTTGGTCTCTTACTACTTTAATAGTGTTCGGGTTAAGTACGTCTTCAACATGCGTAAATTTCGTTGTAAGTGTTGCTAAATCTACATTAGGGTCAATAAAGCATTGGCATAACTCATCAATTTGGGTAGGGTCAATAAATGGCTCATCACCTTGAATATTAATCACAACAATTTTGCCTTGTTTACTCAATCTTCTTGCAACTTCTGCACAACGGTCAGTGCCGCTCTGATGAGATTCGTCTGTCATTTCAAAAACACCTCCGAAAGAACTCACCTCTTTGGCAATTCGTTCATCGTCAGTTGCCACAATAACACGGCTCAGCAACTTGCTCTTAAGCGCCTGCTCATAAACACGTTGAATCATCGTTTTCCCCAAAATATCAACTAAAGGCTTACCAGGAAACCTAGTCGAGGCATATCTGGACGGAATTACTCCTATAAATTCTTGCTCATTCATCGTTGCAAAATAAGTTGGAATAAATGCAATTCGCAATTTGCAACAATTTCTTTTGCTTCCTTACACGCACGTATCCTTTAAGGATTCTAACAGTAAAAGAATGCATGAAGAAATTTTCTACTTTCTTAAAATTAAACTTCTTAAGGTATGAAAAGCTTCATTTTTTATTGCATCCTATTTATTTCGCCTCTCGGCGGATATTTTGCTCAGGTGCCTCAACTACTCTTGGATAGCTCCAAAACTTGGTCATGCTACGGAGATTACTTTTACCTTAACGTGAAATACCGTTTGGGAGAGGATACCATTTTGAACGGACGGCTTTATAAAAAGGTGCTTGCTCATGAGAGTAATTCTCCTTTTACATTCGATGTTAATAGTGCAGAATACAAATCAGCTCTTCGGGAAGAAAATGGCATTGTCACTGTTGTTGAGAAAGGGTTTATCTCCGAACATATCCTTTACAACTTTAATAAGCAAACTGGTGATACAATTCGATTTTACCGGCCAATCGGCGATTTTACCCAAGGAGTGCTTCCAAATTATGTAGTTGGGAAAATATATAAAACTGATGCTATTACACTAAATGGAATTGCTCGTAAGCGATTGTTTATTCACGATCCTTATATGGTAAATCAGCTGCCGCCTCAAGCTTTGAGTGGCTTAGATTCACAAGCTGATATTTGGATTGAAGGCCTGGGCTCTAAAACTGGACTTTTCAGCAGAATGCCAGAATGGGGAATTGTAGGACCTCAACCTTATCTATTAGCTTGTGTTGAAAGCAATGGTTCAATTATTTACAACAACAACTTAGGTTACAATGCTAGCCCAGATGACCCTTGCTTTATTACACCGCCGCAAGGTTCCGGAGGTGGCGGTTCCTCTGGAGGTAATGATTCTCTAATTTTATCAATCCAAACCTCGAAAATTGAGAACATCACGATGACTTTGTTCCCTAACCCTGCATTTAATACCTTAAAATTGAATCCCTTCAATGACAATAGCGCCTTCATTCAAGTTTATGATTTAGCAGGAAAAGAATATCAAACATTTAGTCAAGCAATAGTGAATAATACCCTTAGCGTAGATATTCAATCTTTAAATCCAGGCTTATACGTTTTGCAAGTTCAATCCCAATCGGTACTTCAACAGTTCCATTTCGTAAAAATGGAAAATTAGTTAGTGTCTGTCCACAGAGTCAAGAGTTTGAACTATAGAGGCTTATGATTAGGCGAACGAAGGCCTAAAAAACGCAGTTTACTTTTGTAAATGAGCATTTTTGGACTAGTTCAACGACGTCAGGAGACTCTATAAACAGACTCTAGTTAGTGTCTGTTCACATAGTCAAGAGTTTGAACTATAGAGGCTTATGATTAGGCGAACGAAGGCCTAAAAAACGCAGTTTACTTTTGTAAATGAGCCTTTTTTGGACTAGTGTAACGACATCAGGAGACTCTATACTACTTCGAAATGGCTGTAATGCGAAGATCGTTTATAATTTATTGCCAAAGATTATAACATTAAAATAATCAGCACTTTGCGGTTTTTTATTGCGCTCTAGTTAACGTTGTCTTACTTGATAAGCCGAATCAACATTTGATTCTCTTGCAGACATGGTCTCTTGAAGTTTCTCTTGCAGTTGCGAACGGAGAAACTTTATTTCATCCTCCAAATGACAAATATAACTCGATTGGTCATTTGAATTTGGCGGCAGAACAGCGTCCACACTTAGCAGTCCAACAACTTGAACATTTAAAATTGAAGCAATTCTCTCTAATCGTCCAATAGATAGTGGCGAAGTGCCTCTTTCAAGACGGTGATAACTTGAGGTATCAATTCCTAATTGACATGCCATGTACTCTTGTGAAATACTTTTCAAAGAACGGACTTCGCGGATTTTATCGGTAATACTCATAGATTAAGGTATATAATTAATAATATTTATACTAAATAACGTTGTTATTGCAAAGACTACCCCTATAATTCAATCTGAGCGGTATTTGTCTTTACAAGTTTAATAATAGTCAATACAATAAACAAGTTGTCAGTGTATTATAAAATTGGGCACATTGACTTGCGATAATAATTTTATAGAATAATAATTCATCAAATCTAAAATGATATTCGATTAGGCCTTTTGCATATGGCGAAAATGTTTTGCATGTGGCGCAAAACAAGAATATTAATCATGTGCTATGTTTGTCAAACAAAATTATTGAAGCCATGCGCTATTAATCAACTGGTAAATTCTTTTCGAGAGATTTGAACAATCCGGCAGCCCCGCTCGCCTCACGAATTCGAAGCGGATTTATAAATTATTTAATTATTTATTTTATCTATTCTATTATGAAACTTTTATTTTCAATTATTACCGTTTTTATGTTGGCGCTGCCAAATGTTAATGCTTCAGGTGTTCATAGCGAATTACTGGGAGGTCCTGTTATCAAAGTAGAATTTCTGGGTGAGATCGGAATCCCCAGAAGAGACTGCCGGGGTATAGGTCTAGGATGTTTACGCGGTCTAGTAATCAGTCTTGAAATTGACTTTAATTCTGGAATGGTGACAAATCCTAATACCGTGATTTTTAAAAAAGAAAACGACCGGTTCATGACACTTTTCTTTTCTTCAAGTGACAAAAATGCCGGACTTGATTTTGAAATTGACACTGACTTCAAGTTGGACCCAAAAGTTGCAAGTGCTTTCCAAAGGTCCTCAATTACTCTTATAAAAGGAGTCTATAAAGCTACCAGAGCAAAGAATGGACAATATTCTGTATCCGTTCCAATATCACTTAATTAAAAAAACATCAGCCCAACTCTAAATTTTTTTAAGTTGGGCTGATAATATTAACATAAATCAACATGAAACAAATTCTATTCGTACTTTTTTTACTCATGTCCATGTCTTCATGTATGCGCATCGCTTATAAAATTCAAGGCGTACATCCCCCTAAACTTGAATCCGTTAAGTCTATTTATTCATTCTGCAAAAAACATGATATCGACACTATTCAAATGCGAATCTTGGGCTGGGGAAACTTCTTAGAAAATATTCAGAAGAATAATTCCAAAGACTTATTATTTGATCAAAACGGAGTTTTGGTTGCCTATAGCGTTTCATTTGACAACTCATCGTGTAGTCAAAATATAGTCACTACAATTTCGTCTATTGTCCCAAAAAGCTTTTTACCGCGAGACAGCAGTATTACTCTTCAAAAAGAATCTCTCAAATGGAGATTTCTAAATGATACATCAAAGGTGGTGGAAATTAACCCAGAAGGAGAAGATTACACTATCGTTACATATTGGAATATGTATGCAGGAAAACCAAATCACATCAAAAGATTCGAGAAACTTAAAGCAGCTAAAGCAACTAACTCAAACATAAAATTTAGACATATATATGTTAATCAGGACTTTAGAGATGATATGGATTTAGAACTAAAGTCAAAGTTTGGAACCAAAAAAAAGAAATGAATATGAGAATACTGCTTTTGTTAGCCCTGATTGTAATCCTTAGTTCCTGCAATAGAATTCTATCTCGAGCACTAGGAGTCAGGAATCCTCGAATCGAAACAGAAGCTTCTATTCAAAAATTCTGTAAAAAGCAAGGGATTGATGCAAATAGAGTCTTATTGGTTAAAACGGTTAAAATTGTAGAGTCGTTTTATGCGAATCTTAACACCGATTATCTCTTCGACAAAAATGGTTATGCGCTTTCTTATAGCGAATCCTTTGATGACAAAAGTTGTGGTGGAAATATCCTAACAACTGTTCAAAGCATACCTTCCCTATCATACATCACAAGAGACAGCTCTAACATCTTTGAAAACCATAAGAAAACGTGGATGCCCTTGACGGATACACTTTCTCCAGTGAAAACAAATTACGCAGATGCTGATTACACAGTAGTTATCTATTGGAATATGTTTAGTGGTTCTCCAAACCACAGAAAACGTATTGAAAGTGTTAAAGAATATATCAAAATGAATACTTATTCTAAGATTCAATTAGTACTTGTAAATCAAGATATTCGCCCCATAAATGGGGAAGTAATCGTATTCAACAAGCAACGTAGATAAATTATCTCAATGCCTCCCTTATATCTCCTTTTATGGACATTCCATTTGGCATTGTCTCAGTCGAGTTTTCATATTCTCGAAGAACATTGCTCATTAAAATTTGCAAATAATGCTCACGAAATTTTAGTGTTCAACGCTAATCAATACCAACTCATTTCAACTCAAAAACAGAAAACAGCCTACCTCATTTGTTTAGACAACAATTCTGTCAATGAGTTAACTACCGACTCAAACCATGTATTATCTGAGCTCACAGATTGTTTGAGTTTATTAGAATCAAAATTTTTGCAGACACAAGTCTTTCAATACACATTCGTTTGCTTTTTTTCTTCAAATGATAATGCATTTGTGCATTCCAAAAGAGTTGAACTACTCCAAAAGGCTTGTTTCAACCTACCAATTAGATTAATCTTTGTTCAACAAGAATTTCCTCATCAGATGTATTTCGAAAACCTTTCCTCAGATGAGTAAGTGCTACAAAAAATTCTTTTGGCAATTCTGATTCTTCAGCCTTGCTTGTCTCGGTCACAGGATGACCCATGTAAATTCATTCATCCCAATAGCAATGTTGACAGCTGCTTAATTGCCAATGTTTCCCCTGTAAGCAGCATCAAAACCAGCTGGAAGCACATCTATAACAATGATTGGCAGATCTTGTGTTTTACTTCTGATCAACTCAAGGAAACTACGCACTCGATAATTTCTTGTCAATTGAATAGCAGCATTAATGAGTCATTCAGGAGAAAAAAGAAATCCATTTTACTCGAAATTGCTACAATAGATGAAACACAAATTCTATGGATTCCAGACAGCCTAATCAAGCTTAATAGAGATCTAAGCCGAACAAAAATTGGAATCTCAAAACAAGGCAGCAACAAAATCCTAAATCCGATGCTAGATTTAACGCTTGAAACTCAAAAATTCAATAAGTTTGAAACATCCGTTGATTCTATGGGATTAATACATAAAAAACTTGAGAGCGGATTCTTATCTCCTGGTAAATTGATTTTACAGTCAGGAATTAAACTTTGCTTTAATCCAGAAAATGAATTAGACCTTGGAATCGCATCGGCCAGATACAATTGGATAAGCAATAAAGAACTAAGAATATCAACTAGTCCAAACCAAAATAAGACGCTCGCCGAGAAATCAATATCCAAAATTGATGGGGGATTCTCTGCGAATGGGAATTTCGAATCTTCAATCAACAAAATACTAATACTCGAGCAATCTTGCCGCTTCTTTTATCCTATATCCAAACCCAGAACTGCAGAAATAGAGATGTGGAACAAACTCTCAATTAAGCTCGCCAAAAACCTAAAAACAAGCTTTTTAGCAATCTATACTTATTCTGAAAACCGCTGGCCTCCATCCTTCTGGAGGGCAGAATTTCGCTTAGGTTATTTCATTGAAAATTAGCTTCGTATAGCCTTTACTCCAGGCAATTCAATGCCCTCCATATACTCTAACATAGCCCCGCCACCTGTGCTCACATATGAAACCTTATCCGCCAAGCCAAACTGATTTACAGCAGCTACCGAATCTCCTCCGCCAACTAATGAATAGCTTCCATTAGCTGTCGCTTCAGCAATCGAATTACCTACTGCTTTTGTGCCATTTTCAAAAGAACTCATTTCAAAAACGCCCATTGGACCATTCCACAAAATAGTTTTGCTTTCATGAATTACTTTGGCAAAATTCTTAATTGTCTCAGGTCCTATGTCCAAACCCATCCAAGTCTCAGGAATTTGGTTCGTTGCTACTATTTTGGTGTTCGCATCATTCTCGAACTTATCTGCAATTACTGCATCAACAGGAAGATGAACCGTAACTCCCATATTTTTTGCCTTCTCCAGAAGTTCTAATGCCAAATCCAATTTATCCTCCTCAACCAATGAAGAACCTATTTCACCTCCAAGTGCCTTCACAAAAGTAAATGTCATTCCGCCTCCAAGTATCAGATGGTCTACCTTCCCTAAAACATTCTCAATGATAGAAATTTTACTGCTCACCTTCGCACCTCCCATAATTGCCAACAATGGCTTTTCAGGATGATGAAGTACTTTATCGATTGCTTCAATTTCTGTCTGCATCACATATCCAAACATCTTCTTTTCTGGAAAAAACTTGGCAATAACAGCAGTTGAAGCATGCTCTCGGTGAGCTGTACCAAAAGCATCATTCATATAAATGTCACCTAAACTTGCCAAGCTTGCTGCAAATTGTTCGTCCCCTTTTTCTTCCTCCTTGTAAAACCTCAAGTTTTCAAGCAAAATTACATCTCCCCCTTTTGCGCTATCTAAAGCCTCCTTTGCACTGTTTCCGATGCAATCAGAGACAAATTTAACTGGCTTCCCTAACAGTTTCTCAATAGTTGAAACGATATGCTTTAACGAAAACTTATCTTCAGGACCATTTTTCGGTCGGCCTAAATGCGACATTAGAGTTACAATTCCTCCGCCTTCTGCAACCTTCTTAATAGTAGGAATTGCGGCTCTAATTCTAGAATCATCAGTTACTTGAAGCTGATCATTTAGTGGAACATTAAAATCAACTCGAATTAGAACCTTTTGTCCGCTGAAATCTACTGTATCTATAGAGAGCATGTGTGAATGTTTAGATTGCGAAGATGTGAAAAAATATCTTCTTTGACAGTAGAATCCGGCTTCAAATATTCTAAAACAATTCTTATGATTAAAGGCACTTGCTCGTTTATCAACCCTTCACGAATGTTATCTTTGCACCATGCAGTTTAACAAAATACCAGGTCAGATTGCCTTGAAACGCCAACTTATAACTGGCGTAACAAACAGCCACATACCTCACGCACAACTATTTTCAGGTCCAGAAGGTTCGGCCTCATTGGCTTTAGCTTTGGCTTATGTGCAATATATTGCATGTACGAATAAACTTCCTGACGACAGCTGCGGCACTTGCCCTTCCTGTTTGAAAATGCAAAAGCTTATTCATCCTGATTTGCACTTTTCATTGCCTGTAAATTGGGACAAAAGCACAAGCGATCTTCATACTGCTCCATTTATTATTCAGTGGCGCGAGGCCTGTTTGTCAAGCCCTTATTTAAGTTTAGATGATTGGACTGACACTATTGGCATTGGAAACAAACAACCTTTTATCTCTGCCCATGAAGCTCATGAAATAATAAAGGCTTTACAATTTGTTTCTGTAGAATCTGAATACAAATTCATGATTATTTGGTTGCCTGAGAAAATGCGGGCTGAAGCTTCCAATAGAATTCTTAAAACGCTTGAAGAGCCGCCAAACAAGACATTAATAATTCTTGTTACTCAAGATTACGATAGTTTAATAAGTACGATTCGTTCAAGAACTCAACTTATTAAAATTATGCCTTTCTCTGTCGAGGATGCTGCCGAAATACTCGTTAAGCAATCAGGAAAAGACCCTGTCGCCTGCAAATTAGCGGTCGAAATTGCTGAAGGAAACATGGCTCAAGCTCGATGGCTGCTCGAAAATGGCGATGAAGCCTCCCAGCTTTTAGACCAATTCAGAAATTGGATGCTTTTCTGTTACGGATTTAGAATAGATGAACTCATCAGTCTAACAGATCAAATAGCGAAACAGAACCGCGAATGGCAAAAAGGTTTTCTCACCTACGGAATGTATATGATTAGGCAAACACTTCTTATGAATCATCAGCCTGATTTAAACCGAATTACACCCGCCGAAACCGACTTCATCAACAAATTCAGAAGATTTTTTAACCCCGGAAATTATGCTGTAATCTCCGAATACATAAACGACGCTGTCCTTCACATCGAGAGAAATGCAGCATCAAAAATTGTGTTTTTTGACCTTTCTCTACTTGTGTCTGGTGTGTTTCGAAAGGAAAAGGCAGCAAATCCAACATCTGTTTAAAGAGTTTCTCGATTTTTTTCGCCAGATTTGTCGAATATATTCCCGTGTATGATTGAGTAAATGTTGAGTGATTGGGGAATTATCTAATAGTTATTAAAACTATAAAAAATGGGATGTACTAATTGTTCATCTGGACGAGGTGGTTTGCCCGCCGGATGTAAAAATAATGGCGCTTGTGGCGTCAATGGATGCAATAAATTACCAGTCTTCGATTGGCTTGCTAATATGGCTATGCCTGATGGAATGGCCGCTTGCGATATTGTTGAAGTTCGTTTTAAAAATAGTCGCAAAGATTTCTTTAAAGTATCTGATGTTGCTGGACTAGTAGTTGGCGACGCCGTTGCAGTTGATGCTTCACCAGGCCATGATATTGGAATGATTTCAATGACTGGAGAACTCGTTCGTCTACAATTGAAAAAGCTCAATCACAGTAATGATGGACTAAAATCAGTTTACCGAAAAGCCCGTCCTGCCGATATGGAACGTTGGGAAGAATTTATCGCAAAGGAAAATTCTACCATGATGCGTGCTCGTTCAATTGCTTTAGAGCTTAAATTGAACATGAAAATAAGTGATGTTGAGTATCAAGGCGATGGAAACAAGGCTATTTTCTATTACACGGCCGATGATCGAGTTGATTTTCGAGAACTTATTCGCCACTTAGCCGATGAATTTAAAGTTCGTGTCGAAATGCGCCAGATTGGTTCTCGCCAAGAAAGTGCGCGACTTGGAGGAATTGGTTCTTGCGGACGTGAATTGTGCTGTTCTACTTGGCTTCGCGATTTTAGATCAGTGAATACCAGTGCGGCTCGCTATCAACAGCTATCATTGAATCCCCAAAAACTTGCAGGACAGTGTGGTAAGCTTAAATGTTGCCTCAATTATGAGCTCGATGCTTATGTTGATGCTTTAAAGGTTTTCCCGGAAAACAATCCGAGGCTTGAAACCCTTCGCGGAGCAGCTTATCACCAAAAAACAGATATTTTTAAAGGGGTAATGTTTTATACCTATTCCGACGATCCAGGAAACTTTATTCCTGTTCCCGTCGAACGTGTAAATGCAATCATCGAGATCAACAAAACTGGAGAAAAAGCAGAAGCGCTAATAAGCATTAAAGAAGCACTAAAGCCAATAAAACAGCCCGATTATGAAAATGTTGTTGGTCAGGACAGCCTTACGCGTTTTGATCAATTGAAGACCAAGAAAAAGAAAAAGAAAAAAAATCCTTCCGCTCAAACTGCTGGACCAGAACGCGAAATTCAGGATGTACAACGTCAAAATCCTTCTGCTCAAGTGATAAGCAACTCAACTGAACCAGGAAATAGCGACGAAAACCGACCAAATCGGCCACCTAGAAATAAAAACAAACGCAAAGGAAATGGGCCACGTCCACCGAAACCTGCTGAATCTTAGTTTAATCCTAGGGCTATTTAGTTTAGCTTCTTGCGATGATAGTCTCATTTACGAGGAGAATAAAGGGCTTGATGGTATGACTTGGAAAGCATCTGAACCTATTACCTTTCAGGTTGATATTCAAGATACGCTGCAAGCGTGTAATTTTTATTTCAACCTTCGGCATGGCGAAGACTATTCATTCAGCAACATTTTCGTGTTTATGAAAACTACTTTTCCTAATGGGGAAGCCGCGCGTGATACAATGGAATTTACTCTTCAGCAACCCGATGGGAAGTGGATTGGTTCTGGATTAGGCGATTTACGCGATAATCAAATTCTTTTTAAGCAAAATTTAAAATTTCCACTGCGTGGGACCTACACATTCTCACTTGAACAGGCAATGCGTCAAGAAGAATTGCCTCATGTTTCTGAAGTAGGCCTTCGCATAGCAAAATTTGAAGCTCCAAAATAATTCCATGATGCGGCGTGGACAACTTTTATAAACGATTCAGATTGGTATTGATTCAGAAACGATATTCGCATGAATGGATCATCTCAATGCTCTTGACTGGATAATTATATCAATGCTCATTTGGGGCTTCATAAGTGGCTTTCGCAAAGGACTTATCATGGAATTGGCAACCCTTCTGGGTCTTTTCCTCGGTATTTGGCTGGCCATTAAAGGGCATTTCAAAATGGAAGAACTTATACGAGGCAACTCAAGTCTCGATGGTGCCTGGCTTCCTTATCTTTCATTTTTACTGGTTTTTATTGGCGTTTATATTCTTTGCTATTTCGCAGGAAAAGCCCTGTCGGCAGCAGTAAGCTTGGTCATGTTAGGCATTTTTAATCGAATTGCTGGAGGTGTCTTTGGAATGATAAAATGGGTTTTGTTTTCAAGCGTGTTTTTCCTGATGGTAAACAATGCTGGCTGGTCTTTTATTTCCTCTGAACTCGAGAAAGAAAGTAGTATGTTCGCCTCTGTTAAAAATGTTTCGGGCTTTATTTATCCTTCGGTACAATCCGTTTTGCCCGATAACAGGCCCAACTTTATCGATAAACTATTTAGCGAATGAACACTCGTCGCTACTGAGCGTTTATACTTATTAGTTTACAAAACAATTCAAAAACATGATTACCAAAGAGCAAGTCCTCGAAGCATTAAGTAATGTGATCGACCCCGATTTAAAAAAAGATCTTGTTACCCTTAACATGATTGAAGATATTAAAATTGAGGGTAAAAATGTGGCTTTCACAGTTGTGCTTACAACTCCGGCTTGCCCGATGAAAGACATGATTTACAATGCTTGCGTGAACGCGATTGTGCATTTCGTCGATAGTGAGGCAAAGCCAGATATCAACATGAGTTCGCGCGTAACTACAAAACGTGATAGCGAACAACCCTTATTGCCCAAAGTTAAAAACATCATTGCCGTTGCATCTGGAAAAGGTGGTGTTGGCAAATCGACTGTTGCTGCAAATTTAGCGGTGGCTCTTGCCGATTTAGGAGCAAAAGTAGGACTAGTGGATGCTGATATTTACGGCCCGTCAATTCCAATTATGTTTGATGTGGTCGACGAAAAACCTCTTGTTCGAATGATCGATGGGCAACAGAAAATGGTTCCTGTTGAAAGCTATGGCATCAAACTTCTTTCAATCGGTTTCTTTGCTGATACTTCTCAAGCAATTGTATGGCGAGGGCCGATGGCGTCAAAAGCTTTAACACAATTGTTCCGAGATGCGGATTGGGGCGAATTAGATTACCTCCTTGTCGACTTACCTCCCGGAACAGGTGACATCCATTTAACATTGGTTGGAAGTGTTCCCCTAACAGGTGCTGTTGTTGTAACTACGCCTCAACGTGTGGCTCTTGCTGATGCTGAAAAAGGAGTTTCAATGTTTCAACTTCCAACCATCAATGTTCCGGTTTTGGGAATTGTAGAAAACATGTCATGGTTCACGCCGGCAGAACTCCCTGATAACAAGTATTTTATATTTGGAGAAAATGGAGGAAAGGACCTAGCTGAAAAACTAAACGTTCCATTATTGGGTCAAATTCCATTGGTTCAAAGTATCCGCGAAGCGGGAGACGTTGGGCGCCCTGCAGGTTTGCAAGAAAATACTCCAATCGGCAATGCATTCTTAGAGCTTGCTAAGCGTGTTGCACAGCAGGTTGCAATCAGAAATGCAAGTGTTGTTATGAGTGCCTAATAAGTATGATCCTCACTTTTGCTTTTGTAAACATGATTAGATTTTCCTAAAGCTAAACACTCAATAAAAACAGCTCTACTATAAGATTTTCACCAATCACATATTTAGAAATCGTTTACTCATTAATTGTATATTTGATTTCTCATAAACCAGGCATGCCAGCTGCAACCAAAGAAGAACTTATTTTAAAAGTTGAACAAGCAATAGATTCAATTCGTCCATATTTAGAAGCCGATGGTGGCAATATAACTGTTGACGAAATTTCTGATGATATGATTGCTCATGTTAGACTTCACGGTGCATGCAGTTCTTGTTCTATGAGCACAATGACCCTGAGAGCTGGTGTGGCAGAAGCAATTCGTCATGCTGTACCCGAAATAAAAGGCGTTGTTGCTGTAAACATGCCTGAAAACGCTATTTAAATCCCCAACTTTATGAATAAAACACGATTTCTTGCAATTGCCATTACTCTTATAATTTCATCGTGTTTCAATTTGCTCCAAGCCCAATATGATTGCTCGAGCGGTAGGTTTCTTCAGGAGGTTTTTACGAATCCGACCATTACTAGCAATGTAACTTACGGTTCATCCTCGCCAGTTTCTGGTGGAACGCAAAGTTTAGAGTTAGATGTTTTTGAACCTCAAGGCGATACAATGCAAAGGCGCCCGCTGATTGTTTTCGCACATGGTGGTTCGTTTATGTTTGGCAATAAGACAAGTGCCGACATTGTTACTCTTTGCAACAAATACACGCGATTAGGATACGTTACCGCAACCATCAACTACCGTTTAGGGTTTGAAGGTTTTTTGCCAAATGCGAACACGGCAACTGAAACTGTATATCGTGCAACGGCTGATATGCGCGCTGCTATAAGATATTTCCGAAAAGACGCATCCACAAACAACACCTTTAAAATAGATACGAATAATATATACGCAGCAGGTGTTTCCGCAGGAGCGTTCATTGCCCTACACTTAGCTTATTTAGATCAGGTTAGTGAAATTCCGGCAGCTGTTAACCCAAATGATTTCGGTGGAATTGAAGGCAATTCAGGAAATCCTGGTTATTCATCCAAAGTTAAAGCAATTGTAAATCTATGCGGCGCTATTGGCGACACAAGCTGGATTCAACCTGGAGATGTACCTTGCTTGTCAATGCATGGAACCATGGACAATGTGGTTCCTTATGGTTCCGCTGTTATCAATGTTCTGGGTATCCCTTTGTTTGAGGTTGATGGCAGTTCTTCCGTCGCCACTAGGCAAAATAATATTGGACTTCAAAACCAGTTCGTTACATGGAATAATGCTCCTCACACTCCGTTTGTTTCTTCAACATTGTATATGGATTCAGTTTTCCAATACATGACACCTTTTTTAGCTGATCAACTTGGATGCGATTTACCAGTTTCTATAGAAACAACAAGCCAGAATCAAACAATTGAAGTATTTCCAAATCCTGCAAACTCAACAGTTTTCATCAAAAGTTCTACTGCAATTAGATTGGTCGAATTGTTCAACCTTCAAGGTGGCTTGATGCTCTCTTCAAGTTCTAATAAACTCGATATTAGCGAATTCCCTGCAGGGATTTACTTCGTCCGAATAACAACAAAGAACCAATCTGTGGTTTCGAAAAGGCTCGTTGTCACGAAATAAAAAAGCGCCGCTGTTTCAAACAACGACGCTTCGATTTATTTAAGATTTTATTTTTTTCTCAGTGCTTGAGCTTGCTCGGCCTTGAACTCTAATATTTGTTTTGATTTTATGAGTTTCGAGGAATCAGAAGCTAACACTTCTTGATGCTCCACTTCATTTCCAAATTCATCGTATTTCCAAGTATGCGTGCTAACTAATTTGTCATTTGCATCCTTAATAATTTCTCTTATTTTTCTTCCATAAGAATTGAATACAAGAACTCGATCTTCTTTTTTAACCATTGACTTTTCAGGGCAGTCGCAAACTGAAAAAACAGTCGAAATAATCGAAGAGTCTGTGTAGCTCAACTCATTACGATAAATTTCTTTCTGCTCTTCATCGAAGCCTGTCTGCTTAATTACCTTGTAGTCATTGTCAAGCTGGTATTTGTAATACACCCAACTTAACATCTTACGTTTTTCTTTGTTATTGTATTTGGTAACCTGTAAAACCAATCCATCAGGATCGTATTCCATAATCGTCATAGCTGCATTCTGCGGTTTACGCGAACCAGTGCTGTCAATCATGTAATGACAAAGTTGGATTCTGCGTCCTTTGGCATTATAGGTATCATCATAGACTTGCTTGCTGATTAATGATTCTCCTTTAAATTCTTGCTCTTCTAAAAGATGTCCGTTTTGATCATAAGAAAAACGAACTACATAGAGCATTGAATCTGTTTTAGTTAAATGCTCAGTTTTTTCAGCCATTCCTGAAGCATTATAATTTGTAATTTCTTGATGATCTTTACCAATATACTTCAAGATGCTTTTCTGAAGGGAGCCATCAGTGCCATATTCATATCGTATATCAGCGGATTTATTGCCGTCTTCTGCAAATAAACCAGATGACTTTATCTTTCCGCTAGCATCATGTAAATCTTGCTGGCGCAAATATTCTCGACCAGATGTTTCACCTACACCGAATTGATATCTAGTTTTGGTAAGAGGTGTAATTCGGTAATCCTGTTTCTTAAACAGTTTACCCGGGTTTTCTAGCACAAACGATTCTTGCGAATGAGCATTAAATGCAGCAAAAGCAAGAATTAAAAGACTAAAAACAACAATTTTGGAAACCTTTTTCATAGGCAAATCGAACTGATTTGAGAACTAAACTAACTCCTATTTTTTTGTAAAACAAGTAATTAACAAAGTTTTCAACAATCGTACGGATAACTATGTAAGCGGGTTACACTTTTTTCTTTAAGCATCTTGTACTTTTGTCTCAGCGGCGATATGATAAAAGACATACATCAACCAGAGGTTACAGACATTGCTATTTCTATTGTTCAGGAAGAAACGGAAGAAGGCCTTGGGTGGTTTGTATATTTACTGAACTTAAAATCCGTCTCAATAGAGGGCGTATTAGTAAGTTCAAAAGGATATGGAGAAGTAAAAGGCGAAATGGTGAAAACATCCATGCTTCGTCACTTTTTAGGTGAAATCATGCCCCATTCATTCCGAAAAATTGAACCCATCATCGAGGATGTGTTTGTTTTGAGCAATGAATTTTGGCTTAGCTTTTATATCGACAAGGTGATGTATGACAAGAAATTCATCTTTTTACCCGAAACAATCCATCAAGATTACTTCACAAATATCCCTTTGTTAGAGAAAAGGGGCGTGATGATCCGCTAATTTTTTTCAACTAATAAAATTTTGCGCGATGAGTTCTACAATTCATCCGGAAGATATCATATTCATTGATATCGAGACGGTTCCCGCCTATGCGGATATTTCTGAAGTGCCCGAATTTGAAAGGGCTTTATGGGAGAAGAAAGCCCTCCAACTTGCGTCAAAGTATGACATTGCAACGGTCGAATATCAAAGAGCTGGTATTTATGCCGAGTTTGGTAAAATTATCTGCATTTCCTGCGGAAGATTATGCAAAACGCCCGAAGGGACACTTTTAAAAATCTCAACTTTTGCAGGTAATAACGAAATTGGCTTATTAGCTAATCTCCATGAATACTTTATTTCGCAAGAAAATAATCTGCTTTTGTGTGCCCACAACGGTAAGGAATTCGATTATCCTTACCTAAGTCGTCGTTACTTAATAAACCGACTTAAACTTCCAGATATTCTTAATCTTTCAGGCAAGAAACCATGGGAAATCATGCATCTCGACACCCTTGAGCTTTGGAAATTTGGCGATTATAAGCACTATACCTCCTTAGAACTATTGGCGCATGTTTTTGGAATTCCTTCTCCAAAATCTGAAATGGATGGAAGCATGGTTGCTAATGCGTACCATAAACATCATGATTTGAAATCGATTCGAAATTATTGTGAGAATGATATCGAAACATTGGTAAAGGTTTATCTGAATCAAAGTGTTCAATGTCAATGGAATCCCGATTATATTGAAGTAGAGCGAATCAACTGATGTAAACAAGCTAAATTCTGTAACTTGCCATCGGTTTTCAAGCTATGTCTACACGCATCCTACTTTTTGCTTGCCTTTTAATAGTTGCTTCATGTAAAGGGCGACTAGACAAACACGGTGAATTATTCTCTTCTATGATGAAGAGTGAAGAAGGCTTATTTAGGGGTGTTGAGCTTGGAGAATTAAAAGATAAGGTAGAACAATCGGAAGGAGTTGTGCCCGATGAATCTGACTCTGATTTCCTGCTTTTTAATGAAAGTATAGGAATTACAGGAAATTACTCTGTCAGATATGGATTTGAACAATCTGCTCTTAGCGAGATATTAGTTAGTGCCGAATTCGATAACAGAGAAGAAGGAGTTGAAATGCTAAGCGGCTTTCGCAGTTATTTCAACGAGCGATATGGAATATATGCCAAGGAAGGTGGATATCTTGTTTGGAAAGGGAATGCGGAAGATAACTCCGGAGTCGTCATTGAAATGATTGACGAAAGTGAATTCTCCGACTTTGGTCAATTCTCGCTTACGTTTTATCGTGAACCGGCCACTGTGCCACTTCAAGAAATCTACAGTGAAGAACCCACTTCTTGATGTAATTAATTTGAATGTTAGCTACGGCGCGGGTGAAAATCTTGTCAGAGCAGTAAATTCGCTCTCCTTTCAATTAAAACAAGGCGAAACACTTGGTATTGTTGGCGAATCCGGCTCAGGCAAATCTACCGCTGCTCTTTCAATCATGGGTTTGCTTCCTCGCTCTGCTAAGTACTCTTCTGAAAAACTTGAATTCCATTCTCAAAACGGAATCAATCACATCCTAAACAAAAATACCATCAAAGCTTTAAGAGGACGAGAAATGTCAATGATATTTCAAGATCCTTCGTCAGCATTAAATCCCGTTCAAAAATGCGGCAATCAAGTAGCGGAGCCATTACTTGTGCATCTAAAACAAAGTAAAACTGAAGCCAAACAGAATTGCCTAAAACTTCTTGAAGAAGCGGGTTTAAATAATGCTGAAGAAATTGCTAAAGCTTATCCGCACGAATTATCTGGAGGGCAAAAACAACGTGTTATGATTGCAATGGCAATGGCCTGCAAACCTTCGCTTCTTTTTGCCGATGAACCAACCACAGCGCTGGATGTAACGGTTCAATCTACTATCCTAGATCTACTTAATCGACTAAAATCTCAACACCAGATGAGCATGGTTTTCATTAGCCACGATATTGCTGTTGTATCAAAGATGGCCGATCGAGTTTTAGTCATGAAGGATGGAATTTTACTTGAAGAAGGAAAAACTGTTGACGTCTTTACCCATCCAAAACAAGCATACACTCGAGGGCTATTGGCTTGCCGACCACCTTTGCATGAACGCTTCATTAGATTACCAACGGTTGAAGAGTTTATTCAAGCTGAAAATGCTGGCAAGCAACCTGAAATTATTATTGAAGAACCTAACAATAGAGCAAAAAGACATACTGAAATTTATAGCAAGGATCCTATTTTAAAAGTCTGTGATTTGAATGTTTCTTACTCCTTAAGATCTGGATTCTTCTCCTTTATTATTAGGAAAAAACAAATTCTACACGATATCAACCTTGAACTCTTTAAAGGTGAAACGTTGGGTCTTGTTGGCGAATCTGGGAGCGGAAAAACAACTTTTGGGAAAGCTATTCTGAAGCTTATCCCAGCAGATTCCGGAAAAGTTGTATTCCTAGGAAAAGACCTTATTGAATTATCGTTAACCGAATTGAGAAGCATCAGAAAGGATATCCAAATGGTCTTTCAAGATCCGTTTTCCTCATTTGACCCTAGAAAAACAATTGCCGAAATATTGCTCGAACCGATGCGTGCGCAAAAAGTCCTTAAAACAGACAAAGAACGAATCTTCTTTATTGGAGGAATTCTTCAAAAAGTGAAATTGGATGGCGGCGTTTTAAAAAAGTATCCAAATGAGTTTTCAGGTGGACAAAGACAGCGTATTGGAATTGCTCGCGCATTAACCTTATCACCACAATGCATAGTTTTCGATGAATCTGTTTCTTCTTTGGACGTTTCAGTGCAAGCGCAGGTTCTTAATCTAATCAATGATTTAAAGAGGGATTTAGAATTTAGCTGTATATTCATATCGCATGACTTGGCAGTTGTTCGATATATGTCAGATAGGTTGTTGGTAATGGAAAATGGAAGAATCGTCGAGAGCGGTGACTCTGATACCGTTTTTGCCAATCCACAACATCCATACACGCAGAAATTAATTGGAGCAATTCCTACAACAGAGTTCTAAAAAACAAACAATGATTATTCGTAGTGCCGATTTCGTGATTAGTAATAGCGACGTGAAAGGTTGTCCTCAGCCTCGTTTGCCAGAATATGCATTCATTGGACGATCGAACGTTGGGAAAAGCTCGCTCATTAACATGATTTGCCAGCGCTCTAAGTTGGCAAAAACTTCTGGAACTCCAGGAAAAACCCAATTAATCAACCACTTTAACATCAATACAGATTGGTTTTTGGTCGATTTACCAGGTTACGGATATGCTCGTGCATCGAAAGACCAACGTAAAGAGTTTAGTCGTGTAATTACTGATTACATTGGCGGAAGACCAAACTTGATGAATCTTTTCGTTCTAATTGATATTCGATTAGAGCCTCAAAAAATTGACAATGAATTCCTTCAATGGCTTGGTGAAAATGCCATTCCGTTTGTGTTAATTTTTACCAAGTGTGATAAACTTGGAACGAATCAAATACAGTCAAATTTGGCAGCTTATAAACGTCACTTAAAACAAGTGTGGGACGAGTTGCCTCCGCTTTTTCTAAGTTCGGCCGAAACTGGATTAGGAAGAGACGAAATCCTCAATTACATTGAAGAAACCAATAAATCATTCGATTTTAAGTCAATCAATAGATAACCTGAAGGCTTCCTTTTTTTGAATAATCAGTATCAGCAGACTGAGCATTTAGAACGTAGAAATAAGTTCCAGGTGTTACTCTTTGTCCTGAAGCATCTCTTCCATCCCATGAAATCTTCGCCTGATCTGATTCAAAAACTACGCTTCCCCAACGATTAAAAATGCTCAAATTATAGGTCACTATTCCAGAATTAGGAAGCTCAAAATAATCATTAACCCCGTCGCCATTGGGCGTAATAACATTACCTATCAATAGGCCTTCAAGAATTTCTATAGATGCTTGAGCGGTATCGATGCAACCAAATTCATTCTCAACTTGCAAGATGACACTATAAATGCCTGGTTGATCAAAAGTAATTTGAACCAACGAATCTGTGTAGGAACTTCCATCGCTAAATTGCCAAGAGTAACTATCAGCCTGATTATCAGAATACAATTGGTAAACTTCGTTCTCAAATGGAAGAGAAGGCTTCAGCAACCCGATTGAAGCACTAGGTAATGGATGTAATATTATTGTTAAATCCCCTGGTAATGAAGAACATCCAAATTCGTCGGTTTGAACCAAACTAACGAAACCCGTTCCATTACTGCCCCAGTCAACTAAAATAGATCCATCAGCTTGGTTGCTAAATATACCACCGCTAACCGACCATATAAGCGTGTTTGTGTTGCTTAAATCCATTGAATATTCTTGTTGCAGACTTAAAATACAAAGCTCCTCATCTCCCTGAATAATAGGCTGTTCGGGTCTAACGCGGCCAAGAATATAAGCTGCATTGCTGCTCGATGGAGTTAGGATAAATGTTGACGTATCGGCAATAGATTCAAAACTTGCAACTGTGGAAGGATTCCAAGACTGGGCAATGCTTGAATTTCTTTGACATAAAACAGGAAAATCATTCGTAATCGCTCTAGGAAAACGGATGCTCAACGTTCCAGTATTGGGGAAATCATATAAACGTACATAAGCAGAATCACTTAATACGCAAAGTTCTGGACTAACTTGAAATCTAGACAATCCATCCACATTTGCATCGACATTTGCATATCTAACGCCAACTTGAGAAGTTGTAACAGGCTGGTATTGAACCAAGCGCATGGCAAACTCATCCCCGACAGGGAAATTGTAAATACCCGCAAATGAAGTTTGACGTCTCAGTTGACCATTGAAATCACTTAAAACCCAAGCACTATCGTATACAAGTGCCGTTACAGCTGAATTTCTAACTAGAAATGTATGCTGATAAGTATGAAGTTGACTATTTCCAAGATTAGCTTGGAACGCAGATGCATCAACTAACAACTCTTTTAGTCCTACAGAAGTAAAATTTAGTTGCCCAAAATTACTACTGGAATCTCCTTCAATCTGCTGGTTGCCGCCAACTAACTGAACAACAGAACTATTTGTTGCTGTGTAAATTCCAGAATTATTCCAATTCCCACCAAGATCTATTTGACCACTCTGATTAAGTGTTCCGGAATTATCCAAACTTCCATCTATTGCCGCAAAGCCCGAATGTTGAAAAACAGAAGTCGAATCTATTAGAATTGACCCTCCAATAAACACGCTAACTCCAGGCGATACTGAAACTTCAGCTCCTTTAACCACTAGTAATGGCTGAGCATTTGCAAACGCCGACGCCAATAAGACTATGGAAAGAAACCCTTTTTTCAAGATTCCTTGGGAGTGACTAGTTGAAGTTTTTCGGCGTAATAAGTGCCAAAATCACGCATGGATTGGGCCATTTCCACTTCTCCTGTTGAACGATGAAGCGTATCTGCCATTAATAGAATACTTTGATGGATGAATTTCTTCATGTCATCAACAACCATTTCCTTGGTCCATAAATCAATACGCAAAGTATTGTTTTCATTGGGATCCCAAAGAGAAAGCATGATCGCGCGAGCATCTTTACCTTTTACTTCGTTGTCTTCCGCATCCCATGAAATGGAAACAGGAACATTGTTTTGATCTAATTTAACGTGTACTACGATTTCTGAGTCTTTTTCTACGCTCATGAACGGGTTGGTTTATATCCTGATGTGTTAAAGAATTGATGTGCATCGTGCATCTCCATCAATTCGTTAATTGTCACTTCTGGATGAGTTAACATAAATGATTTAACTATTGCAAAGCCCAACCAAACACCAATTCTTGCAGGTGCTTCCTTGGGAAATCCTTTTGAAAAGGGACCATCGCTAACATAGGCCACTTCGTTATTAAAATCGGTTGAATAAAATAATTTTCTGTCGATAAAATGCGCCCAAATTTTACCTTCATTTTGCTGGCACCAATTTATCTGCGCTTTAGAATAAGCAAGGATTCTGGCATCTTCGTAATGAGGAAGTAATTGTGAAATGAGATACATAAGCTGACCTTCGTATACCATACGACTAATAAGGTCGTTTTCTTTCATGTTTAGAACAAATGTGCCCATTAAATATGCGCGAACAACATCTGGAACAACCTGTTGTCGGTTCATTCTATCGACTTTGTATTTCGGTAAAGCCAGCAATTCGTAAAATTTGCATGAATCGCCAAGGTACATTTCAAGAGCTAAACCTAAAGATGAATCTGCAATAACAACATTGAAATTGAATCCCGAAATCATAGAATAAATTCTAGGAATAAACGTATCGGGAAAAGCTTGGTGAAATCGGCTAAATGCAATTGAAAGGTCTGACTCTTCAACCTTTAAGTCTGGATACTGCTTTTGAACCTCATTATATACTGAGCGGATATCTGGGTCGTTAGTAAAACCCAATAGATTCTCACGAAATAGAGGAAAAGATTTGTTGCCTACACGAATTATTTTAGATGCGAATAAATCTAAAAAAGTGCCGTACTGCCTATAGTTTCGGAGGGTGTCATTGGTAAATGATTCTTTTTTAAATGAAAACAAATCGCGCTCAAAACGTTCAATTGATATAGTTAGAACCTGCATGTCTTCAGGAGCTTTGTTAACACGTAAGGGTGCGGAACTTCCTGATTCTGTTGAACTTCCGCATGAAATTACTAGTGTTAATAAAATGCCCCAAATGAGGATTTGAAGTCCGCGCATATCTTTTATTCCCTTTATCTTTGCTGCCAAGGGTCAAAAGTACAAATTCGTGCGGCTACTCACCTAATAAGAAACATTATGCTACAAATGAATTCCTATAAATCGAATGGCTTTGTCCTTTCATTAAGCCTGCTTCTAGCATTTTCTTCAATTTCTTCAGCCCAAAAAGCGTTTCGTTTTGGAATGAAGGCTGCGCCACTAGTTAGTTGGATGAAGCCTGATTTCCAGAATGTTCCTGCTAACTTTTCTTTTGAAAACGGTGGTTTACGCGCTGGCTTCTGCTGGGGACCTGTTGCTGAAATTCAATTGAATGAAACTTTCTTAATTTCAACAGGCGTTGATATAAATTATACCTCTGGAAAATTGAGAGGTAATCTGCTCAATCCTAATACAAATGACCTAGTTAGTTGGGAGCAATTGTATAAAAACCGATTTATCGAAATTCCCTTGATGTTAAAATTTAGAACGAAGGAAATTGGTTATTTACGCTATTTTGGATTGTTTGGAATGGGAGCCGGCTTTCGTTATAAAGCTGAAACTGAATTTTCAGAAATCTCATCGGGAGTTACCGAAACAACCAAAAGCGAGGACGATGGAAAATACATCAACTCTTTCAGAGGGTCATTACAAGTAGGAGGAGGAGTTGAATACAGTTTAGCTGGTAATACGGCTTTAGTTGGAAGCATAATCTTTAATAATGGCCTAACAAACATGTTAAGGAACCAATTTGAGCCCACCGTTATAGGACTTAATCAAAATCCTTTTAACGCCATTACAGAAAAAGCAATCACCAACTACCTCCAGTTAAATATTGGAATATTGTTTTAAAAGCAAGTCGTTACTAGGGATTTTAAGGAATGAAAATAGCCTTAGCACAGATTAATACACGCATTGGCGATTTTGAGGAAAACACGCGCAGGATTTGCGAATACATCGAACGTTCAAAAAGAGATGGCGCAGATATCATTGTGTTTCCTGAACTAATTGTTTGTGGTTACCCTCCATTAGATTTTCTTGAATTTGAGGACTTCATTAATCGATGTAATACTGCTGTTGAAGAAATTGCAAAATCCTGCATTGGTATAGCTGCTATTGTTGGCTCTCCGAATACAAATCCTAAATCTGAAGGGAAGAATTTATTCAACGCTGCATTTTTTCTTGCTGATGGAAAAACTCATCAAGTAGTACATAAAACATTACTGCCTACCTACGACGTTTTTGATGAATACCGCTATTTCGAACCCAATCAAAATCTCTTTAAATGCATCGACTATAAAGGAGTTCGCATTGCACTAACGATTTGCGAAGATCTTTGGGATATTGAGGAAGATAAGATGTACACCAATTGGCCAATGGAGGAATTGATTGGGCAAAAGCCCGATGTGATAATAAACATTGCAGCTTCGCCTTTCAGCGATGGTCATGAACATAGCCGAAAACGGGTTTTACACAAAGCTTCACAGACTTATAAACTTCCACTATTCTATGTTAACCATGTTGGCGCCCAAACTGAACTAATTTTCGATGGCGGTTCAATGGTTCTCAATCGAGAAGGAAACATTGTTTGTGAAATGGATTACTTCAAAGAGGACTTTAGAGTGTTCGATCTCGATTGGGTGAAAACCGCTAAGTCAGTTACTTATGCTGCTGCTAGCTCTTTTATAAGCGAAGACAGTTCAATTGAAAGGATTCATTCAGCGTTAATTTTGGGCATTCGAGATTACTTCCGAAAACTAGGATTCAAGAAAGCCATTCTTGGTCTTAGCGGTGGAATTGATTCTGCATTGGTATATACCTTAGCAATCGAAGCACTTGGCAATGAGAATGTTGTTGGAGTAATGATGCCTTCTCACTATTCTTCCGACCATTCAATTTCAGATTCTGAGAAACTAGCGAAAAACTTAAATGGTATAACGAAATTAATTCCAATCAAACCTTCATTCGACTCCCTTTTAGAGTCTATTGGTCCTAATTTCGACCATCAAAAACCCGATGTTACTGAGGAGAATATTCAGGCTCGAATTCGTGGCTTAATACTCATGGCTTTGAGTAACAAGGACGGTTATATCTTACTTAATACTTCTAATAAATCTGAGGCTGCAGTAGGCTACGGAACACTTTACGGTGATATGTGCGGCGGACTATCCGTTATTGGCGATGTTTACAAAACAAGAGCCTACGAATTAGCGCGATACATCAATCGAGATAGAGAAGTAATTCCTGAAAATATTATAACCAAAGCACCAAGTGCAGAATTACGTCCAGATCAAAAAGACAGCGATTCATTGCCCGAATACGATATTCTCGATCAAGTACTTTACAATTACATTGAGCTTCGAAAAGGTCCTGAAGATTTATTAGAAATGGGATTTGATAAAGCCCTGGTGAGTCGTGTTTTGCGCTTAGTAAATTTGAACGAATACAAACGCCACCAAACGCCACCCATTTTACGTGTTACTCCTAAAGCATTTGGCTTAGGCAGAAGAATGCCAATTGTAGCGAAATATCTATCTTAATTAGGTCAGTCCACAGAGTCAGTAGTTTGAACTATAGAGGCTTCTGATTAGGCGCACGAAGGCCGAAAAAGCGCAGTTTACTTTTGTAAATGAGCATAGACAGACTCTAATTAGTGTCAGTCCACAGAGTCGG